>Ga0209324_10003961_pt1 | contig 10151 bp, 7 predicted proteins | sample Rifsed19ft3_FD_184015 | JGI IMG/M metagenome (GOLD analysis project Ga0209324, IMG submission 184015) | Soil microbial communities from Rifle, Colorado, USA - sediment 19ft 3 (version 2) | ecosystem: Environmental > Terrestrial > Deep subsurface > Rock core/Sediment | place: Rifle, Colorado...
CCGCCGCCAGCGCGAGGATCGCTGGGTCCGTTGGGCTCACCTCGAAGAGCAATGCTGCGAGAAATCTCGTCAGCACCATCGCGCCTGCGAGCCCGACCGCAATCCCGAGCGTGGCGACGGCCAGACCCTGGCGCAGCACCATCCGGCGGACGTTGTCCGGCGGCGCGCCGATTGCGAGCCGGATCCCCAACTCCCGGGTACGAAGCGTCACGACGTACGACATGACACCGTACAAACCGATCGCGCCGAGCAAGAGCGCCACCCCGGATGCGCCGCCGACCAGCAACAACGTCAACGACCTGCGGGCCGATGCCTGCGTCACGATATCGGCCAGAGTGCGAATTCGGTACAGAGGCAGAGACGGATCGAGACCGCGGACCACATCCCGGATCGCGCCGGCAGCGGCGACGGGGTCGCCGACGGTTCGCACCACGAAGGCGATATCGCGCGGTGTCCATCGCGGATCCTCGCGCGCCGGCAGGAGTGGACAGTAGATCATCTGGTCCTCCGGCTGGTCGAGCGCCTTGTCTCTGACGCTCCCCACCATTCCGATGACCGTGTACCACGGCCCGTTTGAAAAGATTCGCACCCGCTTGCCGATGGGAGACTCGTTCCTCCAGTACCGTTCGGCAAACGCGCGACTTACGACCGCCTCCAGGAAGACCCGCGGAGGGTCGGGACGGGTGAAGGTCTGTCCCGCGATGAATGGGATACCGGTTGCTCCGAAGTAGCCGGGCGTCACGTACAAAACGGGATGGATGCCCGGAAGAGAACCGGGCGGGATGGGCCGATCTTCCACCCAGACCGCGCTGTCGGTCCGGCCCTGTTCGTCGAGCGGCAGCTTCGACGCGGCGCCGGCCGCCTGCACGCCCGGAACGCTCGCGACGGCCTCGGCGGCGCGGATGAAGAAGCGGACCGACTCATCGGAACCCGGATATGTGACCGAGGGGAGCGCCAGGCGAAAAGTGATCGCATTCGCCGGCTCGAAGCCGGGCTCGACGGAGCGAAGGCGCCAGAGGCTTCTCGCCATGAGTCCCGACCCCACGAGCAGGATGAGCGCGAGCGCCACCTGCGCAACGACGAGTGCCTGTCGCGCCCGGTGTCGCGCGCGGCTCGCTGTCGCCGAGCGACTCGTCAGGCCCGAAACCCACGACCTAGACGAAGCACCCGAGCGCAACGCGGGAAGCCCGCTGACGACGAGTGCCGTGAATAAGGCGATCAGTCCGGTGACGCCGAGAACCGTCCTGTCGATGTTCACTTCCGCCAGCCGCGGGATGTCGACAGCACTGCCGATCGATCGCAATGCCTCGACGGAAACCGCGGCGATGAGGACACCCAGAATGCCGGCAAAGGCCGAGACGAGTAAGCCCTCGCAGAGGAACTCCATCAGGATGACGATTGGCGTAGCCCCGAGCGCGCGCTTCAGGGCGAGAGCGTTCCTCTGACCCTCGGCAAGCACGAGAAACAGGTTGGTGACGTTCGCGCACGCGATGGCCAGCACGAAGCCGGCGGCGCCGAGGACCACCCATAACACGCGCCCGATGTCTCCGACGACGACCGCGGCGAGCGGACGCACCGACACGCGCATGTGTGTCTGTTCCATCGCCTCGCGCGTCAGCCGCCCCGGGAACTCATCTGGCAGTTGCTGCAGGAGCGCCTGAAGATCGGAAGCCCCTTCGTCAACGGAGACGCCCTCGCGCAGCCGAGCGACCGCCTGGTAGTCGAACGTGGCGGAGTCCGTCTTCGCCGGATCGAGGCGCATGGGCAGCCAGAGTTCCGTGTCCGATTCGGGAAAGCGAACCGAAGCCGGCATGATGCCGATGACCTCGTGGGGTACGCCGTCGATCTCGAGCCGGCGATTCAAGATACCTGGCTCCCCGCCATACCTCCGCCGCCACAGCCGTTCCGCAAACACCACGACTGGTCCGGCCCCCGGTTGATCGTCGGACTCGGTGAAGAGACGGCCGCGGAGCGGCAAAACCCCCAAGGCAGGGAACAGATCGGCCGTGACGCGGCCCGCAGGCACGCGCTCGGCATCGGTGCCGCTCACGGGGCCCAGTCCAGCGGCGGTGATCTGGTAGCCGCCAAAGTGGCTGAAGGCCCGATGGTGACGGCCAAAAAACAGAATGCTGGCGTCGGACTGGTCGACTCGCAGGCTGCCTCCCACGACGAGCGTGTGCGACAACGAGACGAGCCGGTCAGGCATGGGATAGGGGAGCGGACGCAGAAGCACGGCGTTGACGACGGTGAAGACGGTCGTGGTCGCAACGAGGCCGAGCGCGAGCGTCAGGACCGCCGCGAAGGCAAGGCCGCGAGCGTAGATGAGACGCCGCGCGGCGTGGTGAAGGGATTGGGTCAATGACAGCATGTTCCCGAGGATTGCCGGATAAGCGAGATCGCTGCGGTCCGGTCTCCGTTTTCCATGCGGATTCACCCAATCTTGCTCCCTACTGCGCTCGATCGCCACCCCTACCTGGGGAGCACATTAGAATTTCCCGCTCGCGCCGCCTCCCCCGAACCGACCGCCCGCGCCTTCGAAACCCGGCTTCGCGGGCGTCCCGCTCGGGGTGGATCCCGGGGCCAGCGCCATTCCCAGGGCCGCTTCGATGACCCTGGCGCGAGACCCCTCCCCGAAGAGAGGCTCGGCGGTGAAGCCGTGTCGCTCCCCTCCCGGACCGCTCGCGAGATAGCGGTTGAGGAGCATTCCGATGGCGACCGCGGCGCCGCCCGACGCGAGGAGGACGATCCAGAGCGGCGCCACGTGCACGTAGAAGCGAAGGGTGACGAGGGAGGCGATGCCGAGAACGACCCCCATGCGCAGAAGGAGGGGTCGTCGCAAGAAGACTCCTCCCGCGAGAAGAAACAGGGGAACGACCGCGGTCCCGACAATATGGAGGGACCGTCCCGGCCGATCGGTAGCACCTTCGAACGGTCCCAAGAGGGAGCCTCGCTCGAGGAGTCCCGCATCGTAGGCGCCCAGGTGGACGGCGAGATATAGCGCCGCGAGCACGGTCACGAGAGCGGCGTCCGCGGCGCGACGATGAGAGGGAGCGAGTCGCGGGGACACGGACGCGGAGAGGAGCGGCGTGAGGACGGCGAGCGCCGCCAGCACCCACGAGGTCCTGGCGCCGGACCAGAAGGACAGCGCCAGGAATACGCACACCGCCGCGAGAGCGCCGAAGATGGAAAGCCCCCACCGCCAGCCGGCGACAGCGGCCAGCACCGCCGCTGCCACCGAGAGGAATCGCCATGGGAAGTCTCCGCTCGCGTCCTCGAACACCCACCCGAGGGCGGCGATCGAGAACCAGAACGAAAGGAGCGCCGTCGCCTCCTCCGCGCCTGCGCTCGACCTCCGCAGCTCTCCGATCTGTACTTCGGTAAGAGCGATCGACCCGAGCGCGGCGAGAAAAAAGAGCGCCCCCATGGGGACCTCGTTGAACTCCAGAACGGCGAAGGCCGAGCCCGCCGCGACGAAGGTGAAGACAAAGAGCAGGACGCGAAAGGCGGGTTTCACGCGGGAGCGGTCGTCGGGATATTCCTTCTGGATCGCATCCAGGGTCTTGTCGTCGATGGCGCCGGCGCTATTCCAGGCGCGAGCCGCCGCGCGCACGTCCTCGCTGCGGTCGGCGGCCTCGACGTCCTTTCTCAAGACGACTTCTCCAGAGCGCGATGCACGGCCACAAGGGCGGCGATCGCCCCAACCGAGGTGAACAGGAACCACAGGAACACGACGGTCTCGTCGTCGAGAGAAGGCACGACGGCGCGGCTGAGCCCGAGGTAGACGGCGAGCGCTCCCATGGCGAAGAGAGGGAAGCGCCGTCTGAAGTGAAGCGAGTACGCCGCGAGGCCGGCCCCGGCCAGGATCAGGACGAGGGTATAGGCGCCCCAGGATGGCTCATCGGTCAACGACCCCGATGCGAGCGAGAGCAGCACGAGGGAGATGCCAACGTACGTCGAGACGGGCTCGAAGTGTTCCTTTCGTCTCTCGCGCACGAGGAGCACGCCCAGGAGGACGAAGAGCACGCCGCAGCCGATGGCATTGAGGCGCGCGTCGGCGCCCGTGCCCGGCCAGAACTCCCGGTCGACGAACGACACCGAGACTCCGCGCCACGCGGCGAACGTCGAGAGCGCGAGCGAGAACACGACGCGGGAATCGAAGCGGAAAGCGAGCGCAGTCATGGAAAGGCTCGCGAGGAGGAGGTGCCACGGCCAGTTCGGCCCGAGAGGAGTGAACCGCGCTTCGACGTAGGCGAGATCCGCGGAAGCGAGCAGGACGCCGAGGAGCAAGACGTAATCGAAGCCCACGTGGGTCGAAGGGGCTTCGCGCCAGGTGAAGGGTGCCGCATGGCGCGCGATCCAGAAGAAACAGACCGCCGCCGCGACCCCGATTCCGATCGCGATCGCGACCGGGCCGAGCCGATCGAGGTTCTCCCGAACGAGAAAGCCCACCCCCGCGGTGATGAGGACGACTCCGGCATAGAGGAGGGTCCGGAGCTCGTTCCAGACCGAGAGCAGCTCGCCTCTCGCGACCCGGAGGAGCCGGCGCGCCTGCGCCTCGGTCAAGAGACCGCACTCACCAAGATGCGGGACCGCTCGCGCGACGTCCGGGCTCACTCCCAGGTTCCTCGTTTCTTTCGAATTGTCGTGGAATGCGTTATCCGAAAGTGTAACACGACCCGAGACGTTAGTTGTGGGAGGATATTTCGCGGGCGAGGCAAACGACGGCTTGTACTTCTCCTTCAGCGTAGATGGTCCGCGGGCAAAGCTGGTCTCACGGGCCGCAAGCCCCGCGATATCGAACATGGTATAGTTTATTTTTGGGATGTGGGAAGTCCTCGAGCATCGGCGGGCTGCCAGGCGTCTCGATAGGCTTCCGAAAGAGGTCCTGAAACGATACGAGAAGTGGAAGGACATCGTGAGGGTATCGGGTCCGTCGGGACTGAGGCTGATCCGAGGGTTTCACGACGAGGCGCTACGGGGAGAATGGGCGAGACACCGTTCGTCGCGACTGAACCAGCAGTATCGCGTTATCTACGCTGTCGACGCGGAGCGAGTGGAGATTCTGGTCGTGGACGTAACGCCCCATGACTACCGGAGGAAAGGATGAGGCGCAAGGAGTTTCGTAGGTCGAGGAAGAGAGTCGAGGTGTCGGTTGGCGAGTCGGTCCGGATCATCCGAGAGCTTCAGGGTCTCAGCCAAAACGCACTAGCGAGACGGACCGGAATTCCGCAGTCCACGATCTCAGCCATCGAGAGAAACCGCGTGAGTCTGGGGGTGGAGCGAGCGAAGACGTTGGCCCGCGCGCTGAAATGCCATCCCGCAGTGCTCGTCTTTCCTGGGTGGGAGGTTACTGAGGAGTCTGCAGCTTAGAGCCGGGGCTTCGTGGGTGGCCGACCTCTTCCCCGTCGAGCCAAAGGATGGCCAGCACGTTGTCGGGGAGGGGGTCGGTCGAGAACCCAGGTGCTGAACCGTTCGACTGCCGCCCTCGCAAGTCCGAAGATATGGCCGCGAGCAGGCCGAGTTCGACGATCCGTTCGCTCGAGTTGGTCTTAGTAGTGTATGGGCTTCGGAGGTTCGCCATGAAGGAAGTCTTGAATTTGATGCGGATGGTTGCGTTTCTCCCGTATGCTTTCACCGCAGTCGCGCAAGATCGCGCGACCCTGACCGTGGGGACGGCGACCGCGGCGCGAGGCGAGACGGCCAAGGGTTGGATCGAGATCCCTTCCGGAAGCGATCCCGCTCTCCGCATTCCCGTCGCCGTGGTGCATGGCGGAAAGCCCGGGCCGGTGCTGGCGCTGGTGGCGGGGTCTCATGGGACCGAGTACGCGTCGATTGTGGCGCTGGTGGATCTCATCGACGCTCTCGAGCCGAGGTCGATCTCGGGTTCGGTCATCGTCGTTCCCATCATCAATACCGCTTCGTTCGATCGGGTGGTGCCGCACTTGAACCCCGTCGATGGCAAGAACATGAACCGCACCTATCCCGGACGCCCCGACGGGACCGAGAGCGAGAGGGCTTCATTCGCCATCACCAAACAAGTCGTGGAGCAGAGCGACCACTTGATCGACTTTCACGGCGGGGATCTCGACGAGAGCCTGCGGCCCTACTCGTACTGGAGCAAGACCGGTCGCGAGCCTCAGGATCGGGTCTCGCGGGAGATGGTGCTCGCTTTCGGGCTGGACCACATCATCGTTTCGACGGGGCGACCCGCCGACCCGAATGCTTCAATCTATCTGGAGAATACGGCGTCGACCCGGGGGAAACCGTCGATCACCGTGGAGGCCGGCCATGCGGGCACGGTGATGCCGGAGGACGTCGACGCGCTCGTTCGCGGCACTCTCTCCGTCATGCGGCACCTGAAGATGCTGCCGGGAGATCCCACCCCCGTCGAGAGCCCGGTCTGGATCGGTACCCTTCACAATGTCACCACCGACGTCGGCGGTGTCTTCCGCCCACTGGTCGCGCGAGGAACCTACGTTCAGAAGGGAATGAAGGTGGGGACGGTTACGGACTTTTTCGGCAAGACGCTCTTCGAAGCCCGCGCGCCGGAATCCGGCGTCGTGCTCTACGTTCGCGCCGTTCCCTCGGCGGTGAAAGGCGACAATCTCGCGAGCATCGGGGTCGTTCTCGAGTGAGGCCTAGCCCTCTTCGGGATAGGGGTATCCGCGCTCGAGGGCCTCGTCCAGAGTCCGGTCGTGGCCGTAGATGTCCCCTACGAAGTGAACCACATTCTCCGAGTTGACGTGCACGGTGTCATAGAAAATCACGACCCCCAAGGGTTCGCGCAGGTTGACCCGCGTCGGCCGCTCCGCCTGCATGGCTTCATCGATGCGCGTACGCGTCCAACCGGGGACGTCCCGCAGAACCCACTCGGCGAGACCGGCGGGATCCTCCACTCGGATGCATCCATGGCTGAAGTCGCGCCTCGTCCGCGCGAAAAGATAAGGCGCTGGCGTCCCGTGCATACAGATGTTCTCCCGGTTGGGAAAGATGAACTTGGCGAGCCCCAGGGAGTTCCTGGGTCCCGGCTTCTGACGCACGTACAGCCGTCCGGCCGCGACCGCCTCGAGGTTCTCGGGGGTCGCGGGGAGCGCTTTGGCATCGTCGTCGCCGCTCGCCACGATCTCGAACCTCCCCGCCTCCAGATAGGAGGGGTCCCGTTGGGCTTTGGGCAGGATCTCTTCGGTGACGATGCCGTAGGGAGGATTCCAGTACGGGCGGAAGACGACGTATTCCATGTCTTCCACGAAAAGCGGGGTGTTGTGGCTCAGCGACTTCCCCACGACCACGTTCATGCGCAGAACTTCCTCACCTCGCGCCGGATCGGACGCCCAGAGCCGGAAGAGGGCGACGTTCACGAATACGGCGGGCCGGTCGCCTAACGGAGGCAGCCATCGGCCGCGTTCCATCGCGAGCTCCAGTTGACGCACCCGCGCCGAGAGAGGAACGTTGAGGGCCTCGATGGTCGCGCTCCCAACGACGCCGTCGGCGTCAAGGATGTGGCGGCGCTGAAACCGCTTTACCGCCTCGACGAGCGTCCCATCGTAGAGAGGCGTGCCGTCGGACGTCCCGGCGGTCGGTGCGTCTTGCGCCAGGTCTCCGAAAACCCGTAGTCGGGCGCGCATCTGCGGTACTCCGATCCAGGGTTCTCCAGGTGCGACCTTGCGCCGGTCTTTGGGCAGGGGAGGCACGGGCTCGGGCTCTCCCGCCTGGGCAAGGCCGCGGTAGTGGGCAAGCATTTTGCGGTTTCGTTTGTGATGGGGAAACGAGGGCTCGAGGCCATCCAGCAGGGCCGTGACCCCAGCGCCGTCGCGCGCGCCGAGAAGGAGCGCTGCCCGATCGAGCTTCTTGGGCGTCACGTCGTAACCCCAGTCGAGCGTCCGCGGGTCCACCCGCCCGATGCGCACCGCCTGGATCTCGCGCAGGACGCCGATACTCACCGCGAGGTCGAAGAGCGCTCTCTCCGTCGCCTCGACGGGCGCCTTCGCCTGCAGGCCCCTCCATTCCGCCTGGATCCGCTCGGCGTCGTAGTCGGAGGGCCAAAGCGCATGCTCCGCAGCTCGCGCGAGCGCGTCGACCGCTTCTTCGACGGCCGGAAGCGCCCGCTCCCCCTCGAACCAGACGAGTCGGTCGGATTCCCGGCCGTAGAGATCGACGAGAGCGGCCGCCACGTCGGCCAGGTCGGGCCACCGGAGCCAGGGATGGCGCGTCGTTTCGAGGACCTCTTCGACCGTGCTCGCGATCGCCGCGTGCGCCGATGGGTCCGACCCGGCGGAGGGCACGTCCTCGGAGATCGGTCCGCTTTCACGTTTGCAAGTCGCCCAAGAGAAGGCTAGCGCCGAGACCAGGAGGGCGAAGGCGGGCCCCGGCGACCGCTTGCACCACCCTCCTCGACTCCCTATCATTTCGAATGCTCCTCGACCCATCCAGCCAATTTACTCCGCGCGGAGCGGGAAGCGAGCCCCGGAATCCAACACGGCGCAGATTCCTCGGCGGTCTCGCGTCTTTCTCCGCGCTAGCGCTTGCGGCGCCCGCGAGCGCGCTTGCGGACCGGGAGGAACGCGTCCTTTCCTTCCTCCACACCCATACCAGCGAGCGACTGACGGTTCCCTATTTCGCCGACGGTTCTTACATTACCGCGTCCCTGGCGAAGCTCTTCCGATTCCTTCGGGACCACCGAACCGGCGAGGAGCACGCGATCGATCCCGCTTTGTTCGATCTGCTCCACGAGTTGCGACGCGCGACGGGCACCCGGGGGCCGTTCCACGTGATTTCCGGTTATCGCTCGCCCGCGACGAACCACCGGCTTCGCGCGGCTGAACGAGGGGTGGCCAAAGGCAGCCTGCATCTGGAGGGACGGGCCATCGACGTTCGCCTGACGGACGTCTCGAGCGCGGTCCTGCGGGATGCCGCGAAGGCGCTCTCCCGGGGCGGTGTGGGCTACTACCGGCAGTCCGATTTCGTCCATGTGGACACCGGGCGCGTGCGGGTCTGGTAGTCTCGTCGGACATCGGCACCGGGGGACCGCTGAGGCTAGCGAACGGTCAGAACCGGCAGGTGACAGAAGCGCACGACCTTTTCGGCGACGCTTCCGAGGAGGGCGCGGCGAACTCCGGTGAGGCCGTGAGAGCCGACGACGATCAGGCTCGCGGCCCGCTCCTCCGCGACGCGGTCGATCTCACGGACGACGTCCCCTTCCCTGACGACGAACTGCTCCTCGGATGCGAGCTCTTCCTTCAACGCCCTTTCGGCCTGCGCCCGGAGCTCCCGACTCACTTCGAGGAGAGCGGGCTCGGCGTCTCCACGTCTCGGCGCGAACCGCGTCTCGAGGACGTGGAGGAGGCAGATCGAACCTCCGAAGGGGATTGCGAGGCGGCGGGCGACTTCGAGCGCGCGGCGGGCGCAGTCGCTGAAGTCGGTGGCGACGAGGATCTCCCCGATTCCGCCTTCCGTCCGGGCGATGGGGGAGTCGGCGTGGAGGGTCAGCACGTCGACCGCCGCGTGCCGCAGCGTTTTCTCCGCCACGCTTCCGATCAGCCATTTCTGGATCCCGCCGCGGCCGTGAGTTCCCATCACGAGCAGATCGGGCTTCAGGGTTTCGACCGCGTGCTCGATGCGCTGGTAAACGTCCCCGCTTCTCTCCAGGTGGGTTGCGACGGCGAGCCCTTTGCCCTCGAGGCTTTTCCGGCGTGTCTCGAGCCCATCCTGCGCCTCGCGTTCGGGCCGCTCGATGACGTCCTTCAGAACGTAGTCGAATCGAGCCGCGTCGTCGAGCCGATCGAGAAGCTCGATGGGCGGATGCGGCGGCGGATAGACGACCTTGTGCAGAAGATGGACTTCCGCCTTCGAAGCGCGGGCGATCTCGGCGGCCTGATCGAGCGCCCGGTCGGAGGTGGGCGAGAAATCCGTGGGCACGAGGATTCTTTTCATTTGCGTGGCCGCTCTCCCATCTCGCGGTGGCAGCTCAGGCATCGGAGCGTCAGGTCGACGTACGCCAGAGCGGCGGCCTCCGTCTCGCGCTCGCGCGCCGCACGCCCGAGCGCTTGTGCGGCTTCGCGAAACTCACGGCTCTTCTGCCGGTAGGTCTCCGCGCCTCCGACGTTGAGCTCTCCCGCGAAGCTCAGCGTCACCAGGTCCGAGGCATAGGCCTC
>Ga0209324_10003965_pt1 | contig 10146 bp, 7 predicted proteins | sample Rifsed19ft3_FD_184015 | JGI IMG/M metagenome (GOLD analysis project Ga0209324, IMG submission 184015) | Soil microbial communities from Rifle, Colorado, USA - sediment 19ft 3 (version 2) | ecosystem: Environmental > Terrestrial > Deep subsurface > Rock core/Sediment | place: Rifle, Colorado...
CCTTATATCAGAAGTAATTGTTGACTTAAATGATCCTGCATTTAAGAATCCCACAAAACCGATTGGAACATTTTTCATAAAGGAAGAGGCGGAATTACTTATGAAAAATAACGGTTTCGTGTTTGAAGAAGATACTCAAAAAAGAGGATGGAGGCGTGTTGTTCCATCACCCGAACCACTGGAAATAATAAATAAAAATGTAATTAAAGAACTCGCCGCTGAAGGTAATATAGTTATCACAGCAGGCGGCGGCGGTATTCCTGTATTCCTGGATAGTAAAAATCAATACCAGGGTGTTGAAGCGGTGATTGATAAAGATATAGCTTCTTCTTTGTTGGCAAGTGAAATAAATGCAGATAAATTTTATATACTTACAGATGTTTCCCATGTTTATATTAATTTTAACAAGCCGAATCAAGAAGCTTTGGAAACTGTTAAGCTTAATGATATGATAAAGTATTTTGAGAACGGTGAGTTTTCATCCGGCAGCATGAGACCAAAAATAAAAGCGGCAATTAATTTTGTTCAGAAAACAGGTAATGAAACAATCATTACTGAGGCAACACAATTAAACAACATGAATACCGGCACAAGAATAATTCCTTAGTCATTCAGGAGAACTTAATGAACGTTAATATGAAAGGTAAAAGTTTAATTTCAATAAATGATCTTACTTTAGATGAGATGAATGCAATCTTCGATCTTTCCGCAGATCTTAAAAAGAAATTAAAAGAAGGTGTTCCGCATAAATATCTTGAAGGACAAACACTCGGGATGATCTTTTCAAAACCTTCTACGAGGACAAGAGTGTCGTTCGAAACGGGTATTTACCAGCTTGGAGGAATCGGAATGTATTTCGGTCCTACTGATCTGCAGCTTAAAAAAAGTGAAAATATTCATGACACTTCAAAAGTTTTGTCACGTTACCTCAGCGGTATAATGATAAGAACTTTTGCTCACCAGGATGTTATTGATCTCGCAAAGTATGCTTCAATTCCTATAATAAATGGCTTAACTGATCTTCTCCATCCCTGCCAGGTTCTTGCCGATCTTTTCACAATTATTGAAAAGAAAGGAAAGCTTAAAGGATTAAAGCTTGCATACATTGGTGATGGAAATAATATGGCTCACAGCTTATTGCATGGTTGTTCAAAAGTAGGGATGAATATTTCTGTCGCTTCTCCAAAAGCATATAAACCTAAAGAAGAAATAGTAAACAATGCTTTAAGAAATGCAAAAGTAATGAACAGTAAAGTAGAAATTCTTGACAGCCCTGAAGAAGCTGTTAAAGATGCAGATATAATTTATACAGATGTATGGGCAAGTATGGGACAGGAATCAGAAACGTTGGAAAGAAAGAAAATATTTGCTCAATACCAGGTTAATGAAAAGCTTGTTAAAAATGCTAAAGAAGATTATCTCTTTCTTCATTGCTTACCTGCTCACAGGGGCGAAGAAGTTGTTAATGAAGTAATTGATTCTCCTAACTCAGTTGTATTTGATGAAGCGGAAAACAGGCTGCACGTTCAAAAAGCGATTATGGTTATGCTGATGGGAAAGTAATCTCAACTTGAATCTTATTTCATCCTTTTAGTTTTCTTACATATTCAGATAATTCATGAAGTTTATGCTGCAAAATCTTTTTATCGATCAGTTTGGTTTTATACTCGGCAATTTTAGTGGGTGAGAGGTTTCTGCTTAAAGCGTACTCAACAACTTCATCATCTTTTGATGCACACAGAATAAGACCTACACTCGGATTTTCATTCTCGTGTTTTATCTGCCTGTCAACTGCTTCAAGGTAAAAGTTCATCTTTCCGAGATATTCGGGTTTGAACTCGTCTATCTTCAATTCAATAACTACAAGGCATTGTAAACCCCGGTGGAATAAAAGCAGGTCGAGATAATAATCGTGGCTGCCAACCTGCAGCCGGAATTCCTCACCAACAAGAGCAAAGTCTTTTCCAAACTCAAGAATAAAATCTCTTAGATTTTTAATCAGCGCCTTCTGCAAATCATTTTCGGAGTAATCTTTCGGCAAGTTCAGGAAATCAAAAATGTAAGTGTCTTTGAAAACCACATTCAACTGCTGATGAGCTTCAACATATTTTTGAGGCAGATCTTTCTTTTTTAATTCTGTCACCAGTGATGACAGTTTTTTGTCGCCTATTAAAAATCTTTCATATAAACCCGAATCAATTTGTCTTTCCAGTTCCCTCTTCGAATATCTTTCTTTAACTGCCAATTTTAAGTAAAATTCACGAGCTTCATCGGTCTTGGTTTTAGCTAATATCATTAAGTGATTTGTCCAGCTTAATTGTGTCACCAGTGGTGACACAATTTTATTATCACGGTAAGTTTCAAAAAATTGTTTCATGCGGTATAGATTACGTCTGTTGAAACCTCTTTCCCCGGATATTTCTTCTTTGAGATAATCTGCCAGCTTATCAACAGTTTTCATACCCCATTCATTACTTTGGATTTTTTTACTAATGTATTCCCCAACCTGCCAGTAAAGATTTATCAACTGCTTGTTTACAGCTGCAAGAGCTTTTTGTTTTGCTTTCTGAATTAAGGAAACGACTTCATTGAAGGAGGACTCTACTATAACATTTTTTTTCACACTGAGAAACTCAAACAATTTTTCATCAAATACAAAACTTGAATGCTAAGGGAGCTTTATCTTTTTCTATCGGAGCCGCAATTAGTATCTCACCAATCTTATCTGCAAATTGTAAAGTTATTGGCTTTCCATCTGTGACAAGTTAATGCCCCCAAGTTTTTCCATAAAATTATTATTAAAATCAATCATACTTAATAATATCAAAATTCAAACTAAAGAGAAAGAAGAAAATTACTTGTGTTCGCATAGGTTGGCATAACTTAGTAAGTTTAATAATCAAAATTTAGATCTTTCTGAATATGAACCTTTCAAACAAAAATATTCTCATCACAGGTGCTTCAAGCGGGATAGGCTACCAGCTATCAAAGGATCTTGCAAAAGAAGGTGCAAACTTAGCTCTGCTGGCAAGAAGAAAAAATATACTCGATGATCTTGCAGAAGAGTTAAAATCATTTTCCACAAAAATTATAACCGCTCAGTGTGATGTAACATCAAAAGAAAGCGTTAAGAACGCCTTTGATTTTGTTAAGAAAGAGTTCAGTAGCATTGATATCGCTATCCTAAACTCCGGTGCAAGTTTTAGGATGAGTATTGAAGAATTTGATACTGAACATCTTGAAGAAATTATAAATGTAAATTTTATGGGATTGGTCTACTGCCTGAATGAAATAATCCCAGAGTTTATAAAAAGGAAAGACGGCTGTATTGTCGGTATATCAAGCTTATCTGACTCAAGGGGTTTCCCGAGAAGCGCTGCTTACTGCTCGAGTAAAGCCGCTGCTTCGATTTTTCTTGAAAGCATTCGTATCGAACTAAAAAAATATAACGTAAAAGTTATAACTGTTAAACCGGGATTTGTTAAAACTCCAATGACAGATAAAAATGAATTCCGGATGCCGTTTCTTATGAATGCAAAAAAAGCTTCGAAAATAATTTTAAATGGGATAAAGAAAGAGAAGAATATAATTCAATTCCCTTTACCAACAGTTTGGGGCGCTAAACTACTCAAAATTTTGCCGGATTCATTATTCAATTATTTCTCAAATCTCCCCCTCCCCTCAAAAAAATAACAAGCAAATGATTTGTCCCCTCATTATATTGTTTCGGTTATCTAAACAAGTTTAGACCAGGTTTTTAAGAGCTCAAAAGTGAAAGGTGTTTGATGAAACAGCTATTCTATGCGTTATTGATCTTAGGACTTATTTACTTTGTTTACTGGTATCTAACAAAGCCGCCGGATATTATTGAAGTTTACGGAACCGTAAGAATTCTTGAGGAAAATAGCGATGTTGACTCCGGTGGACAATATTATAAAACCAGTGTTCAGGGCACTGCAAAAAATTCGGGAAACTTTATTGCAAAAGATATCTGGATTACTTACAAAATTGAAGACACAGAAGTGAACACTTACATAAGCGAGCTTAAACCGAATCAAACAGTAAATTTTAGAACTGGAAGCTGCAGAACCAAAAATAAAGATCCTGAAATTGAACTAGTTGACGTCATTTATAACAAATAGATTACGATACTTTTTTAGAATTACCAAAATCTTATTTGATTTAATCCTTCCATTACGATAAATTGGTTTGGGTTTTCTCTTAATCTCTACAAAAAATTATGCGGGGCAATTTAACAATCATTCTTTGTGCGTTTTTTTTCTCTTTCGGAGTGGCATTTTCGCAAACTGACACACCGCTTACTTTTTCCGAAATAATGTTTTCTCCTCAATCCTCAAATAATGAATTTATCGAGCTGTATAACCTAAGTGAAACAGAAAGCATTGACCTTGATGGATATAAAATTATTTATTCAACTTCTAATGCCGACATCATCAGCTCAGCGGGATTCGGTACGGTTCTTCAACCCAAATCATTCGCTGTTATTTTAGAGGGAGATTATGATTTTATCTCAGGGATATATAATAACCTGATTCCGCTTGATGCTCTCATTTTAAAAATTTCAGATAATTCTTTTGGAACCTCAGGAATGGCAAATACTTCCGACAGGCAACTTTGGCTGTTGAAACAAAATGGCGATACTCTTGAAACATATACTTATTCGGCAAATAATTCTTCTGCAATTTCAGACGAGAAAATTGTTATAAATAAAGATAACTCTTCGAATAACTGGGAAAACTCTTTACTGACTAACGGAACTCCGGGCAGGAAAAATTCCGTGACACCTCTTAATAATGATCTTTCTTTTTCTTCACTTTCAATTTATCCTGAAGTGCCGATAAGCGGAGATAATGTACAAATCACCGCTTCAATTAAGAACAAAGGAATAAATACTGCTCAAAGCTTTTCAACAGAGATTTATAACGATATTAATTTCGATTCTTCCGGTTCGCAGCAGGAATTAATTTTCACACAATCTTTCCTAAATCTTTTACCCGGTGATTCAACAACGATAAACGCTTTTATAAACTCTGCTACTGAAGGAAATTATCAACTGATGGGTGAAATATCTTTCTCCGAAGATGAAGATACATTGAACAATAAAAAGATAATTCAGTTTATTGTTTACCCGCCGGGAAATATTTACAACGATATCATCGTTAACGAAATAATGTATGCACCATCATCCGGGGAACCTGAATGGATTGAATTATATAATAAGACGGACTCGCCGATCAATCTTAAAAAATGGAGCCTGTCTGATAATTCAACAACTGTTTCAATAACTGGTACCGGTGGGCTCATACAAAGCAAATCCTTTGTTATACTAAGCAGAGATTCTTCAATCCTGAATTTTTACCCGGTTCCTGTTGAAATAATTGTATTTAATCTTCCGGCTTTAAATAATACCGGCGATGTTATTGTAATCAGAGACTCGCTTTCAGTTTTAATCGATAGCCTCAGTTATTTACCTGAATGGGGAGGAAATTCCGGCAAATCCCTGGAAAGAATTTCCTCTGAGGAAAGTTCTAATCTACAATCGAATTGGGGAACATCTCCAAGTATAAACAAGGCAACTCCCGGAATGATTAATTCAATCACTCCTAAAGATTTTGATTTGAAAATTTCTTCCTTCTCCCCGGAAAATGATTTTGGAATAATTGGAGAAAAAATAAATTTTACAATTCAGGTTTCAAACCCCGGATTAAATAATTCCGGGAACTTCATTGTTAAGATTTTCAGAGATATAAATACAGATTCTGTTGCACAACAAAATGAACAGATGGGAGAAATACCGGGAAGTTCAATTTTAAGCGGAGACAGTATCCGGGTACATTTCCAAACGGCGGATTTTATCAAAGGAAATAATTATTTCATCGTCTATATTGAAACCGGAACCGATCAGGATACAACAAACAATTTTGCATTTGCAAAATTAATTGGTGTAACAATAAATGAAGTAAGAAATGATTTGGTAATAAATGAATTTATGTACGCCCCGGGTTCGCCCGAACCGGAGTGGATTGAAATTTTTAATAGGAGTAATAAAATAATTGATATTAATAATTACCAAGTTGCAGACAATAGCGATACGATTACTGTAATTAGTGGGCCTATGATTCTTAATCCAGGAGATTATTTTATAATTGCAGCCGATTCTTCCTTAAATAATTTCTACAATATACCTTCAGCAATTATTTATAAAAATTTTCCAACACTTAATAACACGGGTGATAAAATAGTTCTCCTCGACTCGCTTAACAGAACCATCGACTCACTTCAATTCTTTTCAAGTTGGGGTGGAAGCAATGGGAAATCATTAGAAAGAATTAATTCTGAAATTTCATCGATTGATTCTGCAAACTGGAGCACTTCTAAAAGCAAATATATAGCAACTCCCGGCTATATTAATTCTGTAACAGAAAAAGATTTTGATCTTGAACTGAGTGATATTGTTTATTCTCCTTCTCTTCCTGTTTTTGGAGACAACGTTTCTGTATCGGTGAAAGTAAAAAATATTGGGAAAAATAACGCACAATTCAGTATTCAGCTTTACGGGGATACTGATCTTGATTCTGTTCCGGATCAAATAATAACTGAGATTACTTCTCTTTCGCTTTTAGCCGGGGATTCTACAATTTATTCTACTGACTATTCAATCCTGAACCTGCAAAACTCAAACGGATTTTATGCGCTGATTAAATTTACTCCGGATCAGGACACATCAAATAATTACTTGTATTCAACTATAAAACCCGGTTATCCTTTCGGTACAATTGTAATAAACGAAATTATGTTCACACCTTCAGGGGGTGAACCTGAGTGGATTGAAATATTTAATACTTCAAGTGATTCTATAAATCTGAAAGACTGGAGTGTGACGGATGTACCGAAAGGATAACCGGGTTTTAAAATAAGCAGAGATGTTTTCATTAGATCAGTTTCTTATCTGGTGTTAAGCAAAGATTCGTCAATTCAAAATTACCATAGATTTATTCCATCAGGAATAATTGTTACAAATCTTCCTTCTTTTAACAACGATGAAGATGGTGCAGTTCTCAAAGATGACAGGAGAGCTACTATTGATTCTGTTCTGTATTCAAATGAATGGGGTGGAACAAGCGGCTATTCTCTTGAGCGAAAAGAAATTAGTACTCCGGCAATTATTCCTTTAAACTGGGGTTCATCTGTCGATATTGAGCAAAGCACTCCCGGAAGAATAAACAGCATAACTCCAAAAGAATATGATCTTTCCCTTGCGGAGATTTCTTTTGACCCGAGGTTTCCTGTTGCGAGAGATAATGTTTTTATTTCTGTAAAGATTAAAAACAATGGTTCTCAAGAAGCAAATAATTTTTCGGTTGAATTTTATTTTGATTCAGACTCTAACAATGTTGCTGATCAGCTTCTTGAGAGAATAGAAAATCTAAATCTTCAGCCAGCTGATTCTATCGGTATCAAAACATCAAACGCATTACAAAATCTTCAAAACAAAATTTTAACCTCGGTAAGAATAGTCTTTGAAAATGATGAAGACACACTAAATAACTATGCTGAAAGTTCCGTTCAGCCCGGTTTCGCATCAAACACTGTTTTAATAAATGAAGTTATGTATTCTTCTTCCAATGAGCCGGAATGGTTTGAAATTGTTAACGCAGGAAGCGATTCGATTAATATTAAAGATTGGTCGGTGAGTGATATTCTAACTACCCCGACAAAAAACATTTTATCTTTTGAAGATTTCTATATAAAGTCCGGTGAATATGCAATCGTTTCAAAAGACACTTCTATTTATAACTTTCATAATAGTCTCCTAGCAAAAGTTTTTGTAACTAACTTCGGCAGCCTTGGTAATACGAGCGATGGGATTATGATTTACGATTTCAGAAATGGAATTATTGATAGTTTGATTTACAATTCAGACTGGGGAGGAAAGAACGGTTATTCGTTGGAAAGAATTTCCTTTAGTAAACCGACGAACGACAGCACGAACTGGGTTACTTCCTTAAGTGATGGACGAAGCACTCCCGGAAAAGAAAATTCAGCTTCCGCTATACCCGGTTATGAAAGAAACCAGTTTGTAATAAACGAAATAATGTTCGATCCCGATATTGACAACAGTGAGTTTATTGAATTTTATAATAATGGGGAAACCGAAGTTAACCTTGGCGGCTGGAAATTTGAAGATGAAAATGGAAATATTAATGTGTTGAGTGATACCAGCTTTATAATCCAGCCAGATGAATATTTTATTCTTATTGCCGATTCGTTAACTATCGGAAAGTATAATCTTCAGCAATTTGCCAACAAATTAATCGTTGGAGTTTCTTCACTTGGATTTGTAAACACAGGAGAATTAATTTTATTAAAAGATATAAAACAAAACATAATTGATTCTGTTTGGTTCTCTGATAAATGGCATAACAAAAATATCCTAACAACAAAAAATAAATCGTTAGAAAGGATAAATCCCGGATTAAATGGCAATGATCAATTCAATTGGAGTACATCTGTAAGTCCTGATGAAGCCACGCCGGGAAAACAAAACAGCATCTTTACTGACAACTCAAATAAAGAAGCAAAGATTTCCGTTTCGCCAAATCCCTTTTCTCCTGACAACGATGGTCTTGAAGATTTCACTTTAATCAATTATAATATCACGCAAAGACTCGCACAAACAAGAGTAAAAATATTCGACAGCAAAGGAAGACTTGTAAGAACTCTAATTAACAACCAGTCGAGTGCTTCTTCGGGCTCAATTGTTTTTGATGGTCTTGATGATGATGGAAGAGCCTTGCGGATCGGAATTTATATTATTTTTATGGAAGCATCGAATGACAACTCCGGAGTCGTGGAGACTTTAAAAACAATTGTTGTTGTTGCAAGAAAGCTATGATTGTTTATTTAATTAAATTCTGATAATTTATTTATGATCGTAGGTACAAGTTTCAAACTTGTCCCTACAATAGAAAATTTTCATAAACAATTATTATCTATGTTCAAACAACTTAATTGGGTAGAAAGAAAATTTAACTTCGACCTGCCTGCCGGACAGGCGGGCTTTCCTGTTGAAATTTTTCCATCCATACTCGAAAGATTCAGAGGAACACCTGCAAGGCTTGAAGAAACGACAAAAAATCTTCCTGAAAAAATTTTAACATTCAAACCCGAAGACAAATGGTCAATTAAAGAACACGCAGGACATTTAATCGATCTCGAAGAACTCGGTGAGAAAAGGCTTGACGATTTTCTGAATAGAAAAGAAATTCTTTCTGCTGCAGATATATCAAACAAAAAAACTCACGAAGCAGATTATAATAAAAAAAATATTAATGAACTGCTGAAAGAATTCAGAAGCGCAAGGGAACATGCTGTTGGTAGGCTTGAAAAGCTTACCAAAGAGCAGGTTGCAATTGTATCAATTCATCCACGCCTGAACCAAAAGATGAGAGTTATTGACTGGGTTTATTTTATGTCTGAACACGACGATCACCATCTTACAAAGATCAGGGAAATAATTAATAATTTAAAATCTTAATCATCTCGAATTTAACCTTGGATATTAAAGTCAGCCGCGGAATTTATCTTACACAAATCTCTGAAGCAGATAAGCCATCACTTCTAAAATATATTAACGATCCCGACATTTATAACTACACACTTAAAATACCTTATCCATATCTGGGAAAAGATGCCGATGATTGGATTAGCTTTGTGGAAGAATCCAGATTAAAAGAAAGAGTATTAAAGCACTGGGCAATCAAAAATGAAAATGACGAGCTAATTGGCGGAGCCGGTTTTCATTCTAAGTATGGAAAACTTTCTCATAAAGATGAAATAGGATACTGGCTTGGCAAACCTTTCTGGAATAAAGGCATAATGACTGATGTTGTTAAGAAGGTTTGTGAAATAGGTTTTTCAGAATTAAACCTGGTAAGAATAGAAGCAACAGTTTTTAACAGGAATACTGCATCAAAAAAAGTACTCTATAAATCCGGATTCGTTCTTGAAGGAACCTTAAAAAAATTCTACTTCAAAGATGATAAGTTAATTGATGCAGATATTTTCGCCCGTCTGCGCTGAATTGCTCTGAACTCATTATCCGGTCACAACGATAGTACAACA
>Ga0209324_10003972_pt1 | contig 10139 bp, 12 predicted proteins | sample Rifsed19ft3_FD_184015 | JGI IMG/M metagenome (GOLD analysis project Ga0209324, IMG submission 184015) | Soil microbial communities from Rifle, Colorado, USA - sediment 19ft 3 (version 2) | ecosystem: Environmental > Terrestrial > Deep subsurface > Rock core/Sediment | place: Rifle, Colorado...
GCGGCCCAGCGGCCGCCCGTGTGGGGGATCACGATCGGGGAGAGGTTGATGTACTTCGCCAGGCCCGCGTCGTGGACGACGACCTCGCTCAGGTCGTATCTCTCGAACAGCTTCATCTCATAGACGGGCCGCTTCTTCGGCTTCTTCTTCGGCTTCTCCTCTGCGGGGGCCTCAGGCGCGATTTCCGCAGGGAGGGCGGGCACGGGCTCGGGGGCGGGGAGTGCCTCCGTCGGCGTAGATGGCGCCGTCGGGGTCCCGGGTGCAGGCGCCTCCGGGATGTCAGGCTTCTTCTCCGGCTCCATTGTCCTCACCGCACCGGCTTCTCCTTCCGCCCGCGAACGAGCTCGTCGAGGGAGACGTTGTTCACCTGGATGACCTTGTACCGGACGCCGGGGATGTCCCCGTACGACCGGCCCATGCGGCCGCCGATCCCCTCGACGAGGACCTCGTCGTGCTCGTCGATGAAGTTGATCGCACCGTCGCCGACGGCGAACGCGGTGATCTGACGGCCGTTCTTGATCAGCTGGACCTTCACGCACTTCCGGAGCGCGGAGTTCGGCTGCTTCGCCTCGATCGCGACCTTCTCGAGCACGATCCCCCGACCCTGCGCGGCACCCTCGAGGGGGTCCGATTTCTCCTTGAGGTGCTGCACGCGGCGCTTGTAGTACCGGTCGGACCATCGGTGGGTCTGGCGCTCGACCTTGAGCTTCCGTCCCGCAAACAGCCCGCGTGCCAACGTGCACCTCTATGGAGTGAGGTGCGTCCTAATTTGCATGTGCTATTTAAGGGTGGCGAACCGGGACGATTCCGCCGGTCGGGCGTCTCGCCCGCGAACCCTCCCATCGATGTACATCAAGGCGGAGCATGCGGACGCTTCTGCGCGATCACCGCGTTGCAGTAGGGGCAGACACCACGGTCTCGCCTAGGAAATACCGCCGACGGACGTTTGCGCCGCATCGTGGGCAGTTTTCGATGAACTGCTCTTGCCCGACGGCCTCCTGAAGTACGAACTCCTCCGTCGCCCGGTCGATGAATCCTTTGACGAATCCGCGGTCGACCGCCTCTACCAGGCGCTGCTCCGTTTCGAAGCTGGGCTTCCCCAGTTTCGCGGCGAGGTCCCGTAACGCGATGCGGCGGTACGGCTTCACCCACGCTGCGAAGTCCACGAGCTCTTTCTCCCTCTTGCGCGCCCGTTGGCCGAGGAGGATGAGCACAACCCCGGGCACCAGCGCGCTCGGCACGCAGACGAGCGTGATGCCGCCGATGAAGGCTTGATCGAGGCGGGGATATCCGAAATCGTAGGAGACGCCCTGAGGCGATTCCCAGTCCGAACAGGATGAGAAGGAGGACGCCCACAGTGAGATAGACGGTGTCCTTGGCCCTCTACCACGTCGAGGTCATGGCGTCCCCATGCGTGATGTCCGTCTTCCAGTATCAAGCTCGCACGGCCGTCTCTCTCTGTGCGTGACCTCACGACGTCGGGTGCCCGACCGCGAACTCGCAGTACGGGCACTTGAACCGCTCCTCGGGGAAGTACCACACGGAGAACTCGCCCCCGCAGTTCGGACATTTGCCCGCGAACAGCTGCTTGTCCGCGTAGTCGAGGTTCACGAACTCGTCCGAGGATCGGTCGATTACGCCGTGCACGAGCTTCCGGTCGATCGTCTCGCCCAGGAGCCGCTCCGTCTCGAACCGCGTGCGGCCGAGGCGCTGCGCCATGTCGTCCATCTTGATCCGCCGCTGGGACTTCGCCCAGTCCGCGAAGGCGAGGAGGGCGTGTTCCCGCCGCCAAGCGACGACTCCGTACGCGATCGCGACCCCTCCCGGGATCACCGTGGGCGGGATGCAGATCCAGGCGAGGAACTCGACCTGCCCCAGGAACGCGATGAAGAACAGGCCGAAGAAGAGGAAGAACCCGCCGATCGCGAAGTACGCGACGGGATCCATCTTCCACAGGGAGGCCGCCGCCTGGGCCGCGGGTCGCGGCATCGTTCCGTGCGAGGTCCGAGGCCCTACTTCAACCGCGCGGCGTCAGAATCAACGGGCCGCACGCACACGGTCCGACGCGTGTAGTCTCACCCCCGAGACTCGCGGAGGAATCCTTAAGTATCCCCGGAAGGCCATGCGCTCCCAATTCAGGAGGCCCACCTCTTGTTCTGCCAACAGTGCGGCAAGCAGATCCCCGACGGTGTCGTGTTCTGCAACTTCTGCGGCGGACGTCAGGGCGTCGTCCAGGCGCCCGCGGCTCCCGTGGCCTCGGGCGTCCCGCCCGGGATGCCCCAGGCCGCCCCCGCGCCCGGCTACCCGACCCCTCCCGGCCCCGCGCCGGCCGCGACCCCGCCCCCGCCGGTCCCACAGGCGACGAAGTGCACCTCGTGCGGGGCGCCTCTGAACCCCGCGCAGGGCCTCGCCGTCGTCGTGTGCGAGTACTGCGGCGCCGTGACGACGATGGGCGCGGCGGGCGCGCAGATCTTCCAGAAGCACTTCATCCTCGACAACAAGATCGCCCAGGAGGCCGCGATGAACGCGGGCGGGAGCTGGCTGAACAAGGGGGTCTTCCGCCGGAAGGTCGCCGAGCGCTCCGACCTCGGCCAGGTCACCCTCAAGTACGTGCCGTACTGGATCATCCCGACGTCCGTCGTCGCGGACTTCCAGGGGACGAAGGGCACCGGGGCGGGTATGGCCGTCCACGGCTCGACGGGGACGGAGAAGGCCGCGGGCGCGGCGGTCTTCGCGCTGAACATCCTCGCCGCGGCGAACCGCGCGCAGCAGCAGCGCGGCCGCGTCGCGACGAGCGCACAGCCCCAGGTCATCCACGTGCGCGACCGGATCCAGATGTCGTACAACATCCCGATCGTCGCCGTCCGCGGGTACACGAAGTTCCAGCCCGACGACGGCTTCCAGTTCAACATCCAGAACAAGGCGGCGTTCGACAAGCGCAAGGCGGGCGGGATCGAGGTGATGTCCGGCGACATCTCCGAGGCGGAGGCGAAGCAGCAGGCCGGGTCCCTCGGGCACAAGTTCATCGAGAAGGAGGCGAAGAAGCGCGTCGACACCCTCGAGTCTATCCAGGTCTACCCGACGACGTACGACGGCGAGCTCCTCCACGCCCCCGTCTGGTTCATGGAGTACCAGCACAAGGGGAAGGCGATGTACATCCTCATCGACGGCCACGCCGGCGCGGTCATGGACGGCGAGCGGCCCGCGTTCGCCCTCTGGTGACGGTTGAGGAAGTCCCTTGGAATCCCACGCCAACGCCCAAATACCCCGCCGACCACGTACGATTCCACAAGAACGGCTAAATACGTTCGAAGACCCATGCGGAGACACCCCCGAGGTATGAACCATGCCCGACATCCGTGAGCGCGTGGAGGCCGATCGTGGCCTCCTGAAGAAGCTCCAGCTGCTGATTCCCGGCTACGCGGGGTACCGGCGGCGGGAGGACATCCGAGCGGCGGACAACCTCCTGAGGATCCAGCTCTCCGACCGCGTCAAGGCGGTCCGCGGCGAGCTCGAGACGATCCGGGACCGGATGTCCATGGACGGCAAGTACCAAGGCCTCCAGTCGATCGGGAACGCGATCTTCACCCTCCAGGGCGTCGAGGCGAAGGTCCGTCACGCGGAGGGCGGGTACTCCGGGATCAGCGCGACGATCCGCATCGAGGAGACCGAGCTCGACCGGCTGTATGAGTACGACTGGGCGATGTTCGAGTCCCTCGACAAGGCCGCGGCCGTCGTCCCGATGATCCGCGACGCGGGGGACACGAAGAGCTTCGAGACGTCCCTCCGGGCGTTCGGCGAGGCGATCAAGGGCTTCGAGGGTGCGTGGAACCTGCGGACGGAAGCCGTCACAGGCACGGTGGCGAGGTGAGACGATGATTCCGATTGCGTTCTTCTTTGGCGGCGGACGGCGGACGGATGCGACGGCGGGGCGACAGGAAGGCATCATCGGGGCGACGACGGTCGCCTGGGATGACCAGTTCAAGCGCGGGAACATCATGTGGAAGGTCCCGCGGAACATCCGGATGAACGACAACATCGTCGTCCGGGAGGACGAGATCGCCGCCTTCTACCGAGACGGGAAGGTCCTCGCGTACCTCGACCGGCCGGACCGGTACGCCCTCACGTCCCAGAACGCGCCGATCCTGGGCAAGCTCATCCAAGCCCTCTCCGGCGTCGTGCAGCAGGCGGAGGTCTTCTACATCCAGAAGCGGATCTTCGACGGGAAGTTCGGCTCGAAGGAGCCGTTCCTGTTCGAGGACCCCGACTTCGACATGATTCAGCTCCGCGCGTTCGGCGAGTTCCGGTACCGCGTGAAGGACCCCGAGGTCTTCATCAACCAGTTCGTCGGGACGTTCGGTGCCGCGACGAGCGCGGACATCGAGGACCGGATCAAGGACGAGCTCATGAAGCAGCTCAACGTCGTGATGGGGAAGATGAAGGCCCAGGGCCTCAAGGTCACGGGCCTCGCAGCGAGCCTGAACGACCTCGAGCAGGCGACCCTCGCGAGCTCGAAGCCCCACTTCATGAACCTCGGCGTGGAGATCGTCCAGCTTGCGGGCCTGAACATCCCCCTGCCCGAGACCGTCAAGGCCGCCCTCGAGAAGATGGCGTCCGCGAAGGTCCTCGGCCGGGCGAACACCGCGGCGTACCAGCAGTTCGCCGTGGCGGACGCGCTCCGGGACGCGGCGCAGAACCCCGCCGGCGGCGGTGCCGGCGTGGGGATGGGCCTCGGCGCGGGGATCGGGATGGGCTACGGCATGGCCCAGCAGATCCCCCAGGCGATGCAGCCCGCGACCCAGCAACAGGTGAAGCCGTGTCCGAAGTGCGGCACGAACAACCCCGTGAACATGAAGTTCTGCGGGAGCTGCGGCGCGGACACGACCGCGGTGGGGAAGCCGTGCGTGAAGTGCGGCAAGCCCGTCTCCCCTGGGCTCAAGTTCTGCGGCGAGTGCGGATCCTCGCAGACCGTGAAGTGTCCGGACGGGCACGAGGCCCCCGGGAACATGAAGTTCTGCCCGGAGTGCGGGAAGCCCATCGGCGGGTGAGACGATGGACACGAGTGCGCCGCCCGCTCCGGGCGGGCCGGCAGTGCCGAAGCTGTCCACGGTCATCCTCCTGGGCATCGCGGGGATCGGTGCGATCGTCCTTGCCGCGATCTTCGGGTACATCCTCGTGATCGCGGTCATGGCGGACCACTCGCGGCTCTGGTGGATGGGCCTCGTGTCGTTCGTCTTCGCGCTGATCTTCTACCTGCTCTCCGCAGCGACGCGGGACCCGACGGTCCTCCGCCCGCTCGCCGGGGCGTTCTTCCTCATCGGCGCCGGGGGCTTCTACGGGTCCCTGTTCCTGAACCCCGACACCCAGCTCGGGAAGCTCGTGTGGCTGATCCTCCTCTCCCTCGTCGTCGTGGGCGTGCTCGTCGGCATGCTCTACATGGCGCGGGACCGGGAGAAGGAGGCGGCGCGCAAGGCCCAGCGCCGCGTCGTTCCGTAGGGCTGATCCTTCACTGCACACGGGGCCCGGCGTAGGCCCGGAGCCCGAAGCGGCCGGGGATCCTCTGGAAATGGGCATCCGCGGTCACGAGATCGGCTTCTGCGAGAATCGCGCAGGATGCGACGATCGCATCGAGTACGGGCACGATGTCTCCGGTCTTGCGGAGCGCCGCCTGCATGGCCGCCGCCAGAGCACAGACCTCGTAGTCGGCGGGAAGGATCCGTAGGCGCGGGCGAGTTGTTCCACGCGTGCATACCTCGCGGGCGACGGGGTCCCGAGGAAATGCTCGTAGAATGCGACGGAGGGAATCGCGACGGGCTCGGACAGTCGCTCCGCGAATTGCGTTGCCTCGGGGACGCCATACAGGAGGTCAACCAGGAAGGACGTGTCGAGGCAGACCGTCATCGCGGTGCCTACCTCGAGGGAGTCCGGTGGCGGAGCCGCTCGATTCGGTCGCGGACCGCCCGGAGTTCTCGCGCGCTCATCGGCTGCCACGCGCCCGCGAGCCTGGCGAGGGGGGGCTGCTTCGTCTTCACCAGCCTTTCCACGACCCCACTGAAGCTTTCTCCCGGATGCTTTTCGGCCCTGAGCGTGCGGTACGCTCGGTCGCTGAGGGAGATTGTGCGGAAGCCCACGGGGTCTGTGTATTATCTGTGCACAGCTAAGTCTTTCTGCGAGATGCGCGAACCGAGGAACGCCTTGAGCGGCTTCCAGTAGAACTCGTGCCAGCCTTCTGCGATGTCGGCCGCCAGGCGGTCCGGCACGTCGGAGTGGACGAACATCAGGCGCGTCCCCGGTCCCTTCTTCGAGAAGTGGAACATGACCTTCGAGTCCTTGTCCTTCGGGGCGAAGTCCGTCGAGCGCCAAATCTGCACGATGACCTTGTCCGCCTCGAGCCGGGTCGTCGTCCCGCTCGCGTAGCCGCCGAACACGGAGAAGCGGCCGCCCACGCGGCGTGTGATCGTCGCGTCGTCCCCCGTGAACGCGGCGTGCGTCTTCGCGTCGATCAGCGCCTCGAAGACCTCGTGCGGGGGCGAATCGAAGGTGACCGTCTGCCGGATTGTCTTCGCCATGGGCCCGTGGAACGACGCGGGAGGACGTGAACCTTCCGCGTCACCGCGGCTCACACGTACCGGTAGATGTTCGCGGGGAGCCCGGATTGCTTCATCTCCTCCTCCATCTGTTCGAGCATGAGGATCCGCTTGTACGTCGCGGGATGGGTCCGGAGGAGCTCGTTCGCGCGGGACCACGGGTTCCGTCGCTCGTCCTCGAGGGCTTCCTGGAGCTCGAACGCGTCGATCTGCCCGTCCCGGTCGAGGTCGTACCGGGCCATCCGCTCCGCGAGGACGTGGTAGTCTCCCGCGGCCTTCACGGGGTCGCCGATGAAGAACGCTCGGAGCCCCGAGGGCTCGGCGTTCCTCCGAGTGAGGGACAGCCCGTACGAGATCTTCGTCAGGGCCGACGCGAGGAGGTGGGGGTCCTTCGTCGCGGCGCCGCTGTACGCGTCCGCGTAATACTCCCGCGTCCGCGAGAGGTAGAGGACGAGGAGCTGCGTGACGAGGTACACGACGTACGAGAGGATCGCCACGGCGACGGCGACGAGGAACACCTGCCCGGAACCCTTGCCGTCCCCGGACGACTTCGCCCCCCGGAGGACCTCGAAGCCGCCGCGCGCCAGGACGTACGCGAGGAGCGGGACCGCGGAGACCCAAGTCATGATGATCACGTCCCGGTGGCGGATGTGGCCGATCTCGTGGGCGAGGACCGCGCGGATCTCGTCCTGGTTCAGCTTCTCGAGCAGGCCCCGGGTCACGACGAGCTCCGCGGACGCCGTGCTTCGTCCGAAGACGAACGCGTTCGGCCCGGGGTCCGCGGCGACCCAGGATCTCGGCCTCGGGACGCCCGCCTCCCGCGCGAGATTCGCGATCGCATCGTGGAGCCAGGGGTTCGTCTGCGGCGTCACGGGCGCGCGGCCGCGGATCGCCCAGCGCACGATCGCGGGAGAGATCGCCCACTGGAGGAACATGAAGAACCCCGCGAGGCCCGCAACGATCGCGAAGCCGTACGGCAGGGCGCGCGTCGTGAGCACCCAGTCGACGACCACGACGACGAGCAGCAGGAGGACCGATAGGAACCCGAAGACGAGCACGACGGTCGCGAGGCTCCCTCGCCGGAGGGCGTGGAGGCTTCCCATCGCAACGGCTATAGGGGTCAGGTCCATGAGGCTTCCGTCGGCATGCCCGAGCTCGTCGAATCGGTGAACTGCCCGAAGTGCGGCGGCCCGCTCCGTCTCGCGACCGGGGAGGTGATCGTCACCTGCCCGTACTGCGGGACCGCCTCGAGGATGCGCGGGGACAAGCCCTTCGTGCTTCGGCATGGGATGCTCGCGGCGCGCGTGGACCGGGCCGGGGCCGAGTCGATCATCTCGGGGTGGATGACCGGGGGATTCCTGAAGCCCGACGACCTCGCGAAGGCCTCGCGTCTCGAGTCCCTCGAGTGCGTGTACGTGCCGTTCTATGTGTTCGAGGTCGATGCCTCGACGCCGTACGTCGGATTCCTCACGCGGACGGGAACCAACGAGCGCAGGGAGGGCACCTTGGTCCGGGACTACTTCTGGAAGGTCCTCGGGCGGCGCTCCGGCGACTTCCCCGTCCGGGAGTACAAGCTCCCGCTCCAGCATCTGGCGCCCTTCGACACCGCGGCCATGGTCCGCGACTCACGGTTCTTGAACGCGGAGATCGACGAGGACGAGGCGCTCCGCCTCGCCCGGCAGCAACTCGACACCCACCTCCGCGAACTCCTCAAGGACATCATCGACGTGGTCGAGCGCACGGACACCCGGATCGTCGTGAGCGACACGCAGTTCCTCCACGCGCCCATCTGGTTCGCGCGGTACACGTATCGCGACGCGTATTTCGACGTCGTCGTCGATGCCGCGTCCGGGCAGGTCGTCCGGGGCGAGATCCCGCCGCCGACCGGCGGGCTCTCGGAGTTCCTGAAAGGCGTGGGGCACCTGATCCTCGGGCCGTAGGAAAGGTCAGGCCTCGAAGCCCTCGTTCCCCCCGGACGCGTCGTAGTTTTCGTAGTCGGAGAGGATCGCGCCGCAGTTCGGGCAGAGCTCGTCGCCGTGCGAGATCTCCTCGTCGCACTCGGGACAGCGGGGCAAGGAAGTCCCTCGGGGATGCATCCGTGTCCGGGGGATAAAGTCGACTCAGAAGTCGTCGAGCGTCGTGGGGCCCTTCTTCGAGGCGGGTCGCCGGGTCTCGGGGACCGCGGGCGTTTCCCGCTCCACGGACGCCCGCTCGCGCAGGGCCTCGAGCCTCCGCTCCGGGGCCGCAGCGACGAACGTCTCCCCCCCGGGCTCGCCCACGAAGATCCGCTGCTTGAGCTCCCGGCGGAGGCGGTCGAGCTCCTGGTGCATCTTCCGCTCCTTCCGCCGCGCGCTGTAGAAGTACGCCTCGTCCCGCGTGTCCTTCGTCACGAGCATGACGACGCGGCCCGCCGCGTTCCTCCCCGTCCGGCCGCGCCTCTGGATCGTCCGGATCTCCGAGGGCACGGGCTCGTAGAACACGACGAGGTCCACCTGCGGGATGTCGAGGCCCTCCTCCCCGATTGACGTCGCGACGATCACGTTCACCTCGCCCTTCTTGAACCGTTCCAGGATCTCGACCTGCTCTTTCTGCGACAGCCCGACGTCGTCTCCGCGGGTCGATTGCCCGACGAAGCGCATCGGCCGCACTCCGGGGATCCTCGAGAGCTCCTGCGTCACTCGGTCCGCGGTGTCTCGGTAGTGCGCGAACACGATCACCTTCGCGTCCGGTTTCGCGAGGAGCTGCTCGCGGACGACCCACGCCGTCTTGCGGAGCTTCGGGTGCTCGACCTCCGTGTCGCGCGCGAGGACGATCGCCTCCTGGACCTTCGCGTGCTTGAGGAACTGGATGTCCGCCTTGGACCGCGCGTCGGCCTCCATGCGCTCGAAGTACGACCGGAGCGCGGCGAGGCCCTGGGTCTCCGCAAGCTCGATCGCGTGGTTCGCTTTCATCGCGATCGCCTGCGCCGTCACGGCGCCGTACATCCGCCCGTCCTTCGTCCCCTGGTCGAGGACCCGGCGGGCCTCGTTGCCCGCGGCGATCAGGTCCTTGACGGACGGACGGGGCTTCCCCTGGAGGAACCCGATCTTCTTGAGCCGGGCGACCTGCTCGTCGAAGACGGTCTCCAGGCGCGCGCGGATCTCCTTCGAGACGTCGGGCGCCTCGATGGGAATCCGCTCGAACGCGAGGCCATGGACGTACGGCACGACGTCCGCGTCGTACTCCGTGCGGATCTCGACGGCGGTGATCCCGAGGTTCCCGCACACCTCGAGGATCTTCTCCGCGGACGACCCGGGCGACGCGGTCATCCCGAGCACGAGCCGGTCACGGACCTCCTTGTACGCCGCGGCGACGTCCACGTAGGCGTAGTTCCCGACGGCGCGATGCGCCTCGTCGAAGACGATCAGGCTCACCTCCTCGAGGCCGAACCGCCCCGCGCGGAGATCGTTCCGGATCACCTGGGGCGTCGAGACGATGATCTTGTTCTCCCGCCAGAGGAGCTCCCTCTCCTCCGGGGACGTCGCCTCCCCCGTGAACAGGGCGATCCGCTCG
>Ga0209324_10003977_pt1 | contig 10130 bp, 14 predicted proteins | sample Rifsed19ft3_FD_184015 | JGI IMG/M metagenome (GOLD analysis project Ga0209324, IMG submission 184015) | Soil microbial communities from Rifle, Colorado, USA - sediment 19ft 3 (version 2) | ecosystem: Environmental > Terrestrial > Deep subsurface > Rock core/Sediment | place: Rifle, Colorado...
ATTTAAAGGGAAAGGGAAGTATAGCTTTATAAGATAAGCAAACTGCATATTAATTGCTTCCTGAACAAACGTCTCTTAGTGTCTCAACAGATAGGAATGGTTCACATAGGAAGAGGGATTTTCTGGGTTTCAGAAATATTTCTCTTTCTCACAGAAGTCCTCATTTCTAAGGAGCCTTATAATTCTGTGTATTTCTAATGGAAAGCATTAATCAACAAATAATCTGACTTGTATGCAATATAAAGCTTTATCTATTACGTCACAAAAGTTCTCAAGCGTTAGCGTGGGTATATATGCTCTTCCCGGCACCGTAATAGGAATCATAAACGTGCTGATAGACAACATCACACTTCTGCCTGTAAATCTCAGGGGTATAGGTTCTGGGAAGCATCTTATCAAGAATAGTCTCTATCGTGAATAGAACATCAGCCCTTGTCTGCTGTCTTTTTCTCCAATCCAAAACAAACTTCTCCTCTTTCAATGCCTTCAGGAGTTTATTTGAAGCTAATTTGACCTCTTGTTTTTCTTTGTTGCTCAAGTTGGGTTTACTGAGCATATCGAACAAAGCCAGTTCTTCCTCTGTAAGGTTCTCAGAAATCCCTCTTTTCTCCTCTTCATTGAGTTGTTTGGCAAAGTCCATCAGCCTGTAGAAGAAAATTTCAATGTTTATTGCCCCAGCATTATATTCATCAATCAGTTGCTGGAATTTCTCCATAAAGTTTATTCGTGTTTTGTTCAGCCTTACCATCTGAGTGAGCTTGCTGTTGATTACTCCTCTCAACTTTTCAGCCTGTATATGCTTCCGTTCCCTTTGAAATTTCTTTCTTAGAGCCTCAAAATCAATCTTTGAGAGGTCAGTGACGTGCTCTCCATATGGGGCAAGAGACTCACTGATTATATACCCCTCAGCCCCTATGGATTCATCCAAAAGATTTTCAACCTTACTCATGACCTGGGATATATCTACATCACCAGACTCAGCTATTATCTTGTCAGCTATCACATTAAAAAGAGAATATTTCGGGTAATACTTATTCGCATCGGGGTCGGGAAGGATTGCCTTAAATAGCTTCCTGACATTTCCAGCAAGAAGCAGGAAATTCTTTTTTGAATCATCATTTGTTAATATGGCATCAGAGGCATCCATTATCAGCTTAATCTTAAGTAACTTATCCGCTTTTATTATCTTCTCCGTTTCAATCTGCCTCTTCTTGCAGAATGTTTCTGTATCTTTTATCGACAGTTCAAGCTCTTTAATAAGCTCACTCTTTGGTTTTATAGGGGTATCCCCTTTTCTTTTCCCTGTATCTGCATAGATTGCCAATGCCTTCTGAAGATTTCTGAATATGCCGATATAATCAACTATCAACCCATTTGTTTTGTCCCTGAATACTCTGTTTGCCCTTGCAATAGTCTGCATAAGGGTATGGTTTCGGAGGGGCTTATCAAGGTAGATAGTCGAAAGGGGCTTCACATCAAAGCCTGTCATCCACATGGCACAGACAAACACTATTCTGAACGGGTCATCTGGGTCTTTGAATTTCGTTGCCAAGTCCTCTTTCACAATTCTTTTTCGGTGTTTGGCTATATCCAGACCCAGCTTTTTGAACTTATCTATTTCGTTTTGTTCCTGACTTACAACAACAGCCATGTCAGTGTCTTTCATGTATTGTATCTGTGCTTTGATTTGTTCTTTATCAGAAAATCCCCCCCCTTTAGTAAAGGGGGATTACTTATTGCTGATATACTGGTCAATGCCTTTCTTAGCTTTTCAATATACAGCTTCCAGTATTTCTGCACTTTGTCGTACATCTTGACGGCGGTGGGTTTGTCTACTGAGACAACCATAGCCTTTCCCTGATACCCACGACTGACAAAGTGTGCTACGATGTCCTCAGCTATCTTTTCAAGTCGGTCATCCCTTGTAATGATGTGATATTCCCTTGCAAACTCACGCTGGAGTTTCTCCTCCTGCCTGTCATCAAGCATTGACTCTTCGATAATATTCTCCAAATCCTCGTTCAAATCCTCATTCTTAAGCTGAACTTCTGGAATTCTGTTCTCGTAATAAAGAGGAACCGTTGCTTTGTCATCAACTGACTGCTTGAAATTATAGATGCTTATGTAATCTCCAAAGGTCTTTTTGGTAAGTTCCTCTCCAACCATAAGGGGAGTTCCCGTGAAGGCTATAAAGGCAGCTTTAGGGAGCGCTGTCCTCATATTGAGAGCAAGAATGTCATACTGAGTCCTATGGGCTTCATCTGTTATCACGATGATGTCTGAACGGTCAGAGACACTTTCCCTAATCTCTCCAAATTTATGGATCAGGGTGAAAACATTCCTGTGGTTCTCCGTTAGAAGCTGTCTTAGATGGTCTCCGCTTTCAGCATGAACCTCTTGCTCGGTGACAGCCCCAACATTCAGGAAGTTCCTGTATATCTGCTCATCAAGTTCTTTTCTGTCAGTAACTATCAGGAAGGTGTAATTGCCCTCAAATTTTCGGAGTATCTTCTGGGAAAAGAAAATCATGGAAAAGCTCTTACCACTCCCCTGTGTATGCCAGAAAACACCAAGCCTTCCCTGATTCTCTTTGATACTTCTGAAGGATTCAATGACATTGTTGACACCAAGATATTGATGGTATTTGGCGATTATCTTGTTTAATGCCCCTCCAGTGTCCTGATAAAGGATGAAGTTCTCAAGGATGTCCAGAAGTCTGCGTTTTTCACACGTTCCTTTTATGATTGTTTCGATGGAAACTATGCCCTCCTCTCCTTCACTGTTTATTTTTTTCCATGCATTGAAGTGCTCATAATCTGCTGTGATAGTGCCGATTCTCGACTCTGCCCCGTTCGAAAGGATTACAAAGGCGTTATACCAGAAGATTTGAGGGATAGTGTCTTTGTAGTCAGTAAGGTTGTTCTTGAAGGCATTCTCAAGTTTCTTGTGAACGGCTTTTAGCTCTATGAAAATAAGGGGTAAGCCGTTTATAAAACCAACAAGGTCTGCCCTTCTTTTGTACATCTCGCCAGTAATCCAGAACTGGGAGGCAAGGAAAAAGTCATTTATATCAGGATATTTGAAGTCTATGACTTTGATGGTTTCTATTTCCTCGCTTCCGTCTTCCTTCTTGATGGGAACCTTAACCCCGTCCCGGAGCATCTTGTAGACTTCCCTGTTTGCATTCGCAGGGTTTAGAACACTCCTGTCACGGGTCAGTTCCTCAATGGCAAGGTCAATCGCTTCAGAAGACACTGAAGGATTCAGGGCTATCAGGGCTTGCTTTAATCTTTGGATAAGAACAACATCTGAGGGTGTTTCTCTGCCTAATGTTCCTGTCTTTCCAAAGGTCTCATGGTAACAGTCAAGATAGTCATAGCTTAGGGATTGAAAGAGTTCAATGGCAGGTTGTTCGATGAGCTCCAGTTCATTAAACATTAATATTTTCAGGACCAATATGATTTTTTCTTGTACGCCTCATCATGCGGTCCTATATCCACAAACTTGATAGTCTCATCCTTGCATGTCCGGCAATCTTTGCAGAGAACTATTTTGTCATCACCCCTCGCCCTGCATGCCTTGCAATACAGGTAGATTATGAGAAAATTTTTCTTGGCAGGGCTGCTGTAATATCCCCGGAAGTTTCCTTTTAATGGCTCGCCGAGGGCGATAGGGTTTTTCATTATCATATCCACTTTCTTTTGGATTGCCTTTTTTATTGAACTGTGCTTTTTGAGGGATTTTACGAACACATCACTGAATAACACTTCCATCAAAAGACCTCTTCATACGTATGCCATTTCATCTTCCCGCTTCGGATCTTTGAAATACAATCAAGAAGACTTTCCTTAAAAGCAGGATCAGCAAGGATTATTTCCGTTGGCTCCTTCTTGCTCGTCCTCTTCAGGTTTAAAATGAACTGGGTTAATATCTCAGAGACCGTGGTTCTCTGTTCCTCGGCATACGATTTGATATACTCTATCAAATCTTCATCCAGCGTTATATTTACTTTGCCTTTATGCATTTGAGTAACCTCCTTTACGTTATACGCCTATTATACGCCTAACTATTTTTCGATATCAACTTCTCTACAATCAATCTCCCCATTTATCAGCTTGGGTAAAAGAAGGTCATGGGTCAATTCTTCAATGGTAAGGTCGATTGCTTCAGGGGGAAGAGAGGGGCTGAGTTTTGTCAGTGCATCTTTGAGTTTTGGGATCAAAACAACTTCAGAGGATGTCTGCCTGCTGAGAGTGCCCTTGTCGCCGAAGGTTTCGTGGACGCAGTCGAGGTGGAAGTAGCTAAGGGGTTGGAAGAGAGCGATAGCAGATTGTTCGATAAGATTTGTTTCTGAATAATTGCTCATCGATGATACTATGTCATTAACGTTCTGGTTATTGTATATTTTGAATCCCGATTACTAAACGCAGGCATAGTCCCTTCTAAGACATCAATTATTCTTCTATTTATTGTAGGATTTTCTATACTACCTGTTTCATAACTAACTACATTCTTGTTAGTCTTGTTTATTCTTGCATATATGATTTGTTCTGCGTCACAGACTACTGCGAGATTAGGATTATGAGTGACTATAATTATTTGTCTCCTTTTCTTCGCTTCTTTAATATATTGCACAAGTAATTCGTAGACACTCTGATTATCCAAGTTTTCTTCAGGTTGATCCATTATTAGAGGAATATCATTCTTATCAATTAGCAAATAAAAAATAAGTAATAATGCACCCTTTTCCCCCGGCGACAATTGTGATAATTCTGTGTCGCCGAGTTTAAGGTTATACCGTGGCATCAAGTAATCAATACCAAAGAGGAAGTTATAAAAGCCGAGAATGTCCTTCTTGACTTGATGACTGATTACTATTTTTTCTTTTTTCCCGTCTCGATCATCTTGTTCTAAACAGTCAATTATTTGCTCAATACATTTAATGAAAGATTCCTCAATATTAATATCAGTAGAATCCATCATTTCACTCAATCTCTTGAATCCGTCCTCCACTCCATAGAAACTCCCTTTTGCTTTTTGGCTGATATATAAGAAGAAGTTTTCATAAAAATCTCTTAATTCTAAATGAAAGCTCCTAATCATAGGGCTTCATTTCCAGAAAGATACAATAGTTCAAAAGGAAATCATAATTTTTCATAGTGTGCGATAGATGCAGACTTGCAGGTGTTACAACTAACCTTAAATGGGAAGCCCCATTCACCTCTTGCTTTCTGTATTCTGCACCTATGCAAGGCCCTCAGAGACTGTGAAGTATGAATGGAAATCAACAAGGACAAATTACCTATATTATACCCGACAGGTATTTTGTCCATAGTATCACAAAATGCCCAGTGCATAAATTATCACTCATTGAATTTTCAGGATATTATCATTCCAAAGATAATTCATGTTTGCTATAATTTGCTTATGATTGCGGAAAATACAGGCTGTGTATAATCTTGTTGTACGAATATAAAGAATGAAATTTAATAATAAGACCGGTTTCGCCGTCTATAATATAGTTATAGGAACATTGGTTTGCGCGCTTGCTTCAAACTGTTCATCTTTAGGTGATAGCGATGGCAATTAGAGGTTGGGTTTATGTCATGACAAATAAATCTATGCCTGGTCTTGTTAAGATAGGATATTCAACAAAAGATCCAACTGCGAGAGCTGGTAAACTTGGCACGGGCACGCCTAGTAAGTATGAAGTTGTGTATGATGTTTTGGTTGACGACCCGCAACCTATCGAGCAACGTGTTCATAAAATCCTTGCACACAAACGTGAGGGTAAGGAGTGGTTTCGTTGTGGAATAAGCGAAGCTGTTAGTGAAATTCGAACGGTCGTTGGTAAAGGGGCCATAACAGAAAAACTCTCGGATCAACTCGCTGATATTTATCTGAGGTCTGCGGATGTTTTCCGTACGCCTATCGACCAAAATAGTATTGAACGTCAACGGAATCGACGTTATTCAATAGCTAAGCTAAAAGAAGAATTGAAACAAATCACTAAAAGGCACAAGCAGAAGGAGGGGAAATAGTCTTTTCTCTCGGGAAGCAAATGTATTCCTTATTCAAGAAAATAGATATCAAATCAGCGTACAACAACGGCATCGAGCCGGTCGGCTCATGGCTGGCGTTATGCGCATTTCTTCTGTGAATTCTCATAAGTTCTTGCCTCTTGAAAATCAATAGTTGTAAGTGGCATTGAGAAAAAAGGGGGTGCTATCTTAGGGGCGAAAGAAACACGGGAACATCAAAATGCCTAAGAGCAAACATCCTTCCTGTAACAAACGGTCAAGAAAATAATATATTCGTGAATATTTCAATCAGAAATAATTTTCTGTAAAATTATATTATTGCGGTTTAATAATATATCTCATGACCTTTTGCCGCATTTAATGGGTTATTTAGGCAGTTATTTCAGTAATCGGTAAAAAGATTGACGAGGATACTTAAAAGCATTATTATTTATCTAACTAATAGCATAGCAGCATAAAAAATAATGTTAGGTGAATTATGCAAATGAATAAAGGTATTTCAAAGTTCTCAGATATTTCTACATTAGAAACGTTCGACGAATCGGCTTTTTTATCAAATGAATATGTTTCTCAAGATGTATGTAATTTTATTCTGACACTATCATGTATTTATAATGACTATAAAGATACACTTCTGGCTTTAAATTATATAGAAAAAGCTCAGCCATCACTACCTTATGAGGAAACTGCTGAATGGGGAGAGTTTAATGGATTGAAATTTCATGTGATAAGACTTCAAGTTGCTCTTATTCATGAACTTTTGACATTAATCAAAGAAAATAAGAAAGCTATTGAAGATCCTTATTTTGATTTAGTTGTGGGACAAATCGATAAGTTGGGTAAAGAATCATGGCGAACACTAGTGAATATCTCTCAAGGGAAAGAAGACTCGCACCTCATTGCCAAAACTCTATTAATGATTCGCAATAAAATATCTTTTCATTATGATCCTAAGGAAATATCAAAAGGTTATAAGAAATATTTTCTTGATTTAGTCCCTAAAAGGAAAGCATATATATCTCGCGGAGATAATTTAAAAAAAGAAAGATATTACTTTGCAGAAGCTGCATCACAATATTATTTTTATTCTCTCTATGATGATATTGGGCATGATAATTTTCTTAACAACATTGTCGCTGTAATGGAGTGCATTGCTCCGGCACTCTCGCAAATTATAACGAGATTTATCCAAAAGCGTGGCTATGGCTGGAAAAGAGTTGATTAAAAGAGCACCTAACAAGGAGGAAAGGCAGCGGGGTCAGGCTTGCGTTCTTGCATTTGGCTTTTTCGCACGCATGGCTAAAAGCATATATATAAGGAAAAGAAAAAAGGGACAGGTACATTATCTCGTAGTAGAAGCAGGAGATTGAGATTGTAGAGGTAAGTAAGTTCTGAGTTCTGTTATACTTATAATTAGAGTGCGGATTAATAGTGAAATTTGAATGGGATCCCGAAAAAGAGAAGGCAAACAGGAGAAAACATAAGGTAACTTTTTTGGAAGCATGTTATGTCTTTGCTGACAAATACATGCTGACACTTTATGATGAAGAGCATTCTGGTGATGAGGATAGATGGATTACAATAGGTCAGTCCCTGAATGATAAGATTTTGGTAGTTATCCATACTTATAGGAAGGTTAAAGGCAAAGGAATAGTAAGAATCTTATCAGCAAGAAAGGCGGCGAAACATGAAGAAAAGCAATATTTTGAAAAGAGGAGTTAAGGCTATGAAAAAACAATATGACTTTTCGAAAGCCGTACAGGGAAAATTTTACAGACCAATAGAAAGACTTGAAATCCCAGTATATCTTGATAAAGAAGTCAAAGAATTTTTCAGTAAAACAGCATCTAAGAAAAAACTTGAACTCAACAAGGTTATAAATACCATTCTACGTAAAGAAATGGAGATGCTGAAGACTATAGGTGTTTAACAAAAACAATCCGTAATCTTGCTTCTCTGAGATTAATCTTTGTTAAATCCAGCAAAAAGACCTACCTGTAGCTGAAGGAGTTTTGGATTAAAAAACGACTTTGAACTGTAAGTCATATTTCTTTTCCAGTTCATCGAGCCTCTTGGCCAGATCTTTGTGGGAGGCTATCATTTCCCGCAATCTGACAAATGCACGCATAATTTCAATATTGAACTTTACTGCTCTCTCGCTGTTGAGGAGACTCGAAAGCATTGCCACCCCTTGTTCTGTAAAGGCATAGAGAAGATAACGGCGACCACCCCAACTTGAGGTGCCAAAATGGAACCTCAAGTTTTCAAACTCTTTTTTATTAAGCTGAAACATAAAATCTGACGGGAAACGGCCATAAACCTAAGAATCAGCACCCTCTCTTCATTAGCCCATGAAATTATTGCTCTTGATCTTGTGAAGGAATCGATAACTGTTCTTCCGGAAACCTCCGTTAAGTGAAACTTTAGATAGAAAAATAAGATTTCTGCTATACTTAAACAATATTTGGGAGGTTAATATGTCATCAACCTTAAAAGACCGAATCATTAAAGAAATAGAGGATTTGCCTTTAGAGGTGCAAGAAAAAATAATTAAGTTGGTTCATTCAATGAAAGAAGAAATTCTTGCATCGAAGAAAGCAAAACCAAAAAAGACGAATGCACTTTTTGATGTGGATAAACTTGCCTTTGAAACCGGCATTCCTGACCTTTCATATCAGCATGATCACTATCTTTATGGCTCTCCTAAAAAATGAGTCTATCGGTTTTTGTCGATACCTCTGCATGGATAGCGTTAATTAATAAATCTGATGTATTTCACTTAAAAGCCAAAACTATTCGTGATGTGCTTATCAAAGATAAAAGACAATTCTTTGTTACAGACTATGTGGTTGTTGAAATTGCAAATTCTTTAAGTAGAATCCCCTGGAGGTCTGCAGCAATCCAACTTATCAATTCTATTTATGTATCAGAAAATATAAATGTCGTAGAAATCGATAAGAAAATTTATGTTGAGGCCTGGAAGCTATATTCTGACCGTACAGATAAAGAGTGGAGCTTGACTGATTGTATGAGTTTTGTTGTTATGAATCGTAATGGAATATCAGAGGCCTTTACAAATGACCGTCACTTTGAACAGGCTGGTTTCAATATCCTTCTCTAAAGAATAAACACTGCAGTTGATTATATTTCCCAGGGCTACCGGATCACCCGATCATATGCAAAAAAACATTTTAAAAACATAGGACATTCTTTGGGGGAGGTCTCGAGATAAAATAAATATAAAATTTGAACATATGCGATGATTTTTGGTATTGATAACGCCGGATACTAAAGGAGAAAAATGGACTTTCCACCAAAATATTTTCTTAGAGATAGCAAAAGGGTGTATATGGTAAAATTGGGAAACGGATTATTTTAGAAGCAGAAGGGGTTGAAATGTTTGAGAGGATTACATTTGATCCAAAGATCATGGGGGCGCGTGCTTGTATCCGCGGGATGCGTATCCCAGTCTCTATAATCATTGGTCAGATAGCGCATGGCGCAACAATTGAAGAAGTGCTTTCAGATTATCCTGACCTCGAACAGGAAGATATCAAGCAGGCACTCGAATATGCAGCGTGGTTAGCACAGGAAGAAGTCTATCCAGTTTAGTCTAAATGCGATTTCTTGCCGACATGGGAGTATCCCAGAGAGTTGTCAGTTGGCTCAGAAATGAGGGCCATGATGCACTTCATGTTCGTGAAGAGAATCTCCTTCGCCTGCCAAATGGTTTAATCTTCGAAAAAGCATACTCAGAAAAAAGAATCCTTTTAACATTTGATCTTGACTTTGGAGAGATTGTCGCATTGTCCGGCGGGCGCAATGTGAGCGTTATTTTATTCAGACTCCGCAACACAAGGACACAGCATGTCATTGATCGCCTGAAAAATGTCCTCATAGATGCAGGACACGCATTAGAGCAGGGTGCTATTGTCGTAGTAGAAGAAACTCGCCACCGCATACGACGTCTACCGCTCGGTTCGTGAAGATGGACTAGACAGCCAGAAGTACAAGCTTTCGGATATCCTCAATGCGATTCTTGAGAATCATTTTATGATAAAATATAAGTTCTGGTATGACAAAATACAT
>Ga0209324_10003979_pt1 | contig 10127 bp, 11 predicted proteins | sample Rifsed19ft3_FD_184015 | JGI IMG/M metagenome (GOLD analysis project Ga0209324, IMG submission 184015) | Soil microbial communities from Rifle, Colorado, USA - sediment 19ft 3 (version 2) | ecosystem: Environmental > Terrestrial > Deep subsurface > Rock core/Sediment | place: Rifle, Colorado...
AGGATCAGTTTCATATGCGGGAAGAATTCCGCATTAGGCACATGTGGCGAATCCAGCTTGAATTTTTCACCCGGATAACCCACGAATTCACGGCCCGGCCCCATGCCATCGATGACGCGGATGATGCCATCCGGGAGCTGTTCAGTAGTCTGCCCCGGCTGGATGGTTTGCTGGAGGATCTGCTGATAATCTTTTTCACGTTCGCGAAAGATCGCAAAACAAGCGACTAATTGCCGCTGAACCAATGTGGCGAAATTGATATCCTCGAACATCCCGCAGGCGTCGAATATGGGGGCCAGCGCGGAGATGCCGCGCGTTTGCGAAACCCGCTTGGTTTGGTGAACATGAAAAACCTGTTTGAATCCATCCTCGTCGCGGGCCGGGTATTGAATCATGTTCCCCACGAGTTTGAGCGGCGCCAAGGGATTGATATCTTCTTTTGTAAGCCAGTATTCCAATGGCTTTCGCGTGCTTACGTCTAACAGGATCCCATGGACGACATTCTTGATGGTATTGCTGGGTGTGCGTAATCTATGACCCTCGACCAACTCAATGGAACTATCCTTCATGGCCAGGCCGATTATATCACCGTCCACCTTACAATGCCGTGAAACGTACTGCTCCATGTCCCAGAAGGTCTTTTCGCCGGCCACATCGCACTTATCCGGATCCGAGGAGAATTCCCTCCACCAAGCAGACTGATCCTTGTCCAGTTCCGGATCTCCAGTCTGTGGCGTCAAGGTGAAACCATCCTGGATTTCATTGGCGACCGATCGGTCGATGGTCTGACCGATGATCATATCATCGCGGTCCATGGCCCGGGCATACTCCATCACCCGAAGATAATCGGATTCATTGCGATAATGATAATCCGCGCCGCTGCCCGTGGGACTGATACCGGTGCGACGGCGGCGAAAACGGCTTTGCTTTGCCGCCGCATAATCCGCCTTCAAGTCGGCAAAATGTTCGGCCAAATTCGGCTGTCGTGAGCTGCGATGCATGGAATCAGGTCAATCCCGGAAATATTCGAAAGAGCAGGTTTTGGGATAAGACGCACTAATATTGACTTGCGAGAGGAAGCGCTCCGCATCATTGATCTGATCATAGAATATGCGTACATCCAATTCAGTTTCTCCGCCTTCCTTGCTTACCTGCTTGGGTAAAAAATTAACGAGCAATTTGCAAGCTGTTATAAAGGCCCGGGCCTTGGCGGGGGAATTGTCCTCGATGTAGGAAGCATTATCGGCATAACTGGCTTTGACTTCAGCCAGGGTACTGATGGCGGAGAGAGTTGACATGCCGTTTAGCTTACAGATTGGAATGACCAATTGCTGCGGAATTTAGTCCGGATTCTCCGGAAGCCCGACCTACCATTGGCGGGAGGATATTTCATGTGAAATATGCTATCACTGGCAAGATTGGTGCTACGCGGAGGAACTGATTACCCAGCGAAAAAGACAGTCGGCAGCGCCCACTGCGGCCGGCGAAACATCCCCCGTAATGAAAAATGGCAAAGCCGATCTAAGAGGGCCAACGCCCGATCAAGCCACCAATGATAATAGGGATAGATGGTCAAAACCAAATGGACCGAGTCAGTGGGCCAAATTCTATGGTATTTCGGTCGATACGATGATACGCCGATTCCAGGATGGAAAAATTCGCAACAAGAAATTATCAACAAAAAGTTATCGGGTCCACGTTGATGATCTTCCAAAACAATGATTCCTACCGAGCAATTCCCGGCAGTACTGGGCATTTACGGGCAAATCTCCGTAAACATTGCTCTTCCCAATTGACTACAAGAGGCCTCTCATTTTAATGGGAGGCATGAAAAGAATTCTCCTCGACATCTTCGATGTCTCTTCCTTACTTGCATTGAGTACGAGGAAAAGGCATTGGGATTATTGGTAGCTCATTCTGGTTGGTCAGACACACAAATTGCCCGCGCTGTCCCATGCGCCCGTACTACATTGTATAAATGGGATCAGTATATGAAGGCGCGGTATGCATTAAAATCAACCCGGGCTGAATTACCAAAAGGATCGAAGGATGCTGAAACTAAAAATGTCGAGGCCTGGGATTCCAACTAAGCGACAGGCGACACTTAGGCGACACTTTTGGCGACACTTTAAATTGAAAAACTCCGTAATTTGCGGATTTTCTACTGCTTATCCGGCGACACTTAGGCGACACTTAGGCGACACACGGCCATCTAAAAAGGATGGCCCATGTCAAGTCAAACCCCTCTATTGAGTGAATCGCCCGAAAACTGCCCAGTTGCTTGGTTTGCGGTGCTAGAGCGCGCGCGTCTCTCTTCCGATTTTGAACTGGCAGCAAAGGCCCAACATGAATTGGAGCGTCTCGGGGTCTCGGTTAAATTTCATCGCAAAAATCGCCAGCGCCACAAGGGGATAGATCATGGCCAGTAACACCACGCTGGAAAATATCGTCCCCGAACTGCTGACCACGGCCGAAGCGGCGCGGCTGCTGAGCATGGGGGAAAGAACTCTTTGGCGACACAGCCGCAGTGGCGCGGCCCCGGCGCCTGTGAAGATCGGCGGTACTTTGGTCCGCTACAGACGATCTGAATTGCTCGACTGGATCGAGGCCGGCTGTCCGCCAACAATCCTGATCTCGATTAATACCGTGCGCAAGCAATGCATTCATCTTCAAAAGTTGCTAGATCGTGCAGGTCCAAAAACCAGGCGGAATCGATCCACATTAGCCAAAAATTAATCCTTTCTAAGATTTGAGGAGTTGCGAGGAAATTTGTTCTAGCATCCAGCGCAGGGCATCAGCAGCGCTGGCAATGCGCCGACCATTGCGCAGCTTTTCCCCTTGTGCATCCAATCCCAGTAATAGCCGGCGGAGGGTCAGCCCTTGATCAGAATTCATGCGCACCTCGGTGTGATTACTGATATAGCATCCTTCTAGATTTACCGGGGAAACCGGCAGGATAATTTCAATAACCAATGGGGATGGAGGGGGTGCGGGTGGATGATCCTCCGTTTTATCCGCCAAACCATCGGCTGGAGGATGATTATTGTCTGCTTCTTCAAGGGAATTTGTTGCTTGTTCTTCCGTGTTGGATTTATTCGGTTGATGGTTCGTCGGTGCATGGATTGTCAGGTATGCCATCGGATCCTCGTTCTCACGGGCGCGATTCAATAATTCTTCAATCGAACAACCCGCGGACTCGGTGGTTATGCCCAATCGCTGAGCCTCGGCGCGAAGATCCTTCAAGGTAAGTCTCTGTGAACTAGCTGTCATGATAAATCCTTTTTTGATGATAATTTAGTGATTTGATTCTCGATCGGTTAACAAAAACGGCCGACCATCGGGAGTAAGAAAAGATCTTCTTTCTTTTTCTGCGGGTGAGGGAGATTTAGCCGGTTCATCGGGCGTTTCTCTGGTGAGGCGGACGCCGACCAAATGGGCGGCGCACAGCGCATAAGCCGCCACATCAAGAAAGTGATTTGCGCGATGTTCTATGATCCAGCGCATCTCCGTGCCGGTTCCGGGCGTGAAAACTTCCATCGAACGCTCGGCGGTGTAATGTTTCGCCACGGTCATATGCTCATTAGGATCATTGGAGTGATAAAACTCGATCGATCCATCTACGGGATTTCCCTGCTCATCCATCAGAGGCGTGTGTAAGGCGTCAAACAGCTTGGTCTTCCAATAATCCACGTTCAGATCAATACGAAAGAGTCGTTCTTTCGGTACCCAAACCACGTGATACTCATCGCCGATTAGTTTAACCTCCGTGCCGGTTTTTGAGGGTTTATGATAGCTGCGATAGCGTCTGAAACCCTGGCTGAGACCATAACCGATAGCTGGCCTAAATCGAGGCCCGGATTCCCGGATGAATTCATAAATGATCTCGGATTTCCACCCGCCATCGATGAATACTACGTCCGGCATCCTGATCTCGCCGGCGGGCGTATGCCAACCCTGCGAAATTACATCGTCCCTGAAATTACGCAGGGCCGATAATAGGGCTTTATCCACGGCTTGATCGCGGCTGTGAACTTCAAAGGTCCCATAATCGGCGATGTGTCCGCGGCATCCGGGCCGCCAGGCGATTATTTTCCATGTACAAAATCTCTGTCCGCAATCGATCGCCATACTGAGACGATTTGAATCTTCGGGTATCAAACCCCGAGTATATTTTCGCTCAGAAAACCGCCGGCGCACCTGGTGCACGTCTAGAGGCGTGGAATCGAAATCGGGTGATTCATAAGGTATCGCCCAGTAATATTGGCACAATTCCTTTTCCGCGGCTTGTTCGGCCATGGCAGTTGAATGATGGGTCTTCCACTCCTTTGCCGCTATTTCACCCGGGGTCCAAAACAGATTATTAAATGCATTCCAACGGAAGCCGAACGTGTTGGTCGCGGGCGGATCGCCGGTAATAAGGCCATATTGATCGATCTTCTGACCCCGATGCAGCAGTTTTGCGGCGCGGTTCATTTCTACTCGCTGTTTTTCCGTTAATCGACTGCCGCAGGCCGGGCAAGCGAAATAAGCCCTTCGCCGGGCATCAATCTCCGATTCGGCGTCCTGCCAACCGGCTAGATGCTCGCGCTCCGGAGTTACCCAATCTTCGCAATGGGGGCATTGGCAGACAATAATACTGGCCGTGCTTTTTTCGAATTCGGTCCAAATCCGGCCGGTGCGGATGGAAACTGTGCATTCCCCATGGAAACGCCGCTCGCTTTCCAGGAAAGATAATGAGCGATCCTCCATCTGCGTGACCGGATCCGTCTCCCGGCTTGCACCGCCGGCCTGATCAAATTTGTCAATCTCGGTCAGGACAACACATCTGGCCGTATACGAGCTCCTCCTTTCATCGCCCCCTTTCGACGCCATGAACTTGATGGCAGCGCTGTTGTTAAAAGTTATCTCCTCCACCCAGCCACCGCGACTGCCGCTCCCATCGCTGGGCAATTGATCTCGATAACGCGAGGCTAGGATAGCTGGGAGAAGTTCTTTGTTGAATTTATCCCTATTTACGATCATTGTCGGGCCGCCGGCGATAGTCGTCTCCTCGCATTCAAATATGTAATAGAGAACCGGGATTACGAAAGAGATGGTTGACTTGCCGGATTGCACAGCGCCAGTGACCACCGATCGCGGCCAAATTCCTTTGTCCAATTCTTGGAAATATAATTTACTGAAAGGCTGCACATCCCAATTTATCAAAGTGCCTTTGTATTTTCCCTTGGGGATCACGAATTCCTTTTCGCAGAATTCGATCATAGATCGCAGCGTCCGAGTCCGGGAGTGGCGCAGAAGCCAGTGAAATTCTGACCGGGCCGCATCATTCAGGTTCAACGTTATCGCCATCAATAGTAAGCAAACGATCGATTTCACGTGCGCAGTTATCCAATGAATCGTTGAGTATTTTTTGTGCCGCGGGGCCAAACTGACGGAACAAGGCCTCGCCCGCGTTACGGAGGATCCCGGCTATCAGGCCATGCCCCTCATGAATGATTTTGCGTTCAATGCAGAGACTCCGTTCTCGCTTTAATTGCAGTTCGAGGCGTTCGCATTCCAACTGTCGTTTGCGCTCCATTGCCGGACTCGTGAAGCCGGCCAATGTAGGATCCTTATTATCCCTACCAGCGAGCTTTGGTGCGTTCTTCGCTAAAAAATCATGAAAACATCGAACAAAATCCAGAAGATTAATTATAGGTCCGCCCATGGGCAAACCATATCTTAGCGCTTGTTCGTTGATCACCTTAATTTGCCGGCCGGACCATTCCCTCCATTCTTTTTTACGGATTGCACTGAAATGTTTTAATCTCTGCTGCTCCTCGAGCTCATCCTCATATCTTTTTACTGCCGCCAATTCTTCTCGAGTAGGCTCTTTGCCCTGTCGTTTATTTTCCGATGCGGACATCGCCGCGCGCCGATTCGCCTTGCGCTTAGCCGGTCCACTCATTGGTTTTGACAATTCCTCGGTAGAAATCGGTTACTTACTTGGGTATTGAGGTCGCTCGTATAAAAAAAATGTGCAATCAACCGGCGCTAGCCTCCAGGCTAGACCGCGTGAAAAGAACCTAATATCCGGGGTAGGTTAAGTCCATTATGGATAGGTGACATTCGTTCGATTGCCTTGTGCATCCGCTGTTACGACGACTCTGGGCGTTGTGCCATCAAGTCCTTTAAATGTTTCAGCATTTGTTCGCGCTCCCGAGATCTTGCCGGCTATGACCGCAGCGATGATCTGCAAACTCTGTCGTAGTGTCTTGCCATCGATGGCATTAGCAAGATCGAGAATAGTAGTTGCAATCTCTTCTGGATCGCCCCCACCTGTTGGCGCATCCGCCAGGGCCTCCGCTGTAAATTTGGGGTCACTTGGATCTATGAGAGCAATAATCTTAGCCAATTCGACAGCAGCAGCAGCGGTCTTCGCAGCATTATAGTCAGAGCTTAATGCGACTGGATCTGTAACGCTCTGCACCGGTCCGCCAGAATAAGTTGAACGCGAGCTTATTGCGGCGTCAAGGTTTGTCAATCTGGTATCCCCAAGATCTGTCAAACCAGCGCCCGCCGTGCCTACTGTAGTCTCAAGATCTTCAAGTTTGCCACCAGATTCTGTTGAACGCGAGCTTATTGCGGCATCAAGGTTTGTCAATCTGGTATCCCCAAGATCTGTCAAACCAGCGCCCGCCATGCCTACTGTAGTCTCAAGATCTTCAAGTTTGCCGCCAGATTCTAGAGCCAAATCATTGCCATCTTTATCGATTGCCGGCGATCCGATATTCACCACATTGCCTTCGTCAGCCTTTACTTCCGATGTAATAATGGGAGTATTGCAAACGTCTATAATCGAATAAACGGGATCTCCACCGAAAAACGTAGCGGAGTATATTTTCTTTGCTTCATCGCCTGCCGCCGAATACATCATCGAGTTCGAGATATATGCCTTTGCGCCCAACGCGTAAATCGTATAAGCATAGCTTAGAAAATCACCTCCAGGCCTAAGATGAACAGCCCTCAATGCACATGAATCCACAACATTAACGCTGGTATCTTGACCGGGATTAAAGGCTATAGCAGCAACCGGTAAACCACTAAAGTTCGTTGCAGGTTCAATTCCCTGCGCTAGAGAATCTTTTATTAACGAAACATCGGCGGATATTGCAAACGGCGTTGTCGTGCAGCCATCCCAACCGCCTGTATCCGCGTATGATTTATCGATTAAAATTCCGCCCGTCAGATTGGTTGTGATGGACTCGGCATTAAAACCATATTCTGCCCCATGAAAATAACTATCACTCGATAATATGAAACCTGAGTATTCAGGTATGTTAACAGCGCGAGCATATTGGGAAGTAACTGAAGCACCATCAAAACGGAAATGTCGGATGCCATCGAGATTCAAGGCATTCGATGTGCCGCCTGTCGCCGTATTATCGATCCAGACTTTGCCAATTTGGCAACCTTCTCCGTCCATTTCCATCGTGGGAACGTCGGCTGTAGCGCATGTTATTTTCGAAGCAATTCCAGAACCATCTAAAAAAAGGCTGTTATAACCGGTGTAATCAACTGTCGCCGTCACAGTGTGATCGCCGAAGATAATTATCTTTACGCCATCATCCAGATCTACGCCCTCAGGCGTTTGTTTCGCCGTGGCCCAGGTATAACCATCGGCCTCGTCATCGCCATCCGGTTTAATCATCTGGGTGGGCCGGCCATGGATGGAATACAACAGATTTTGCAGTGTTTCGCTGGACAAAAATCCGCCATCGCCATATTGGAATTCCTGGCGATACCAGGAAGGCGTTGCGTCATCACAGTTTACCACGAACGCATACATCTTGCCTTTGGTAAAGGCCGTCAGCTCGGCATGAACGTAACTGTATGTTCCTGTGTGGATTTCATCCATGTATTGATCAATTAAATTCGCCGCAGGAAGTATAACGTCCGCTGTTTTAAAAGTATCGTCGGAGAAATCGTAGCGTTTTACGCTGCCATTCGCTTGCATTTCTTCAATTATCAATAAAGCGCTTGGTGAATCCTCCACGGGCAGGCCGGTCGCTCCAAGCAATTGTATCTGACACAAAAGCTCGCCATCAGCCAAGCGAATATCAATGCCTCGGAATCCCATGATTTATAGCCTTGGATTTATTTTTTTGTTTTATCTCGATTCTCGCGATGACCTAGATGCCAGGCGGCGGCCCCGATTAGATCGTCCGAATCGGAACCAACGATCCTGAAGGGACAACGTGCGAAAGATTGCCCTGCTCTTGCTGTACTCTTACCCAGTTCATATTCAGGTCTTTGCCTTAGTTTGTCCTTGTCCGTCAACTCAGCTTTGAGTTCCTTTTTCCTAAGACCTGACTTGACAATCCCTGCGGAATCAACGCCTGATTCACGCTTCTCCATTTTTTTTCGTTGTCTTAAATCCGCTTTTGATTTCTGCAATTCTCGTTTTTTTTCTCTCAATCCCAATTGCCAAGCCGCGATTTTTTTTATCCCTGCGGCGTCGTCTTCGATAAACTCTTTGATTCGCGTATCGAATATCTTCGCCTGGGTTCGGCCAACTGTCGGCAATATTACGACGATTTGGGGATCGACAAGGGGCCGTTCATACAGATCGAGCATTCTGTATGGACAATGCAGGGAATTCCGGCCTTCTTCGGCTGCCAAAACGCCTTCGTTATATTCGGGCAATTGTCGAAGTTCGTCTTGGGTAAAATTAATAGTCATGGCAATCAATCTTGTTGGCTTATTTATCTGAAGATCTCAGTTTGATTTCGGAGAAACCAGTCTTCATTTTTTTATAAAGGACATACTCCTGCGGATCGGCAATTGGCTTTAGTGAGGATGTATGATCGTTGGATCGGCATGATCGATAGCCGCAGATTATGCATAAAAGCAATCCACCAATGACGGATAAAATCAATCCTCGCGAAGCGACGACAGGCCCAAAGCGGCGCACGAACGTCTGGCCGTGGTTATTGACTTCAACGATCGCAAGGTATCTTTTCATGTTTGGTTTCCAGCAAAACATCCCTTATCGACGCAGCCAGTTGTTGTATGGCCACTCTTTTCGCCTGACTGAGATATGTTGCATATTGAAAAATTTCTTCGGTCTTCTCCCAAATATTCCACTCATCCTGGCTCCATTTGGGTTCGCGAGGTACAGGGTAATTTTCCGAACCTTCGACTGACGGCATGATTGACTCAATGTTTTTGAAGATTTGGGTAGGGCGGTAAAATCCAAGCTGATAGTCGCGCAACCCGATGCAAAAATGGTTGCCGGTTTATAGTGACGATCAAGCCGCTGCCTATAAGGATAGTTTTTTCTCGCAACTCATCGCGCTGGATCAATCGTGGAATCTGCGATTCAACAGCACTAATCCCATCATCTCCCCGATATTCCCCTGAATTGGCCGCGGAGACGCATGCTAGAAGAATAAACGCCGTCAGAAAAAGCAGTACCACAACCCAGAGGTCTTTGTATGGTGTTTTCATTTTAGATTCCTCAAATAGCGTTATAGATCAAATTTATTAGGCCGGTCATTTTGGCGCCCCCTACCAATAAAACGATTATTATGCCGATGATTATTCCTACCAGCAGGATCTTCAGTATCGATGTCCAGGAAATTACCATATGTCCTCGCGCGAATGCGCATGATTCGGTATGTTCATCGATGGCTATTTTTACCTCTTCAAGAGTGGTTTTCTGAATTTCAAGAGCGGATTTTTCGATATTCGTTAGAACCCAATCCTGTTCTATCTCGGACATGGGATTATTGTGCTTATCATCTTTCATCCCGATTATTCCTTTAAAGCCGGGGCCGGCTGGAGGTGCTCAGGCCGGCCCCTTCCGGAGGAGAACCGCAGAAAGCGGTCGTCATGCAACTGGTTCCTTTATGTTAAATCGCCTCAGCCAACGCGGCCAAGGATTCGATCTTTGCGAGCTCTTCTCTTATCCAAGGCAATTTGGCCTCGCCGTGATAGAGGCGTACGCAGCCGAATGCCAGCAAAAACTCCGAACATTTTTCTGTTGTGATACCTTCCTTATCGACCACTTCGACATCGCCCAGGATCCTGCCGTATTTATCGAGGCTGTTTGAAACAATCCTCAGCGTTTTCAGATCATGTTTTGC
>Ga0209324_10003980_pt1 | contig 10126 bp, 9 predicted proteins | sample Rifsed19ft3_FD_184015 | JGI IMG/M metagenome (GOLD analysis project Ga0209324, IMG submission 184015) | Soil microbial communities from Rifle, Colorado, USA - sediment 19ft 3 (version 2) | ecosystem: Environmental > Terrestrial > Deep subsurface > Rock core/Sediment | place: Rifle, Colorado...
CCCATCACTTTGATATTTCTCAGACCGGATATTTCTCTCACCAATTGTTCCACATCTTCCGGGAGCACCCCTGATTTCTGGGGCTCCCTGCCACTGTTTACCTCGATCAATATTGGCATTATTTTGCCAATTTGAGCACACCCTTTATCAATTTCCCTGGCTATTTCTAAAGAATCGACACTTTCTATCATATCGAATATTTCCAGCACCTTCCTCCTGACATTATGCTTTTGCAAGGTCCCAATAAAATGCCATTTAACTCTCTTTCCCACCAGTTCATATGCCTCTTTGGCTTCCTTGACATAATTTTCTCCAATGATTTTTATTCCCACCTGAACAGCTTCCAGGACTTCCTCAGGTGTTCTTGCTTTTGCTGCCGCCACTACCTCGACTCCGTCAGGGAGTTCAGCTAATAATTTGGCAACGTTTTGTTTAATTAACTCGCTGGCCACGTCATGATTGTAATCCATTAAGCTTGCCAGCTTCAAGGAGAAGAAGTGCTGCGAGTAGGGAAGACATTCTCGCCTCTAAAATTTGTCGAGTCCCTATACTCAATTTACTGAGTTTTTTACCAATGCGGGTGAAAATCTCGGAAAACGCTTGACAGTATGGAGATGATATAGTATAGGCTAGGATTTCGGAAAAGCTAGACTATAAATAAGGTAGTTGCTTGATTTTGGAGGACAGATATGGATAAGCAAAAAAACATAGTCATAATCGGTGGTACAGCCTGTGGCCCAAAAGCTGGGGCCAGAGCACGACGATGCGACCCGCAAGCCCGAATAACAATAGTCGAGCAAGAAGGCAATTTGTCAGTGGCAACCTGCGGCCTACCTTACTATGTTTCAGGAACGATTGCGAGTCAGGGTAAATTGGTAACGCGGACCCCTGAATTCTTCAGGGACGTAATGAATATAAAGGCACTAATCAAAACTAAGGCCCTGGCTATCGACCGCAAAGCTCACAAGGTTAAGATTCTTGAACTGGAAACTAACCGAGTGGCAACCCTGGACTACGATAAACTGGTACTGGCAACAGGTAGCATACCCATAGTGCCCGATGTTGCTGGAAGACACCTAAAAGGCATCTTGACGTTGACCAAAATCAAGGATGCCAACGCCTTTCGGGAATTACTGTCACCACGTCAAATCAAGAAGGCAATAATTGTTGGCGCCGGTCTGATTGGTTTGGAGATGGCCGAAGCCCTTGTAGCCCAAGGGCTAGAGGTAACTGTTATTGAAGCTATGAACCGTGTGCTGCCAACACTCCTTGATTTTGAGATAGCAACTTGTGTTGAAAGACACTTACAGGCACAGGGAATAAAGCTAGAACTCGGGCAGCGTGTCATCGGCTTTGAGGGCGATGAAAATGGATGGGTACGCAAAGTTATCACTGAAAACACTGAAATAGAAACTAGCCTAGTACTGCTGGCCCTTGGTATAAAGCCCAATGTTGTCCTTGCTGAAGAAGCTGGTCTGGCCATCGGCCCTACGGGAGGTATTGCTGTTGACCAATACCTCCGGACAAGCGATATTGATGTTTATGCCGGGGGAGACTGTGTTGAAAATGTCCATCGCATTACCCAGCAGAAGATACTTGCTCCGGCAGGGTCTACAGCAAATAAACATGGAAGGGTTATTGGAACTAACGTTACTGGTGGGGCTGAAACCTTCCCCGGTGTATTAGGCACTGCTATCGCTAAGGTCTTTGCCTGCAATGTAGCACGAGTCGGCCTCAGTGAATCACAGGCGCGGGAGTATGGATACGATGTGTCGACATGCCTCGTTCCGGGGCTTGAATATGCTAGCTATTATCCGAATGGTAAGGAGATCTTGGTAAAGCTGGTTGTTGAAAGCTCTAGTGGTAGGTTGTTAGGTGGACAGGTAGTGGGGCTAGGCGAGACAGCAAAACGTATCGATATACTCGCTACCGCTCTCACATTTGGTGCCACCGTCGATGAGTTGGCTAATTTGGACTTAGCCTATGCACCGCCATATAACAGTGCTATGGACCCGTTACACGATGCAGCTAACGTCATTCGCAACAAACATGCCGGATATGCCAAGACACTCACTCCCATGGAAATCAACAACAAACTCAAGCAGGGAGACGATTTTGTGTTTTTAGATGTTCGCTCATCAGATGAATGGGAAAGTCATCGGATAGAAACGCCACAAGTTAGACTAATACCTCTAAATGAACTTCGAAAAAGTCTTGACATGTTGCCAAAGGAAATGGAGATAGTAACTTTTTGCCAAACAAGCCGTCGTGCTTATCAAGCACAACGGATACTCGATGGCGCTGGTTTTAAGAACGTTAAATTCATGGACGGCAGTATCGATGCATGGCCGTATGAAATATCAAGTAACGAGCCACATGCTGCTAGATAAGCACAACAACAGTCAATCGCATTGGAGTCGTCACCCAGCCTCCTGAGACTCATTTCACGGAAGGGTAAAGAGGTGATCTAACGATGTCGTTCTATGAAGTCCAAATGGATTTGAACAACGAAAAATCTTTAGCTATCGTCCTGAGCTGGGTGAAGGATTCTTTACTACGCTCAGAATGACAAATAGATATTAAACAGTCCTGGGTAAGTAGGGGATTGACAAAAAGAGTGTTTGTAGGCATAATTGATTGAGTATAATAATTCTTACACTCAGTCGGAACTTGTAAGGAGGTAAAGTCAATGTTGCCGCATGTTGATGATTTTTTACTAAATTTACAAGCCAATAAATACTCTCCTGAAACAATTTACAACTATGAACGAGATTTAAATGTTTTCAGCAATTTCCTGGATGAAAGCAACATTGAGTTTGATAAGGTGGATAAGCGCGCTATCACCTACTACAAGGCGTATTTAGTTTCGCGGGACCGCAAAACAGCGAATCTGGTAAAGCAAGGCGAAAAACAGCTTGATTCCCGCTCTATAAACCGCATGCTGTCGGCGCTGAGAGCTTACCTGCGCTACTTAATTGACATTGATCACCCTTGTCCCTTGCCGCCTGAAGCGGTGAAATTAACCAAGGCTGGGAAAAAACATCCCCAGGTAGCAGAACTTCAGGATTTAATTAGACTGATTGAAGCGCCAAGTTCATTAGAGTCAAATATCAAAACGGCTTCAAGGAACCGCGCCATGCTGGAAGTGCTATTTGCTACTGGCATGCGCATCTCTGAGCTATGCAATTTAAATCGTAGTCAAATCGACGATACCGGGCGGATTTTTATTACCGGTAAAGGCAGAAAGCAACGCTTCGTTTATTTAACTCCACGGGCTAAACAGCACCTGGATGAATATTTAGCCACTCGCCAGGATGATTGTCCTGCCCTTTTTATCCCTTATGCCGGCAGAAACGTCGCTAAATCAAGGAAAAGGATTTCCACCAATTACCTGCAGGATAGAATTAAGAGATACCGGGAGAAATTAAAGATCAACGTCCCCACTTCAGCACATTCCCTGAGGCATGGTTTCGCTACTTATCTAGCTGAACAAGGTGCTAATCCGGCAGCTCTTCAAATTCTTCTGGGTCATGAATCCCTGGATACCACCACCCGCTATGTTCATGCCTCCGATAAGTATGCTGAAGAGACCCACCGCAAATACCATCCCCTGGCTAAGCCCGATTAAAATAAGGCAGTTAGAACATTATGTCAAATAAGCTCGGGGGATTTGATTTCCTTTATATCAGGGAAAGGTGCTAAAATTACGTTAGCAGGAGGACTAAAATGGGTGATATTTTAGATAAAGTCACGGCGCTTATCAAATGTAAGGAATGTCCCTGGTATAAAAACTGTCTAACTCCGGTTCAGGTTAACATTGAGGATATCGCACAGTTCAGGATAGCGATGAAGGGGACAAATCTGCCTGAACAAGCCAAAAGCGAACTAGACCAGATTATGGACAACATGGCCTCTATGAGTCAGGAGATGATTCTCCAGAGCTGCCCTATATTTACTCAGCGTCTCAAGGAGGATCCCAAACTTGCCCAGCAAATCAAGAAGATGATGCAGAACTGGAGCAAAGAAGGAGAACCTGATGAGTAGTACCCCTGAAAAGTTTGCTTTGTTCTTTTCCAGTTAATCCCATCTCGATATAAAGTGCATTGAGGCTTTGGAGGACTTCTTTTTTGGGAGCTAAATAGCCATGCCAGAGCAATTAGGCAAAATAGAGAGGCTTGAAGTTGAGTATTTCAAACAAGGAAAGAAGCTTTATCTCGTCCCACTTGTATATTCCGGCGAGGAAGCCTTTGATGAATACAAAGAAAAATGTAGTCGTTATTGGCAACAGGTAGCAGAACAGCTAACCAATTTAGCGTCGAAGATCGGGAGGGTAAACCGGGTCTACCACGAATCAATCTTTCAATGTGGTGAGGATGGTATGAAGGCCATGGAGAGGCTGAATCCCAGCAGTTATCAAATTGCTAAAACTCACTGTGATAATGGCGCTATCTTCGAGACAATTGAAGAAAGGGAATTATTTGAAGAGGTCATGGACTGGCAGAGATGCCTGATGCTTGGTTTTATAAGTGATAAGGTAGCAAGTAAAGTTTCTGAATTCTATGTTGAGGCAGCAAAGAAGAGAAATGAATTCATGGCTAAAAAGATAAGCGAGACGCTTAAAGACGATGAGGCTGGGCTTCTGTTCATTAGAGAGGAACACTCAGTGCAATTTCCTGGTGATATAGAGGTGTTCAGTATCTTCCCGCCAGCTCTGGACGAGATACACCGCTGGTACCGTGATCAAGCTAGACTGGAGATAGAGAAGCTCACAAAAGGGACTAAGGTAGAAGTTGAGGAGGTCGAGAAAAAGACCAAGAAAAGGACGAAAGGAAAGCCTAAAGAGTAGTCCTACTTTGGGGGATATCTCATGAAGATAAGAAAACCTGCTGTCTCTGGTATGTTTTATGCTGGCACTGCCAGAGAATTGGAAGAACAAATTGAATGGTGTTACAAACATGAGCTTGGACCGGGAGATATACCCCGGGTGAATAGCAAAGGGCTGAGAGAGATTGTGGCTATCGTTGTCCCCCACGCTGGCTATTATTATTCTGGACCAGTAGCAGCCCATGCCTATAAGGAGCTTGCTGAGGACGGGATATTCGATACCGCAGTGATACTTGGTCCTAACCACACCGGGTATGGGTATCCTGTTTCTCTATGGACAGGAGCTAGCTGGAACACGCCCTTGGGTGAGGTAGAAATAAACAAAAAACTTGCCCAAAGGCTTTTGGGGGAGGTGATTAAAGCAGACGAGACAGCCCATATACATGAGCACAGTATTGAAGTGCAATTACCCTGGCTTCAACACCTCTATAAGAAGGTAAAAATTGTGCCCATAACTATGCTGGCTCAAGATATAGAAACAGCTCAGACGGTGGGCAAGGCTATTGCCCAGGCAGGCGATAACTTCATAATCATCGCCAGCAGCGATTTCACGCATTATGAACCTCACTCTGTAGCCATGGAAAAGGATGGCTCTGTGATAGAGGCTATAGTTGCTCTTGATGAGGAAGAGCTATATGAACGCTGTGAGAGCCTCGATTGTACCATGTGTGGGTATGGGCCGATTACTGCAGCTATTGTCGCCGCCAAAGAAATGAAAGCCAAAAAGGCAAGTTTATTGAAATATGCCACCAGCGGAGACACAAGTGGCGATTTCTCCCGCGTGGTCGGCTACGGCTCCATCGTGATAAAACGGTAAACACCACGCTACGTAAACTCTGCAATTTTAGCAGGAATCCCGCTAACTTAAAATCAAAATTTACCCGGGGCCCCCAAAAAGTCGCTAGACTTTTGGGGGTTGGTTAGTCATCAACGAGAACTGATTATTTCTCCTTTGACCTCTCCACCAATCGTGAGAATGCCAAAAGAGTCTGTGGCCTTGCCGGGATTGAAAAAGAGAATATCATCGATGACCTTGTTTTGAGATTGGTGAGAATGGCCATAGACGATAATATCAATCCGGTCTGACTCAAAAACTTTCCTTACCCTCTCCTCTATTCCCCAAGAGGCGCCTGAGCCATGAGTTATACCGATTCGTTTGTTTCCTATTTCAACTATTTCCTTGACCGGGAGTACAGTCTTTAGCTCCACTGAATCCATATTACCCCGGACTGCTTTTACCTCCCTTAGCCGTTTCAATTCTTTAAGTACTTGGACATCGGTGAAGTCTCCAGCGTGGATTATCAAATCTACCGTAGAGAGGGCATCAATTATCTTTTTAGGGAGGTATTCAAGCCTGTTTACATGGGTATCAGCAAGCACAGCTATCCGCATAAGCCTCCTTGAGGTGAAAGACTGCAAAATGCTTCTTACTGATGGTTTTGGGAGGTAACTTCTTTCACCAACTGGATGGTTTTGTCCATACCAGATAGGGAGAAGGATAACCCCAGCTGCTTAAGGTCTTTGTAGCCCAGTCCCTGGAATAATTTTCCTCCGGCTACTCGGGTCATTTCATCATAAATAGCCGGCCACTCTGGGCTCCGTCTCTGGGCACAAAAGAGAATAAAATCCCGAAGCTTGGGGGAGATGTCATCCATACATTATTATTCTATGCCCGGGACTCTGGTTTAACAAACTTGTTTATGGCCGCTGGGATGCTCTCCTCTCCCTTGTTGTTTCCTTGGATAACCCATCGGTCAAGGCTTGGGTCTCATCCCTGTCCTTTGCCGCATATAAGCCGGGAAAAAATTTTTGGGCGAGTGAACCTATAAGCCGAGTCCTGTGCCCCGACTAAGTCGGGGTGGTGACCATCCATCTAGCCCCGATATTACTATAGGGGTCAAGCGACCAACCCGAAGGCCTCGGCCGAGCACCTTAAACTTGCCCCAGAGCCTTAAGACTTTGGGGTAGTTAAGCCCTCTTATTCGGTCTTGCTCCAGGTGGGGTTTGCCCAGCCAACCAGTCTCCTAGTTGCTGGTGAGCTCTTACCTCACCATTTCACCCTTACCCGCACCCCGATATAATCGGGGCCGCTGGCGGTGTGTTTCTGTGGCACTTTCCGTAGGGTCCCCCCTCCTGGGTGTTACCCAGCACCCCTCTCGGTGGAGCTCGGACTTTCCTCCCTGGATATTGAATCCACGGCGGTCACCCGGTTTACTCGCCCAAGTCTATTTTATAGCTAACTGGAGTAAAGGTCAAATTCTCGAATTGTCCAGGGCAAGATTGTCGGCTGGCAACAACCAGTCCCGAGCAGTTTGTAGCCAACTTTTGAGCTTTGAGTTGAAGCTAAGGGACAAATGTGAATTGTGGCACAACAACAAAACGCATCATTGAGGTATAATAATATAAGAGGATGATGGCAAGGCCCTAGCAATACCGGCATAGCCTGGGCCAAAAGTATAACTGGAGGTGAACTGATGCAACCACAAAACATGAACTGGGTTATCGCAGGTAAGCGATACCGCACAGATACAGCCGCGCTAATAGCCCATGACGCATACTGGAACGGCCATAGCTGGGAGCAAGGTGGCCATAATACATTTCTATTCAAAACACCAAAGGGTAATTTCTTTGCCCAATATCAAACGCTATTGCAAGGCGAAATTGACAAAATCACCCCCTTGGAGATAAACGAAGCCATGGCTCTATATCAATCACTACACAAAAAGGAGGTCCCCTTCACAATTGCCTTCCCAGATGCCAAAGTAGAGGACGCCTAACACTCCTTAAGCTCGTGTCCTGGACCCGCGTCTGCTAACACCCCCACAAAAAATAGCTCTAAAGAGACACAGACTCCAATGTAGCTTCAGGCATTTTACTCATCCCAAATCGCCTGTCAGGGCATGGTTTATTGTGAGGGGAGGCCATTTGATTCTTATACTCCAGGCCAGCGGGTAGTTATCGTTTCTTCAGGAGTTAAGAGGGTATTCCTGGAGTATTATGTCAACAGACACTAGCTACTTAAATATATTCTCGTAAAGAAAGTCCAGTCAGGCTTTGAATCTACTTAAAATTGACACCCACTACTGCGAGGGATAGAATCTTTGCTATCATCGATTTCCAGTTGCCTAAACTATGATTGGAGTCCAGTATATGTCCATGCTGATGTGGGAATTACTTCATATATTGTTACCCTCGGCTCTGATACTAAGAAGGGCTCTGCCTCTTTTACTATCTGTTGTCTAAGCTTGGAACTCTCCCATGCTTCCCAATTCCCAAGTTTCTCCCAATTGTATAACAGAGCGACAATAGAAGTACCTTTCACGCTTCTGATATGCTCAGCATTAATGAAACCTGGAAATGTCATGGCATATGACCTGAGCTTTAGAAATACAGGTTGTATATCTGCACCCTTCTTCAACTCATAACCTTCGATAACTTTTATCATTTTCCCCCTTCTCTGTGATGATAAATAACCAACTTCTATTTTCCAGTCACTCTAGGAAGTAGGTTCAAGAATGCAATCTTATCCTCCTACTTACTTACTTCAAATGGGCAAAACCTGCCCTAGAGTAAACATCCCAAGCCAGCTTCTTATGCCGCCTGTGCAATCTGAAGTTTACCATACAAGCTTTCACGGTTTCAGCAGTACTATTATAACCCATCCCTGAAACCTCTAAAAGGCGGAGGTCCAGAAGAAGTACAAAGGTACCACATAAGTATCGCACGTCATAGCTAAAGATTTAAGAGGAGATGCAAAAATGCGAGGCAGGGCAAACCAGCCAAGAAGCTGGGAAAATCCTGGAGGGGTAAAAACAAAACAGGTATAAATCCACTCCTCAAGCAAAACATCCGCCTAAAATCGCCTCTCAGAGCGTGGTTTATTGTAAAGTAAAGCATTCAGTCATGCCCCTGGTTGTCCATGATGTCTTACCCGTCAGTTCATATTATCATCCATACCGGAGCAAAGTTAAGCAAAGATGCCAGCAAAGATCGGCAAGATTGCCTGAAGGGGGCATTTTGAAGTAGAATTTGAAGCCAGGAGGGGTGACCGAGTGGCTTATGGTGGCGGTCTTGAAAACCGCTCCCCGATTTTTTCGGGGCGTGGGTTCGAATCCCACCCCCTCCGCCAATTTATAAAGGTCGATTTTTAGCGATTTTTAAGAGATGTGTTTAAAATTTATTAAATAAATGAACCCCAAAATAGAGAGTTATATAAGAAGCAGACTTTCTCTGATAATATCATTAGTTGCCTTTATTTTTGTCCCCTTAATGTTTTTCTTAATAGGAGGGTGGATAGTGCATCCTGCTTTCGCCACAATTCAGTATGTAGGAGGAGACCCACCGTTAAAAGTAAAGTTCTATGAAGAAAATGGGACCGAAATAGTATACAATAGCATTATTCTCAACGTTAAAATAAGACCCATCCCCAAGGTTTATCAATACATCAAAGATGAAGATGGATTTCATATGACTTATGAGGAAATATTGTTGGAAGAAGGTGCAAGAGTTTATTTACATATCCCTTCTATAGAGACAGAAAGAGAACTAGAAGATGGAAAGACGTATGACATTGCTTGGCATGGGTCTCGGCCAGAAATAGTGGAATTCAAAGATCGTTATTCATTATTTTGGCAAGGAGAAAAAGAATTGCTTAGAGGTACTTATCTTGCTTTCTATCCATTTTGTTTAGCAAAAACACCCCCTCCGGATTCGAGACGTATAACCGATGCTCTATGGGTATTCTTTTTTGCACCAGCCACTTTAATTCTATTTGTAATTTCTAGTGTGATTTTATATCGTAGATTCAGATCAAAAGGAAGCCAGACTTGGAATGGTGTATTGGAAGGAATGATTTGGTCGGCTATTCGGTGTTGGATTTTTCTTGGTTTTGGTTTCCTCCTGCTTTTTGGAATACCTCAATTTTATCGGATGTATCCTTGGGTTTTATAGTTTTTTGAAATAAAAAGACGGTTCAAAAATTTTTATAAAAATTTTTGGGCGAGCGGGCTAAAAATCAGCGTCTGGGTTTTCCTGAAAATAGGTCTGGATTTTAACCAAAACATACCGCCACTTAGGAGACGACTCGCCTATGAATTGTTATAATTACTTTCCTGGTGAGCGCTCGAAACTTGGTTCGTGAAAGCAAGTTAGTTAATGAATCGCTATCCTCTGGTCGAAGAAGTCTGCACTTCCTTGACTGCCCCGGAGCTTTTTGAGCTAATCAAAGACAACCCATATAGCT
>Ga0209324_10003989_pt1 | contig 10119 bp, 7 predicted proteins | sample Rifsed19ft3_FD_184015 | JGI IMG/M metagenome (GOLD analysis project Ga0209324, IMG submission 184015) | Soil microbial communities from Rifle, Colorado, USA - sediment 19ft 3 (version 2) | ecosystem: Environmental > Terrestrial > Deep subsurface > Rock core/Sediment | place: Rifle, Colorado...
TGCAGATCATGTCTGCTCCCTGGCTTGTTCCCCGAAAGGGAAGGGTCGATTGTGTGCAACTTGGTTTAAACGTGCGTGCTATAAGATTTCTCCGATTTCTCCTTTGCTTTTTAGGGATTCGGATGCTAATCCTAGCGAAGCTAGTATAATAATAGATTACTCGCAACATTTCAATCAATAGCTCAATTTTCGCTTAGTTTTAGTTCTAAGCTCAAGTCTAAAGGTTAAGAAAAAATGTATACTAGAAATAAGAGTGAAAAAATTGTTGATTTTCCTAATTCTTGTTTTTGCGTTTCTTGCGGGGGGCTACTTTTTTATTAGTAAAAAATTGGGAGTAAACCCCCGGGTAGCCATTTCACTTCTTAATCCTCCGCAAACAGCGCCAATTAAATTAGGACCGCAAGGGGATAAGTTGCCGTTTCCACTCACAGTAAAGGAAGGTTATCACATAGGAGTTTTTGCTAATCTTGAGGGTTCTCTTCCCAGGGTACTTGCCTTTGACCCCGGCGGAACTCTATTAGCTTCAATTCCTGGACGCGGGAGAATTATAGTTTTACCCGATAGAGATAAAAATGGTATTGCCGACGAAGTAAAAACACTTTTATCGGGATTAAATAGGCCCCATGGAATAGCATTTTTTGAGGATAAAATTTATGTAGCCGAAACAGATAAGGTAGTTAGATACGACTATGACCAAAAGAATTTTTTGACGGGTACGAGAGAAGTACTTTTTAGTTTGCCAGGAGGAGGGAGGCACTTTACTCGAACAATAAAAGTAATCGATGGAAAATTGTATACATCAGTTGGTTCCTCGTGTGATACATGCAGGGAAAACGATGAAAAATTGGCAGCCATGCTTGTTTCAGACATTGACGGAAAGAATTTGAGAGTGTATGCAAAAGGTTTAAGAAATACGGTCTTTTTTACCGAAGGGCCGGATGGGAAAATCTGGGGAACGGATATGGGCAGAGATTTCTTGGGTGACAACCTTCCACCAGACGATATTAATATTATCGAAGAAGGTAAGAATTATGGTTGGCCATATTGCTACGGAGATAAAGTCCGAGATTTAAAGTTTGAGGGTAAAGAGAATCTAGATTATTGCAGCAGAACAACCCCGCCTATATATGCCATCCCCGCCCACAATGCACCCTTGGGCCTAACATTCATGGGCGGAAGTCTTTTGGTTTCGCTTCATGGGTCTTGGAACTCCAGTGTTCCAGTGGGATATAAAGTTGTGACTTTGGATGTAAATGGACGAAAGGTAATGAATATGCAAGATTTTGTGACAGGATTTATCAAAGGAACCGAAGTAAAGGGAAGACCTGTTGATTTAGTAATTGACGGGGAAGGAAAACTGTTTATTTCCGATGATAAAGCGGGTTTGGTATATGTAGTAACTAAGATTTAGTGATGAATCCTACTTCCGCAGCTATTTTAGGTTTAGTCCAGGGACTCACGGAATTTATTCCAGTTTCCTCTTCCGGACACCTTGTAATAGCACAGAACCTAATTCCGGGATTTTCCCAGCCCGGAATTCTTTTTGACGTGGTCTTGCATTTCGGAACGCTTTTTGCGGTGTTATATTATTTCTGGCAAAGGTTGTTGAATTTAGATAAAAAATATCTAATTATTCTAGCTATTGGTACGGTTCCTGCTGCATTAGTCGGATACCTTTTTCAATCGCAGCTAGAGAAAATGTTTGGGGACCTCTCCTGGGTGGGTGTGGAACTAATCATTACGGGAATTTTAAATTTACTTATCGATAAACTGCCGAGCAAGAATGGCATAATTTCCATTAAAAACTCTTTTCTCATAGGAATTAGCCAGGCAATTGCAATTATTCCTGGAATATCTCGCTCTGGTGCTACGATTTTTACCGGAGTTTCTTTGGGTATAAGCAAGAAAGAAGCAGCAGAATTTTCTTTTCTTCTTTCTATACCTGCAATTGCCGGGGCTAACTTATTACAATTTATGACGCACGGTGCAGACAATAGCATAGGGGTGGCTTCATACATTGTCGGATTCGCAGTCTCTTTCCTTGTGGGATTTGCTTCAATAAAGTTGGTGTTTAAGTTTTTGCAGGAAGGCAAATTTAAAATCTTCGGAATTTATAGCATTCTCCTGGGGGCTTTGGTTTTAGTTATCTAATAACTTCTAGCAGTTTTGGAATGAATAGGACACTCCCTACAACTGCCGCCGTAGCTGCTGAAAGTAACACCGCTGCGGCCATAACGTCTTTGGCTTTTTTGGCCAAGGGATGTATTTGGGGATTTACCAGATTTACAATATCTTCAAGCGAAGTATTGACTAGTTCGATTATCAAAACAAAAGATATGGTAAATAGCAGAAGCAGCCACTCACTAACTGAAAAATTTAAAAAAAATGCCAAAGTCAGTACAGCCAGTGCAATTACAGTATGAATTTTAAAGTTGGGTTCTTCTTTAAAGGCGGTTTTTATTCCCTCAAAAGCATGATAAAAACTTTTTAGGAGCGAAGATTGAGAGCCCATATTCAAAGTATATGTGTTAGATAGCTATAAGGCAAAATGTGTGAACTTTAGATGTTAGTTATGCTAGGATAAATGAGTGAGAAAAAGGAAACTTGTAACCCCATTTTTAATATTGCTTTTATCGACCGCGCTTTTTTTGATAAGCATAGTAATTGGGTCTTCTAGAAAAACTGCCAGGGAGTCACTTGCTTGCACAACCCAGAACTATACAGGTGCTTTTGAGTCAACAGCGGACTTAGCTTATTTTGAGGGAAGGCGGTTTGGGGTTCCGTCTGAAATTGCGGCGAAAGAGGGTAGACCGGTCTTAGGAGTTTCAGCAGATGGCGAACGCTACATTGAAGTAGACCTTTCTGAGCAAAAATTAAAAGCTTGGGATGGCGGGAATCTTTTTCTCGAATCACCCGTTTCTTCCGGTCTTCCTTGGTGGCCTACTCCCCAAGGGGAATTTAGGATTTGGGTAAAACTACGCTACACCAGAATGGAGGGAGGAGAAGGTCGTTATTATTATAATTTGCCAAACGTACCTTTTGTAATGTATTTCTCAAACGATAGCGTTCCCAATTGGCGGGGTTATGGGCTGCACGGTGCATATTGGCATAATGCTTTTGGGACACAGCGTTCGCACGGGTGTGTAAATCTTCCGATTCCTATATCTGAAAAGCTTTATTACTGGACCACACCAACTCTACCCGAGGGTAAAAGTTCAGTTTACGCTTCGGAGGATAATCCTGGTACCAGAATCATTATTCATGAGTGACGGGTTAATTACTTTCCTTGCAAGTTTTCTGATTTGGGTAATTTTGTTTGGGATTATAATGCTCTGGTTAGTGGATGGACGGATAAAAAAAGAAGTTGCTCTGCACGCAATCTTCGCAAGCTTACTTGCTTGGATATTGGCAGAGATGGTCAAAAGCCTAGTTCCTTCAATGCGACCATTTGACCAAAATGGATTAACACCCCTCACTCTAACAGTCCCTATTGGGAGTGCATTTCCTTCTGGTCATACTGCAGCTGCTATTGCCATAGCAGTCTCCATCTTTCTTCATAAAAAAGGTCTCGGCTTAGCTTTTCTCATTGGTGGAGTTGGGGTAGGAATAGGCAGATTTCTTTCTAATGTTCACTTCCCTTTAGATATTTTAGGAGGGGCCGTGGTTGGGATTTTATGCGCGATTACAGTTCAAAAAATCCATGTGTTTAGGATAATTAGTAATAGGAAATAATGTCTGTCTCGGTGTGGTCCGTGACGGGGCTTCCCACCTTATCTTCGCACTCGGCTTGAACCCCGCCAGCAACTAAAGTAGCTGTTGGCGGGACGCCTCGTGCCAAGCTTGGTCGGTGGGTACGGGGATACCGTATGGTATCCCCTTGACATTTAGCAGTTGAGTTGTTAGACTGCTAAATACGTTCGAAAAATGACCCATTCGACTAACGCTCAGGGTCATGGTGAGTACATTCGGCTTTAGCTAAAACCGAAAACTAAAATCGAATCCATGAAAGAAGAAAATAAAAATATTATCAGGCGGGTCCCAATAGCCGCCATTCGCGGGTCCGTTGTTTTTCCTCATACTGATGCGATTTTAACCTTTGGAAGACCCAAGTCTGTGACAGCGGTTAATACAGCTTTTCAAGAAGATAGGGTAATTGCCATATTTACCCAAAAAGATCCTAGAACTGCGGACCCGAGCGAAAGCGACCTTTACCCCATTGGCACAATCGCGACCATCACTCAAATGATGACCACAGAAGGCGAAGTACACACCCTGGTTCGCGGACAGGCAAGAATTCGGCTTTCGGAAATAATGGCCAGGGAACCGTACTTATTGGGTAAAGTTGAGGAAGTACCTGAAAATTCTGCGGAGTCCCCCGACGTAGTTGCAACTGCCAAAAAGATTTCCGAAAACTTTAGACGAGCGGTTAATCTAGGAAAACAAGCCGAAATTACAGCAGTAATGAAAATAATTTCTGGACAAGTTGATGCTGTAGAAATTATTAACCAGGTAGCAAGTTTACTGGAAATTAAAGCAACAGATAAACAAAAACTTCTTGAGATGGATTCTTTAAAAAATAGGGCTGAGAAAACTCTGGAACATCTTCTTCATGAAGTCAATGTCTTCGACTTGGAAAGAACTATTTCTACCAAGACCCAAAAAAGATTTGAAGACCAGATGAGAAAGGCTATGCTACGGGAGAAAAAACGAACTATTGAGCAGGAATTAGGAGAAGATGAGGGAGAGCTCGATGCAGATGAAATGTCCGAATATAAGACCAAAATTAAAGACGCAAAAATGCCGGAAGATGTCAGAAAACGCGCTGAAAAAGAACTTAAAAGACTTATCCTTATGTCTCCCCATAACCCCGAAGGAGCTTATATCAGGAATTACCTGGACTGGCTGGTCGAAATGCCTTGGGGAAATTTAACTCCAAATAATGTTTCAATCGCAAAAGCTGCGAAAATCCTTGAAGAAGACCATTATGGAATTAAAAAGGCTAAAGAGAGAATTTTGGAATTTTTGGCGGTAATGAAGATTAAAAAAGAAAGACACGGGAAGGATAAAAAGACCCCTAAATACGGTGAGTCTCAACCAACAATACTTTGTTTTATAGGTCCCCCTGGCGTAGGAAAGACTTCTATTGGGAAGTCTATTGCCCGAGCTTTGGGGAGAAAATTCGTTAGGGTGTCATTGGGTGGAATAAGAGATGAGGCAGAAATTAGAGGCCATAGACGAACCTATGTCGGAGCACTCCCCGGTCGTATTATTCAGGGAATTAAAAACGCCGGTACCAGAAATCCGGTTTTTATGCTCGACGAGATAGACAAAGTAGGCATCGACTTTAGGGGGGACCCTTCAAGCGCTCTTTTGGAGGCACTCGACCCTGAACAAAACAGAGAATTTTCAGACCACTACCTAGAAGTTCCATTTGATCTATCCGAAGTAATGTTTATTTGTACAGGAAACGTGCTTGAGACAATTCCTCCTGCATTAAGGGATAGAATGGAAATATTGAGATTTCCCGGCTATACCGAGGACGAGAAACTAAACATTGCCAAGGATTTCCTTTGGCCGAAACAGCTTCGACTGCATGGGCTCGAGAGTAAGGGACTAACTTTGACTGATGAAAGTATCCGCGAAATTATAAATCGTTATACCAGAGAAGCCGGGGTAAGGGATGTTGAGCGAAACTTGGCTACAATTTGCAGAAAGGTGGCAAGACAGGTTGCCGAGGGGAAAAAGTATCATAAACAATTGGGGATTGAGGACCTTCACAAATTCCTGGGTCCTCAGAAGTTCTCGTCTCTCATTGCTGAGAAGAATGATGAGGTTGGAATGTCAACAGGCCTGGCAGTTACCGAGGCCGGAGGCGAAATACTATTTATTGAAATCGCTTTAATGCCCGGCAAAGGTAAGCTCACTCTTACGGGACAATTGGGTGAGGTAATGCAGGAGAGTGCAAAAGCTGCATTTACTTGGACCAAGTCGCATTATCAAGATTTGGGATTAAAGCGGGATTTTGCTGCAAACTTGGATGTACATGTCCACGTCCCGCAAGGAGCTGTTCCCAAAGATGGACCTTCGGCAGGAACTGCAATGACCACAGCTTTGGTTTCTGCTTTGACCGGAATACCAGTAAAAAGAAATGTCGGAATGACCGGAGAAGTTACTCTTCGAGGCCGTGTCCTGGAAATCGGAGGAGTGAAAGAGAAAGTTATTGCAGGCCATAGAGCCGGCTTAAAAACTATAATTTTGCCCAAGGATAACGAAAAAGACCTAGAGGATATTCCGGATGCTGTTAAAAAAGATATTAAATTTATATTTGCGACTAAGCTTTCGGAAGTTCTAGAAGTTGCCATGAAATCGTGGCCTCCAAAGAGCGCTACCAAACCCCAAAAAGTAGTCCCCTTCCCAACCCTTTTGGCCGCGAATTAGTCATCTAGCTTCAAATTTGATAGAATTATGTGTTGTTCCGACGCGTGGAATGAGGCGCTACAACGCATTTATGCGGTGCTATCGCCGAATGGAAAGAGGCGCTATCGTCTACAATCCCGATTCTATCGGGAGTGCTATACGATAGACTATACCTGGTGCTTGACACATGGCGCTATCGTCTAATGGTTTAGGACCGCGGGTTCTCATCCCGCAAATTCGGGTTCGAATCCCGATAGCGTCACAGATTTAAGCGAAACTTGGGAGAAGTTTACCCTTCAGGGTGAACCTTGAGCGAATTTATCCTGCGTGAAATCGAAGGAGTCGAAGGGTTCCAATGGGGTCACTCAGCACATCGGCTCCAGTCATCTCACCAAGCAAGTCTTTTTGGTTCTATAATATATTTAATGAGCCCTAAAGAACTATCTAAATTTAAATGGAGGTACTGGGGTATAGTATCCATCTGCTTTGTTTTCTTATTGTTGTTAATTGGTAACTTCCTGGGAATAAACCCTATTTTCAGCCTTGAACAACGTCTTCACAGATTCGGCCCGCCGCTCTCTTTTTTACCCGAATTTGTTGCTTTAATAGCATTACTAATTGCCGTAACATCTAGCGTGTGGCAATTTCGCCACTATAGAGAGAAACCTAAGTGGGAACGTTGGTTTATTCTTTCTTATGCATTTGAAGCGGCTGTTTTCATCGTATTACTATTACTAGCTGGACTAGCTATATTCACACTGTCGAGGTAAAACTAATACTCTACCCAGCTCCCTCATGTCCTCCACCAGTCCTTTTACAGAAAAGTTCGGAATAATGTAATCGTGGGTCACTCAATTTGGCTGGCCTACAAAAATTAAATCCGAGACGTGTGAAGCTATATCACCTCTCAGAGTCGGTGGCCGACGGGTGTGAAGAAGGTTACAATTACTCGAATCGTTGATACAACAATTTTCACAGGATTGTGGGAAGACTAATTTTAGTGTTTAATAAATATAGGAACTATCAATGGAAACTGGAAGTGAAATTGAGGAAAATAAAACTCCAAATATATGGATTGATAGGTTGCTGGTAAGATTAGGTCTAAAAAACCATCCCCACGTTAAGCATTTTGCAATAATAATTCTCATTTCGCTTGTCTTATCTTTTATAGGCTCATTCATATTTCTTTTTCCGCGCCATGGATATGTTGAAGCCCAAGTTACCTGCACTTTTTACACAGTGGGTCCGGCTTTAACCGATTTGGGGGCAGGGGAGTACATGAGGATTACCGATACAGATCCTTTAACCTATGCAGCTACGGGTATTATCGGGGGACTCTACACCGGAGGGTCAAATACCCGTCCTGTGGGACACCAATCTGCTGGACTTACAGCCGCTTCACAAATTACACCGCTCGATTCTAGCGGCGCTTCCGACGCAAACGGGAAAATCGGTATGATTTCTATCGGAATGTCAAATACGTCCATGGAATATGGAACTTTTATGACTTTAGCCAACGCCGACCCTCTCAAAAATCCCAAAGTTAAGTTAGTAAATGGGGCATTGAGCGGCTCGACCATTGATAAATGGATTACACCGGGTGACCCCACCTACCCAATTATCTGGGCCAACGTAACAACCCAGCTTAATCAGAATGGATTAACCGATGCCCAAGTGCAGGTGGCTTGGGTAAAGGTTACAGAACAGGCTTACCAACCCAATTTCCCAAGCGATATGCAGGACCTTAAAGGAATGTATGAGGAGTTGGCCAGACTTCTTAAAGCTAGATTGCCGAACTTGAAAATTACCTACTTTTCCAGTCGTATTAGGTCATTTGTCTACATGATGGGGTTAAGTCCAGAGCCAACCGCATTTGAGAATGCCTTCGCGGTTCGCTGGATGATTGAGGACCAAATTGCAGGCTCCGGAAATGTAAATTTCGATCCGGGACAGGGTACCGTTGTTGCCTCCTACATCACCTGGGGACCATATCTATGGATAGATGGTTTAAATGCCAGGTCAGACGGCCGAACATGGCCTTTAACAAATAACTCAAGTGAGGACTGTACCCATCCAACACAAGACGGGCAAGACGATGTAGCCGAGATGCTGCTCGCCTATTTCGAAACAGATGAAACTTCAGCTTCCTGGTTTCTTGCTGAGGGTGGACCGACTCCGACTCCAACTCCAACTACAACCATAACGCTAACCCCAACTCCTACTGCAACTTTAACACCTACGCCAACTTCGACAGTAACCCCTACCCCTAGTGAAACTCCTACTCCTACGCCGTCCGATTCGCCCACCCCAACGCCTACAGATATTCCAACCTCGACACCAAGTCCAAGCCCGGCTCCAACGTCGACTCCTACAACAACTACGGCTCCAACTGCAACTGTTGCTCCTACACCGACCGCAACTTCCGAAGAGGGCTTTTCACAACCCCCCGTCGGGGCACCTTGTACGGCAACTGCGCCCGAGCCCCTGCCTGAAATATTTCAAATAGACGTTACTCCGCGTTCGGCGACGCTGCATATTAAGCCTGCCGGTGGAAGCGTAACCGGGTACAGCGTTTTCTATGGATATGTTCCTGGGGAGGAACGTTTTTCATCTACTTTTTCGCAAGGACCTTCCCCGGGAGCCATAGTGCACAAGATTAACGAACTTTCGCCAAATACACAGTATTATTTCAAAATACTTGGCCTTAATGACTGTGCTTCTACAAAATCGAGCCTGGTTATACCAGCAAAAACTACCAGATTTTTCTGGCAGAGAACTCAGCTTACGGTTGTGAAGCCCAGCAGAACCGACCTGCCCGCAAATTTAAGTCCAGTTCCTACGAGTTTTGGTAAAGAAACACCGGTTATTTTGTCGCCTACTGGTATTCTACCAAGAGCCCGAGAACCCCAAACACCCGAGGTTTCTGGTATCACTCAGTTTTGGAGTCGAGCTCTTAATTTATTTAAATCTGCTTTGGTTCGCCTCGGATTTTAATTAATGGCAGTTTTTCACGGATTTGAAGACTAGATGTGATATGGTCTGATTCCTTGACAAGGAGACTAGCTCCCTATACAATTCTCGAGTATTATTCCAATGTTTACCCCTTCTCCACATCAAAAAAGTACTTATTGCGATAATAAGTAGTACGTGGAGAGAAAGGGTACTAAATTCTCTCCGCTTCCAAATAGGCGGGAGTTTTTTTTGAGGGGTCAACCAATTATTTAGAAATATGACTTATATAAAACAGATTCAAATGACCAAAGAGGGATTCGGGGCTCTGGAAAAAGAGCTTAGAGAACTTGTGGAAGAAAAAAGGCCAAAGTTAGTTGACAGATTGTCTTTTGCCAGACAACAAGGAGACCTTTCGGAAAATAGCGACTATATCAATGCCAGAGAAGAATTGGAATTTTTGGATGGTAGAATAGATGAGCTAGAAGTAGTGATTAAAACAGCTTCAATTGTTGATGGCAATCATCATAAAAAAGCTTCAGACGGCGTATCCCTAGGGACAAAGGTGACATTAAAAGTTAATGGCGATAAACATGTTTATGAGATAGTTGGTGAGTGGGAGGCGGATCCGGTAAATAAGAAAATTTCTCACGAGTCTCCTTTGGGACGTGCTTTGGTAGGTAAGAAAATAGGAGAAAAAGTCGAAGTGGAGGCGCCAGCCGGCAAGGTTCGCTATGAGATTCTCGCCATTGA
>Ga0209324_10003995_pt1 | contig 10102 bp, 9 predicted proteins | sample Rifsed19ft3_FD_184015 | JGI IMG/M metagenome (GOLD analysis project Ga0209324, IMG submission 184015) | Soil microbial communities from Rifle, Colorado, USA - sediment 19ft 3 (version 2) | ecosystem: Environmental > Terrestrial > Deep subsurface > Rock core/Sediment | place: Rifle, Colorado...
ATTATTGCTTTAATTATGTTATCCGTTAATTTCTTCTTCGGTTTTTCTAACCCCCCTATATCATTCCATCTTATTGTTGGTATTTCGACATAGAACTCTCTCATCGCTGTTGGTATTATTTCCTTGAAAGCCTCATGAAAGTCATTTGTTGTTACTATTAATTTCTCAAGAACCTCTGGCGCAATGCTTTCACTTTTCAAGTCAATATCTGGCAAATGTCGTCTCAACGCCTTTAAAGCCGCCTCTCTACATAGAGCTCTTGCATCAGCTCCCGTATAGCCATATAATCTTCTCGCTAATTCATTCTGATCTATATCTTCAGCCAGAGGCATTCCTCTTGTATGTATTTGGATAATCTCTAGCCTTGCCTCAGCATTCGGTACTCCTATCTCTATTTCTCTGTCAAATCTTCCTGGCCGTCTAAGCGCAGGATCTACGCTATCAGGTCTATTCGTTGCTCCAATTACAACTACATCTCCTCTGTCTGAAAGACCGTCCATGAGAGCTAGCAATTGAGCTACAACTCTTTTCTCAACGTCACCAAAAACTTCTTCCCGTTTTGGAGCAATAGCATCTATTTCATCGATGAAAATAATACTTGGTGCATTCTCTCGCGCTTCTTTGAATATTTCTCTTAGCTTAGCTTCAGTTTCTCCGTAGTATTTATTCATTATTTCTGGACCATTGACTGAAATGAAATTTGCTTCACATTCATTTGCGAGGGCTTTGGCAAGTAGTGTCTTACCACATCCAGGGGGACCATGCATCATTATTCCGCTTGGGGCTTCAACACCTAGTCTCTGGAAGATTTCAGGATGACGTAATGGTAACTCTACAATTTCGCGTAATCTTCTTATTTCTTCCTTAAGGCCTCCTATTTCGTCATAAGTTATGGTTGAAGATACTTTTCTTTCTATTAGCGGTTCTTGAAGAATAGTTATTTCAGTGTCATCATCAATTATTGATATTCCTTTTGGTTTGATTTTTGATACATTGAATATTATGGGATTTCCTAAAACAACTACAGATACGTCGTCTTGTTCTGTTATTGGAAATTTTTTCAATCTATTTTTGACAAAATCAGCAAAGTCTTCATCAACTTTTAATCCAAATTCTACCGGTACTAAAGTTACGCTTCGCGCAGTTTTCGCTACTGCTTTTCTAATAGTTACATATTCATTTATTCTTATTCCAACATTTTTTCTAATCTGTCCGTCTATTCTAAGCATTCCTAACCATTGATCATCTGGATCAGCAGGCCATGCTGTGACTGCAGTTGATTGCTTTCCTATTAGTTCTATGATATCTCCTGCTGCTACTCTAATAGTGTCCATTATGTCAATATCTAGTCTTGCTCTTCCCTTTCCAACATCTCTTTGTTTTGATTCAGCTACCTTAAGTTGAACTGACTTAGGCTGTCGCTCTCTTGCCATGTGTTTTCAACTAAAATAACTGTTTCAAAGGAAAATAATCTTCTTTATCTGAAAATTCATTTAAGTGTAGCAGACATTCTACTTATCCCTAAGAAGTCAACTTGGCTTATATTCTTTGAAGATCTTATAATTTTTTCAAGATCGTCAATTGCACCGTCTTTATCTTCCAATTTGAAATCTATTATGGAAGCCTCCAGCCCAAATGCTATTGGCTCTTCAGTTACATTTATTATTTTTATTTGCTCAGGTAGATTAACCTTGATAGATTCTACAATCTTCTTGCTTTTGATTGTGGCATCTGTAGGAAGTATTTTTACCTTGGCAACAATTGATGTCATTGATTAATCTCCTATGGTCCTTCAAATCCACAGTTTACACATCTATATTCTCGGGAAAATGTACGGCATTTCTCACATCGCCACAAAATATTATTTCCGCATTCTGGACATTGAAACTTTGAGGATTTCTCATTAGGCATTATTGGTCTGTTGCAAGAGGTGCAAGATGGTAAGTGTAGATTTCGTCGAGTTTCTGACATTTCACTCACATCGACCTTGAAATTCTTATATAAATTAGTTTGCTTATGATTCTCACCAGTGATTTCTTATATTTGCAAAATATTACCTAGCAGATTACAATTGATATTGCGAAATAGGTCAAGTTTTCTTATCAATCTTCTTCCTGAAGCTGTCTAGAAATGTATCGGCTAATAAACTAGTTATTTGAAATGCGTTTTTTACCCCAAATGTCTTCAATAAAGCAAATGAATGGTAGTCAAAATCGCTTTCCAACGATATTCTTTCAAGAATGTTAGAATTCTTAATAATATTGAATATCTTATCTATTTTTGAATTGTCTATTTTGTTGAGAATTCCTCTGATTTGAGATTGTGATCTAAACTCTTTATTGAAAAGTTTTCTCCATATTTTCTCATATTTGAATATCTTTTGATTATCATCTGAAGACAAGCTTTCTGAAAGATATTTCCCAGCTAGAATTCCCCCCACTCCTCCGCTGTAAATTCCACCACCAGTAGTAGGTTTTGCTTGCCCGGCTGCGTCTCCAACTGTAACTATGTTCCCTGATACGAATTGATTTATCGGGCCTCCTACAACTATCTGCGCTGCTGTTTTTTTCACTACAGAACCTTTTCTTTCTTTAATAAAATCATCTAAAATTTGGAATTGATTTACGCCGATTCCTGCTGACCCTACTTTAGCTATATCGCTTGAAATTGGAATTACCCATAAAAAATACCCAGGCGTTTTTCTTTGGTCAAAATAGATTTCTATGGTATCCTTTTTGAACCAGGTTCCGTAAACCTCAAATTTTGCTGCTGGTAGAGTTTTTTTCTCTAATATTGGCAACGCTGAGTATCCAACTGCATTAACCACCCATTTTGAAGTATAAGACGCAGTTTCAGTGAATATTGTTACTGATTTATCTTCTTGATTCTTCTTGTTGACTCTTTGTCCTAATTCTATTTCAGCTCCACTGTTACTTGCGTTTTTTGCTAATTCTCTATCAAACTTGCTTCTGTCAAGTACGACAATTCCTTGATTACTTGCATCTATCTCTATAGACGATCCGTTTGGTGAGTAAACAACGGCTTTCTTGATATTGTTCTGAATTAATCTACTTGTTGGGGCTATTCCTATTGCTTCGAGACATCTAATGCTAACAAGCCCATCGCATTTCTCAGGTAATCCTATCTCTAAATCATCTTCAAGAACTTTAACTTTGAATCCAGATTCTGCAATTTCTCTAGATGCTAATAAACCGGATATGCTTCCTCCAACAGTTACTACATCATAGTCTGGAATCATTCTAGTTCTTCTTTATGACAAAGCTTATTCATCAAGTAATTATAAGGATATTAGCGTGGATCGAGAATTTAAGCAAGTTATCGTGGTAAGGTCTGACCTGAAAATGGGAAAAGGTAAGACAGCTGCTCAAGTGGCTCATGCAGCCGTTATGGGTTCTGAAAGGGCTAAGCGCGTGAATCGAGATTGGTATGATGGGTGGCATTCATCCGGTCAGGCTAAAGTTGTTCTAAAAGTTGATTCTCTTGAGTTATTACTATCTTTAATTCAAAGATCTGAGCGAGAAGACCTACCAACTTCACTTGTGGAAGACAGGGGTTTGACTCAAATTCCAGCCGGAACAGTTACATGTTTAGCAATTGGACCTGGACCATCTTTAAAGATAGATAAGATAACATCTGACCTAAAACTGCTTTAGATAATACTATCATTTTTTTCGAATTAATTGATTTGTTTTCAACCACACTCAGCCTAACTTCATTTTACTTTCATCCCTCTAATCTAATAACATCTTTCTCACAACCATCTTACATTAGTCGTGAACTACAGTCGAGAAAATAAACATTAGAGCCTGCTTGACAAGTGATATTTTACAAATAAGTGAAGTTAACACAAATATCAAATAATAGAAAACTAAGTTATCAACAATTGTAATCATCTCTGTTAATGAACTTGGATTCTTAGGTTACCTACATCTCTTAATATATCGCTTTTAGCCAAAAAGTCTAAATCATAAAGAATCAAACTTGTGGTGTACAAGCAAATGTTGAGTAATGTTCTTCAGAATGGACTACTTGGAAATGGAACAGGTGACAACCCTGGTTGGTTTATTTTACTTTACTATTTACCGATGTTTCTCTTTATGTTCTATGGTCAGCGGCTGCAATCTTGGATGATGCTAGGTGATATTTCTAGGTCTCTTAACCGTCTCAAAGATATGAAGGAGAATTCAAGAAAAGAAGCTATTGAATACATAAAGACTGTTTTGAAACCGGATAAGGATCCAACTGAGAGAATTGATCAGTTCATTGATTACTTCACAATTATGCCCGTAGATACAGATCCTTCAGGTATAATGAAGAAAATAGAACACACAGTACTTGTGAGAGATGAGCGTGTCAGACAAGAGATAAAGTCAATAGGTTTGAATGCAAACAACGTTCAAATAACTACAGCAGAGAATATTCTAGAAATTTCCTCAGCACATAACCTCATTTACAAGATTGTGAGGCATTACTATATTCTGGGGAAGAAAACATCCAGCATCTATGTTATAGCGCAGCTTCAAATGATACTTCCTTTGGTTATGCAGGAAGCAGATGCCCTAACAAGTGCTATCGACGCTTTCAAGCAGGCGCAGCCAATAGGGGATGGGATAGGTGCGATGGTTGCGGCTAAACTTATGTTGAACACTGAGAAAAAGAATATAGCTAAAGACACCGTTTACAGTCAGACAACTTATAATGGAAGGTCTCTTTACCTTCTAAAAGCTGAGGGCCCAGGTGGAAACGTTGGCCAGCCGGGTGTAGCAATGAATAAATTGGTGAATGAGATGGGAATAAAATTCAAATCGATAATAATGATTGATGCAGCTTTGAAGCTTGAAGGAGAGACCACAGGGGAAGTTGCTGAGGGAATAGGCGCTGCGATAGGTGGAATAGGTGTGGAGCGATACCAAATAGAAGAGGTGGCTACTAAGAACGATATTCCACTTTATGCTATAGCGATAAAGCAGTCATTGCTAGAGGCGATATCAGTTATGAGGAAAGATATTGCCGAAACAAACGACAAGGTGGTCAAAATGGTGTATAAAATAATAGATGATAAATCTGCTGAGGGAGACACGGTTCTGGTGGTCGGTGTAGGAAATACATTCGGAGTTGGACAATAAATTGAAGCGAAGTAATCAGGTGCAATCCAAAAAACCAAAATTTAATGTATTCACAATTGAAACTTGCTCAGCTTGTAACTTCAAAACTAAACGACCTTTTCAATTAGGTGACTATGTGTTCAAAGAAGCAGGAGACTGCACCCACTGCAATAAAAGCAAAACATTAATTGAAATGATCTATGCTGAACAAATCAAAAAATAAGTCTTAACGTGTTATCACAACTGCTCCGGTGTCTGTAGCCATAACTGTATGTTCAAATTGAGCAACAATTCTTCCTTTCCTTTCGACTAAAACAGGATATCCCTTTATTATTTTCATTCGTATGAGATCCTTGATGATCTCTTTTATTTCATTCTTGTTGAAGATATCTAAATACCATCTAGGCGTAAATGGAAGCGTTTTACGCGTCTTCCAGACATGATCTATGAGACAATCTAATTGTTTCTTTCCAGTCATTCTTCTAGAAATCAACCCATATATTCTAGGTTCACCGCCCTCAACCACTTCACCTGCACCATCTTTCATAGTTAGAAATGGCTCAATCGCATAAAGAGAACCTGTTTTGAGCCTTTGAGTACCAGGTATCCAAACATTAGGTATTGAGACACCTGCATGTAATTGGAATTGTTCAATTGAATGGCCGGTGAGGTTAGAAATAGGTCTGAATCCCCATCTTTCAGCAGTTTCGAATATCGTTTTACCTATCATTCCTGCATTAACTTCGTTTCTGACAGCTCCAATAGCATTGTTCAAAGATTCTTCCGTTGCTTGTATTAACGACTCATACTCAGAGTTGTATGATTTTGTTACAGCTGTATCAGCGATATATCCATTAACGTGAACACCAAAATCAATCTTAACTAGGTCAGATTCTTTTATAGCTCCTTCGTCACCTAAACCCGCAGTGTAGTGAGCCGCAGCTTCGTTTAGCGATACATTACATGGAAAAGCATGTTCACCCCCTAATTGTTCAACTTTCTTTTCAACCATTTCGCATATTTCTAGGATAGTGTTACCCAGAATATTTTTGGAAATTATCATTTGACGAGCTTCTGAAGCTATTCTTCCTGACTTTAACTGATCTTGATTTAATGACAAACTTTTCAAGTAACCCTCCCATTATACTAGTTGTTAATTGTTAGTGGGAGAAAATTGAAACTTAAATTTAAAACTACTGCTCTCGGTGGAACTTTTGATTATATCCATAAAGGGCATAAAGCGCTTCTCTCAAAGGCATTTACGTCGACTGAAAACGTATTAATTGGCGTGTCAACTGACGAGTTTGCTTCACGTCTCGGTAAGACACCTGATCATAAATTCAAGAATAGAGTCGAATGCCTTTTGAAGTATTTGGAGAATACTTTCCCTGAAAGAGATTACCAGATAGTTCCTCTGGATGATTATTTTGGGATTGAAATATATGCAGATTATGTTGAGGCAATTGTGACAAGTAATGAGATGTTGAGTAGAGTCACTGAATTTAATAAGAAAAGGACTAATCTTGGGTTCAAACCTCTAAAGGTGATTGTTGTTGAAACAATTCTATCTGAAGACGGATCTAGCTTATCTTCAACTAGGATAAGGAACGGCGAAATAGACAAAGAAGGACGTGTTATTCACTGAACCTTTATAATATGTATAAACGATCTCTTTCAAAACATGACTAGCGAAGATGCGTTTACAGTTACACCTTGGGAAGTAAAGGGTGAAGTAGATTACGATAAGTTAATTCAGAAATTCGGAACATCTCCAATAACAGATGATATTGTTGAAAGACTGAAGAAGCACGTTAAAGAAATACATCCGTTTTTGAGGCGAAGAATATTCTTCAGCCATCGGGATATGGATTGGATACTTAACAAGTATGAATCCGGTGAGAAGTTCTTTCTATATACTGGCAGAGGACCTTCAGGGCACACACATTTGGGGCATTTGGTTCCTTGGATATTTACACAATATTTACAAAAAGAATTTGACGCAGAACTCTATTTTCAGATGACTGATGATGAAAAGTTTCTACATAATACTGAGTTGACACTTGACCAAACTTTAGCATACACATATGAAAATGCACTTGATGTGATAGCTTGCGGTTTCGATCCAAAGAAAACATTCATTTTCTCAGACATAGAATACAGTAAGACTCTCTACAAAATAGCGGTTAAGATTTCAAAACATATTACTTTTTCAACTGCAAAAGCCGTGTTTGGATTTGAGAACAACACTAACATAGGAATGATTTTTTTTCCTTCATTTCAAGCAGCTCCATGCTTCTTACCTTCAGTTTTGAAAGGAACGAACATACCTTGTTTAATTCCTGCCGCTATAGATCAAGATAATTACTGGAGAGGAATAGCAAGAGAAGTTGCTCCAAAACTAGGATTCTATAAGCCAGCACAAATACATTCAAAATTCATTCCTGGACTCGGAAAAGGTGGCAAGATGAGTGCCAGTGAACCTGAAACCGCAATATTTACAGTTGATACACCTGCAGTTGCTCATAAGAAGATCATGAGTGCGTTTACAGGTGGACGAGCAACAGTCAAAGAGCAGAAAGAACAAGGTGGAACACCAGAAATATGTCCTGTTTACCATTACTATAATCTTCTGCTCAAGACTGACAAAGAAATTGAGGAAGTGTGCTCAGGATGCAAATCAGGAAGCCTTCTCTGTGGTGAAGACAAACTCAGATTATCTGAGGTTATCGGTAAATTCCTCACTGAACATCAAAGAAAGCGCGAGGATGCTAAAAAAATAATTGAAAAGTTCATGCTTCGCGACTAGTGAATTATAATTAATGCTTAAAAGACATGAATTCTGGAATAACACAGGGTAGGTATAATGATGAATGGACCTCTACATCCACTTGAAAAAAGACTATTGAAAGCATTAGAACAGAAAAGGATGTGCACTATCGAAGAGGTGTCGAATGAATCCGGCTTAAGCCTAGATCAAACAAGAAGAGCTGTAGAATGGCTCAAGTCCAAAGATATGCTCCAAATATCAGTTGATAGAGTTAAAAAAGTATCGCTCGATATAGAAGGTGTCAAAGCTTTGGATAAAGGATTACCTGAAAGAAGACTCGTTGATAAATTAATGCAATTAGGTGGAGAAACAACATTAGAGAATCTTAAGAACAGTTTCGATACATCTTTTCAAGAATTCTCAGTGGCTTTCGGAAACTCGAAGAGAAGAGAATGGATAACGGTTCAAACTATCAATGGGCAGCAACTCATCAAACTAGGTAAAGTAGAAGAGACTACAGATGAAGAACAATTATTAAAAAAACTATTAGAATCCAAAAACATAGAGACACTCGGCAAAACAGATATTCTTACTCTTTCAAATCTAAAAAAAAGACCCCAATTCATAACCATCAAAGAAAAAACAATTACCAAGATTAGTATCACAAGAAAAGGGTTAGAAACAACTAGAACGATTGACAGTGTAGAAGATCTGAATGCTCTTACACCTAGTCTTCTAGCTACAGGAAAATGGAAAGGTCATGCACTTAGACCGATAAATGTCGAATCACCATCCCCACCCATATATTCCGGTAAAAAACACCCTGTTCAGCGATTCATTGATGAGGTTAGAGAAATATTTGTTGTCTTAGGTTTTGAAGAAATAGACGGCCCAATTATTCAACCTTCATTCTGGAATTTTGATGCTCTATTCATACCTCAAGATCATCCCGCCAGAGAGATGCAAGACACATTCTATCTTTCAAACCTTAAGTTAGACAATATCGATGATGAAGAATCTGTAAAAAAAGTTTCAAAGGTTCATCAAGATGGATGGGAAACAGGTTCAACGGGGTGGGGTTACAATTGGAGTCTAGACAAATCAAAAGAAATGGTTCTCAGAACCCACACTACAGCTGTTACAGTGAAGTACCTAGCTGAATTCAAACCTAATGAAAAACGCGTATTCTCAGTAGGACGTGTTTTTCGTAATGAAAAGACATCCTTTAAACACCTAGATGAATTTCATCAAATCGAAGGTATTGCAGTCGGAGAAAAAGTAAGTTTGAGAGACCTTATGGGTCTCCTAAGCAGTTTCTACTCAAAGCTAGGACTGAAGAAAGTAAAGTTCTGGCCAACATTCTTCCCTTATACTGAACCATCGATTCAATCCATGGTCTACTTTGAAAACCTCGGTAAATGGGTTGAACTTTGCGGAATGGGAATACTAAGACCTGAAGTGACTCTACCGTTGGGCGTCAAAAATCCGGTATTAGCATGGGGCGGTGGTCTTGAACGGTTAGTGATGCTAAGACATAACATTGTAGACATACGAGATCTATACAGTAACGACATTGGCTGGCTTAGGAGGCTACCTCTATGCCAGTAATCACATTATACTACGATAGATTGCTCTCACACATAAAAAGTAAATCATCCAATAAAAAGAATCTATCAAATCAAGATATTGTCGAAACTCTCCCATATCTAGGATTAGACATAGAAGAGGAAACTGAGGAATATGTAAAAATAGAATATAATCCTAACCGCCCAGACTTTTCAAGTGAGTGGGGAATATCTAGAGCGTTAAATGGATTATTGGGATTGGAAAAAGGCGCCCCAGAATATCAAACATATAATTCAAACGTTTTCTTAAATGTAGACAGCTCAGTGTTGGAGATTAGACCGGTATTTGTAGGAGCTCTAGTCAAAGGATTGAAATTGGATGATGAATCAGTCAGACAGTTAATGGTGATGCAAGACGACCTAGATAATGGAATAGGCCGGAAAAGATCTAAAGTCTCAACCGGTATTCATGGCCGCCGTCAGGGCTTGTTTGCTCCCCGATCTGCTTGTCGTGAATCCCGCCCTATTCCAGAAAGTGTGGAAGGGTAACTCATGCGGCGGCTCTCAGCAGCCGGGCCTGAGCGGTGCTCTTCTGGACCTTGAGGATGAGGTACTCGTGATCGCGATAGCCTCGGCCGCGGCGG
>Ga0209324_10003999_pt1 | contig 10099 bp, 9 predicted proteins | sample Rifsed19ft3_FD_184015 | JGI IMG/M metagenome (GOLD analysis project Ga0209324, IMG submission 184015) | Soil microbial communities from Rifle, Colorado, USA - sediment 19ft 3 (version 2) | ecosystem: Environmental > Terrestrial > Deep subsurface > Rock core/Sediment | place: Rifle, Colorado...
CGCTGACAACGTCGACGCCGGGGCTGATCTAGATTATCTGGTCATCACCCGGCCGGGCTATCTGTGGGTAACCCGCGCCATGATTCTGGCGCTCGACCGGGCCGCCTTTCGTTCGCCGGCGCGCCTCTGTCCCAATTTCATCCTGGCCGAATCCCACTTGGCGCTCGAAGATCGCGACCTTTTCGCCGCCCAGGAACTGGCCCGCATGGTCCCCATCGCCGGCCAGATAACTTATGAGGCCATGCGCGCCCAAAACGGCTGGACGGCCGCCTTTTTGCCTAATGCTCACGGTTTGCCACGCGGACTGCGCGCTGGGCACAAGACCAATGGCTGGCTTAAAAATGCCAGCGAAGGACTGCTTGCCACCGCGCCCACGCGCTGGCTCGAGACTTGGGAGATGCGCCGCAAGATAGCCAAGTTCTCTTTGCAAACCAGCATGAATGCCGAAACGCGCTTTTCCGCTGATTTTTGTAAAGGGCACTTCGATGGCCATAAACAGCGAACCCTGGCTGCCTTTCATGCGCGCCTGAATTCCCTTGGGTTGGCTGCACCATGAGCGAGATCCTCTTCGGCCAGTCTTATTATTTGCGCTTCGACCCGAAGCTGTTGGAAGCCATGCAGCCTTATCCCCCGCTGGGCACTATGTACGCCGCCAGTTACCTTCGCCAGCGCGGCTATGAAGTTGCCTTATTTGACGCTATGTTGGCTGCATCCGAAGAGGAATGGGGCGCTGCGTTGGATTCATATTCGCCTCGCTTCGTGGTGATCTACGAAGACAACTTCAATTACTTATCCAAGATGTGCCTCTCGCGCATGCGCCAGGCCGCTTTCAAAATGATCGACATGGCTAAAGCGCGCGGCTGCACGGTGATCGTGGCTGGCTCTGACCCCAGCGACCAGGCGGCTATGTATTTGGGCATCGGCGCGGACTATGTGCTGATCGGTGAAGGTGAATACACTCTCGCTGAGTTGATCGACTACCTTACAGGCCGTGGAATGGGAGAGCCGCGTGCCATCCAAGGGCTGGCATTTCGCCAGGGGGAGAAAGTCACCCAAACCCCGCGCCGGCCCGATATCCGCGATCTCGATGCGTTGCCATTTCCGGCTTGGGATCTGGTGGATGTGGATCGCTATCGCCGCATTTGGCGGGAGCGGCACGGCTACTTTTCGATGAACATGGTCACCACCCGCGGCTGCCCCTTCCATTGCAATTGGTGCGCCAAGCCCATCTGGGGACAGCGCTATAACGCTCGCAGCCCCCACAATGTGGCTGCCGAAATGAAATGGTTGAAGGACACCTTTGCTCCCGACCACCTTTGGTTCGCCGACGACATTTTGGGACTCAAACCCGGCTGGCTTACCCTCTTTGCCGATGAAGTCGAACGTTCTGACGCCAAGATCCCCTTCAAGTGCCTCAATCGTACCGATCTGCTGCTGAAACCTGGTGAGATCGAGGCACTGCAGCGCGCCGGCTGCCGGATCGCCTGGATCGGCGCCGAGTCCGGTTCCCAAAGGATTCTGGATGCCATGGAAAAAGGCACTTGGGTCGAGCAGATTCGCGACGCCACCGTTCGTCTGCAGCAAGCGGGTATCCAGGTTGGTTTCTTTTTGCAGTTCGGTTACCCCGGCGAAACGATGGAAGACATCGAAAAAACCCTTCAAATGGTCAAGGATTGCCAGCCGGATGACATCGGTATGTCGGTTTCCTATCCGCTGCCGGGCACCAAGTTCCACGCCGCGGTGAGAGAACAGTTGGGCCAAAAACAACATTGGGTCGACTCGCGCGATCTGGACATGATGTACGACGGTCCCTTTGCCACGCAGTTTTACCGCCAGCTCCACATTGTGCTGCATAAGGAATTCCGGGCGCGCAAGACGTTCAGCCAGCTCACTGGCGGCGCCTGGCCGAGCTTGCGCAAACTGCTGGCCTTGCCTCACCAGCTCGCCACGCTCCCGCTCGCCCGTTGGAAACTCAGGCGACTGGCGCGGCTGCCACACCGGGGAATCAAGCTGTTGACACCCATCCTCGAACCTGAGGCTGCCGCACGCCCGAGCCCGCAAAGCTAGCCATGGATCAGCCAACTGCGCAAGATTTCACCACAGTGGCCGAGGCTTTTTCGCTCACTGCGGAAAAGTATGACCTCTTTGCAGAAGATCATCCGCACCTCACCCGGCTGCGCAGCAAAGTCTACGACCATTTCACCCGGCGCCTGGCGCCGGGAGCAGCCATCCTGGAACTGAATTGCGGCACCGGCATCGACGCCGCCCACCTGGCCCAATTGGGCTATCGCGTGCATGCCACCGATATCTCGCCGGGCATGCTCGCCCGGGCGCAGGCGCGCAAAGAGCGGCTGGGGTTTGGCGAAAAGTTGTCTTTGCAGCAGTGTTCCTTCATGGAGTTGGAGAAAGTTGAAGGCGGCCCCTACGACGCCGTGTTTTCGAACCTCGGCGGATTGAATTGCGTGGATGACCTGCGCCCGATCGTTGAGCAGCTTCCGCTTGTACTGCGACCTGGTGGCCTGGTGACCTGGGTGCTGATGCCGAAGGTCTGCCCCTGGGAGCTGGCGTTGGCTTTCACTGGCCAACTGCGGCTAGCTTTCCGACGCCTTTCACGCCATGGGACCAGAGCTCATTTGGAAGGCATGCATTTCCGTATTAATTATTTTTCTGCTACCGAAGCGAATAAGGCATTTGGATGTGGGTTCCGCGAGCTGGAGAGGGAAGGCCTTTCGCTGGTCACGCCCACCGCGGAAAGCAAGAACCTGGCTCGCCGCTATCCGCGCCTGTACGGCGCGCTTGCCTGGCTGGATGACCGGCTGTGCACGTTTCCGCCATTTTCCGGTTGGGGGGACTTCTTCATCATTTCATTTCGCTATGAGCCCAGCAAGTGACCCTGCGGTGTATATGACCACTCGCAGCCTGGGGAAGCGCGTCGCCAAAAATACTGCCTGGCTTTTCATTGGGCGGCTTGGTTCTCAGGCCATGCTGGTGCTCTTCACTCTTATCCTTGCCCACCGCCTGGGGGATGAGGGCTTAGGCGTTTACGCCTTCATCACCTCAGTCATCTTCCTGGGAAATCTCACCAGCACCTTTGGCACCGATATGCTCATCATGCGCGAGGTTGCCGCCAAACGTGAACGCGGCCTGCTGGCTTCCTCCGTGCTTATTCAGCTTGCAATCGCCGTTCCATTCATCCTAATAGTCTTCGTAGCCGCTCCTTATCTTCCAAACCAATCCGCGGACGCGGTTTCTGCCCTGCGCCTTTACAGTTTGTCCCTGCTCCCCCTGGCGTTTTACACCGCCTGCAGTTCCGCTTTGCGCGGCATCGAGCGCATGGATAGCTTTATGGGCCTTAATTTCGCTAATGGGCTCCTGCTCGTCGGCCTTGCCTGGGTTTTCATTCAATCGGGTTCCTCGATCCTTAGCTTGTTCGTTTGGTTGTTAATTATCCAGGTGGTAATGGCCGGCCTGGCGCTGGCGCTGTGCGCTCGCCACTTTCCGCTTTCCAGCATGGCCTGGAGCGTATCCCCGCCTTCCCTGGGTCAGCATGTGCGCCTTAGCGCCCCGATCGCCGCTGTAGGTTTCCTGGGCGCGCTTTCCCAGCGCGCTGGGATCATTCTTTTGGCGACTGTGTTGGGCGCCGCAGCCACCGGCTGGTTTGCTGCCGCATTGCGCCCGGTGGAAGCCACCAAGATCATCCATTTCGCCTTGCTGGGCGCTTTGTTCCCGGCCATGTCCCAGGCGCATCTTGCCGCTGGGCCTGCCAATCAGTCGTTCGCCAAAATTTCCGCTTCCTCGCTGAAAGGGCTGCTGGCGGTCTCTGCTGCCTTCGCCCTCGTGTTTACCTTGGCAGCCGATGCGCTCATCCCGCTTCTATTTGGGCCCGATTTCACCCCGGCCATCGACCTGCTTAAGGTGCTTGCTTGGCTGCTCGTGCCGTTAACTTTCACGCATTATCTTTCGCTTATGCTTTTGTCTTCCTGCAAAGAACTCCCTATCCTTGTGGGGCTTGCCAGCAGTTTGCTCTTGTTCGTTGTGCTGGCCTTATTATTGATTCCCAGGCTGGGTGCCTTCGCGGTGGCCTGGGCCATGCTTTCGGCGGAAGTTCTGCAGGCCGCTGTTCTCCTGGTTTATTGGCGTAAGCAGCCTTAACTCACTGAAATGTCCGTCCCCAATTTCTCAAACAAACGCAAAGGGAAGCCTATTCTCACCCCCGAGCACATGCTTGCCTATCGCCAGAACTCGGGAATGCTGCCAAAGGGCATTGGGCCTGAAGCGGTGGTGCTCTGTTTGCAAAAAGGGCTGCCAGAGCGACTCAAACGGCGCCATCCGTTCCGCATCTTGGGCAAGCTCAATGGCGACGTGCTATTGCTCAACAAAACCAACAACAAAGTGATGGTGTTGGCGAATTTTGGCCTGGGCTCCCCGCTCATGGCCGCTGTGACAGAAGAACTGATCGCCTGGGGAGCGCAGCGGCTCATCTCCGTTTCCATGTCGGGCGCCATTCAAGAGCAATTGAACACCGGCGATATTGTCGTGTGCGATCGCGCCTTGCGGGATGAAGGCACCTCGCACCACTACTTGCCCGCGGGGGATTTCATCAACGCGGACCCTGACCTCGTCTCGAGGCTGGTTGGCAATCTGCAAGCAAAGAGTCTGGCGCCTCACGTCGGAGCCACGTGGACTACTGACGCAGCTTACCGCGAGACTGACCTGGAAGTGGAGCATTATCAAAAGCAGGGCATTCAAACTGTGGACATGGAAAGCGCAGCCCTGTTCACTGTGGCCAAGGTCCATGGAAAGCAGGCGGCCACAATCTTCGTGATCGGCGACAGCCTGGCCGATTTGACGTGGAAGGGGCCCCAGGATCTTGCGCGCATCGAGCGAAGCTTGGAAGCAGCGTATGACGCCGCCATCGAAACGCTGAGTGGCGCAAAATGAATGCCGGCGGCTTCGACCTGGCCTGCCCGCGCTGCGGCGGGGCGCTCGAGTCGCGCGGCGAACATGCGGCCTACTGCCTTTTCGATGAGCTCGCCTTCATCCAAGAACATGGGGTCTGGCGCTTCCTGCTGCCCGAGCGGCACGCCCATTATGAACAGTTCATCCGTGAATACGAAACAGTGCGCAAAGCAGAGGGCCGCGCTTCGCGTGACGCCGCTTTTTACCGGGCGCTCCCCTATGAGGACCTGACAGGTAGGCACAGCCCGGCCTGGCGGGTACGCGCCAGGAGTTTCGATACCTTCGTGGCCAAGGTTTTAGCGCCGCTGGAACAGGGAGATGCCGTCCTCAAGATCGTGGACCTCGGCGCTGGCAACGGCTGGCTTTCCCACCGCTTGGTCGAGCGGGGGCATCAGCTGGCCGCGGTTGATTTGTTGACCAATGGCTGGGATGGTCTCGGCGCGCACAAATACTACGAAACGCCCTTCCTTTGCCTGCAAGCCGAATACGACCGATTACCTCTGCGCCCGGGTCAGTGCGACCTGGTTGTGTTCAACGCCTCGTTCCATTATTCCGAATCCTTCTCTGCCACCCTGGCCGAAGCCCAGCGCATGCTAATGCCCGGGGGCGGTCTGGTGATCATCGACACCCCTATTTATTACGATGCCACGAGCGGCGCGCGCATGGTCAAGGAGCGCCAGGAAGCGTTTACGCGCCAATTCGGATTCCCTTCGAATGCGCTAGCCAGCGAGAACTACCTCACTTATGCGCGCCTGCGCCAACTGGGATCCGAATTCGACCTGCGCTGGAGGCTCCTTGAGCCTGCCTTCGGCCTCAGCTGGAAGCTAGGGCGGCTTGCCGATCGACTGCGCGCCCACCGCGAGCCTGCAAAACTGCCGGTAATCGTGGGAAAGCGCCACCTGGACTCCTGACGCCGCCTTCCTTGAGTGAAGGGCCTGGAAGTGCAGCACTAACCGGCCGAGGGGCGTTAAATCCGAAGAAATGGAAAGAGCTGCCTTGTTTGCAGTTGCCCAGTTGCGCGGCATCCCTGCCGCCTCCGTCCTCACCGTCGGTGATAGCCCTGGCTGGCGACGCCCGGCGTCCCCCCGCCGACCTTCGCCTGCTCGATCGGTCTTTTGAAGCCGCTTACGATGCAGCAATCGAGTTATTGAAAAGTTGACCGCTGATAGAAGCCAGCCTTTGTTTTCGTTATAATTCAACCATGGAGTTCCGTTATCCGGCGCAGCCGGATAGGAACTCCAACGCGACCCCGCTTTTTGGGGTCGCAAGGCGCCCGTAGCTCAATGGATAGAGTGCCTGACTTCGAATCAGTAGGTTGGAGGTTCGAATCCTCCCGGGCGCACAAAAGAGAATGGACGAACGGACCAAAGTCCATTAAATTGCATCCGAACGTAACAGGCGACTCTAGGAGGTCGGGATGAACCGTGTACCACTGGTCAAGGATATGCTGGTTAAAACGCTATTAAACGCCAAGAAACACCAGGGCGTCGAGAGTTTATCTCTTGATAACACTATAAAAGAAGCTGCCCAATTTATGCGCACTAAACGCATCAGCTCTGTCGTGGTCAGGCAGGATCAAAAACCGGTGGGCATCATCACCGAAAGGGACCTCAGCAATTCTCTGGCCACCTACGATAACCCCGGCCCCATCCCTTTGTCTAAAATCATGACTCCCTGGGCGAAAGTTAAAACAGTTTCTCTCGGCGCAACCGTAGGCGATGCTGAAAAAGAGATGATTGCATTAGGCGTTCGCCACATGCCGGTAAGTGACGAAAGCGACAACCTGGTCGGCATGCTTTCTCAAAGGGACATTAACGACGCATTTTATAAAAACGAAGAATTGATCGCCTCCCAAACGCAATAGGTGGACACCGCGGTTTCGAGAGCGCCCGGCCAACTGATTGCTGGCTGCACGAGAAATGTTAGCGCAAATAAAAAGCGCCGGTATCACCGGCGCTTTTTATTTATTTACCGTCCCGCCAACGGCCCAGCGGCTTTCACCGCCGCCGAAGCCTTGGCCGCGAAGCGCTTGAAGTTCTCGTGGAAGCGGGCGGCCAGCTTGCGGGCCGCCTCGTCATAGGCAGCCCCGTCGGCCCAGGTGCTGCGCGGCATCAGCACCTCGCTGGGCACCTTGGGTACCTCGCTGGGCACCGCCAGCCCGAAAATCGGGTCGGTTTGGGTGGCCACCCCATCCAGCTTGCCTTCCACCGCGGCGCGCACCATGGCGCGCGTGTAGCTGATCTTCATGCGCTGGCCCACGCCATAAGCCCCGCCGGACCAGCCGGTATTCACCAGCCAGGCCTGTGCCTTGTGTTTTGCGATCTTTTCCGCCAGCATTTCGGCATACACGGTCGGGTCCCACACCATGAAAACTTCGCCAAAGCAGGCCGAGAAGGTGGCCTGCGGCTCGGTCACGCCGCGCTCGGTGCCCGCCAGTTTGGCGGTATAGCCCGAGAGGAAATAATACATGGCCTGTTCGGGCGTCAGTTTGGAAATGGGCGGCAGGACTCCCCAGGCGTCTGCCGTCAGGAAGACCACGTGGTTGGGGTGTCCGCCCACGCCGTCCGAGTCGGTATTGGAATTGAAATAGATGGGGTAGGCGGCGCGGGTGTTCTCGGTGATGGCGTCGCTTTCCAGATCGGTGGTGCGGTCGGGATTGAGCACCACGTTTTCAAGCACGGTTCCAAAGCGGTGGGCGGCTTTCCAGATATCGGGTTCGGCTTCCTTGGAAAGCTTGATGACTTTGGCATAGCAGCCGCCTTCCAGGTTGAAGATGCCGTTGTCGCTCCAGCCATGCTCATCGTCGCCGATTAGGGCGCGGGTGGGGTCGGCCGAAAGGGTGGTTTTGCCCGTGCCCGAAAGGCCAAAGAACAAAGCGGTGCTGCGGTCATCCCCGACATTGGCGGAGCAATGCATGGAAAGCACGCCTTGTTTGGGCAGCAGGTAATTGAGGGCGGTGAATATGGATTTCTTCAGCTCGCCCGCATAACGCGTGCCGCCGATCAGCGCTATTTTCTTGCTCAGGTGCAGCAGGATGAAGGTACCGCTGCGCACGCCATCTTTCTTGGGGTCGGACTGCATTTCGGGAGTGTGCAGCACGGTGAACCCGGCCTGGAAGGCTTTCAGCTCCTCGGCGGTCGAGCGGATGAACAGATTGTTGACGAAGAGCATATGCCAGGCCGAAGGAGACACAAAGCGTACCGGCATGCGATAGGCCGGGTCGGCGCAGGCGTAGACATCCCGCACGTAGAGGTTGGGCTGCTTGTTCAAATAAGCCAGCATCTTCTGGTGCATGCGCTCAAAGGCGGCCTCATCGAAGGGTTGATTGATCTTGCCCCACTCCACGTCCTTCTCGGTGGAAGGTTCGCGCACGATGAATTTGTCCAGCGGCGAACGCCCGGTGTGGGGCGTCGTCACCGCGTTGAACGGACCGTCCGCGGTAAGCTGCACCGCCCCGCTGCGCACGGCATGCTCGTAGATCTCGGCGGGTGTCAGGTTGACATGCGCCTTACCCAGGTCCAGCCCGGTTTTGCTGGTTTTGGTGGTTTTTTTATGTGGCTCTTTGGGCGAAGTTTTTTTGGCGGCTTTCTTTGCGGGCATAACTCTCTCTTTTTGGCGGGAATTCGATAGGGGATTATAAGCTGTCGCACGCCTTCTGGCCCGGTGATTTATGGATTCCAGGCACTCGCATTTGATGGCGTACAATTCGGCAGCAGCCCAGCGCATAGGAGAACTTATGAAACCCGCCAATAATTATTTGCCCCTCGAAGACCGCCTGCGCATGATGCTCTCCAAAAAAGACCAACGCGGGCTGCGCAGTGCGGCTTCGAAAGCGCACCCCGCCGACCTGGCCGAGGCCCTGGAACGCCTGAAAGGCAGCCAACGCCAGCTGGTCTTTGACGCCTTGGACCTGAGCCACCAGGCTGAGGTGGTTAATGAGCTCAGCCCCCGTGTCGCACGCCAGATCTTGGATTCGCATCCCATCAGCCAGATCGCCGCCATCCTGAACCGCTTGCCCATGGACGAGGCGGCTCGCATTATTACCGTATTCCGCCGTCGCCTGCCGTCCATTCTAAAGGCCATGGATGCCCATCATGCCGCCGATGTGCAGACGCTGCTCAGTTACCCGCCGGAATCCGCTGGCCGTCTGATGACCGACCAGTTCGCCCGCCTGAAACCGGAGCTGACCGCACAACAGGCCCTCTCCCAGTTGCGTAAGATGAACGCTGACCTGGAGACGCTGACCAACTTATACATCGTGGACAAAACAGACCAACTGGTCGGCGTGGTTTCTTTGCGCGAGGTGGTCGTGGCCAACCCCAAACGCAAACTCCAGGACCTGATGAACGTTGAAGTGATCAGCGTCACCCCGCAAACGGACCGAGAGGTTGTGGCGCGTTTGCTTTCGCGCTATGATTTCCTCGCCATGCCGGTGGTGGCTGCGGATGGCCATATGCTGGGGGTCATCACCGCAGATGACGTAATTGACGTATTGGCCTCTGAGAACGCCGAGGACTTGCTGAAGTTCGGCGCCGTGGAAAGCGGGCATGAGGAAGAGCCCTATTTCACCATTCCGCTCCAGACGGTGGTGGCCCGCCGCGTGGGTTGGCTGCTGCTGCTCTTCGTGGCGGGCACGCTGACCGCTTCGGTGCTGCAGTTCTTTGAGCACGAGCTGGCTGCTGTGGTGGCTCTCTCCTTCTTCATTCCCTTGCTCATCGGCACCGGGGGCAACACCGGTGCGCAGACCGTTTCCACCCTCATCCGCGGCTTGGCCACAGGCGAAGTCCTGATGAAGGATATCTGGCGTGTGGTCCAGCGCGAATTCCTCAGCGGCCTCTTGCTGGGCACCATCCTGGGGGCGGTGGCTTACCTGCGCGCTGCGTTCTGGAGCCCGGATGCGGGACTGGCGCTGGCGGTTGGTTTGGGAGTGCTGGCCATTTGCACCTGGGCCAACACCATCGCCGCCTTGATCCCCTTACTGGCGCGCCGCTTCAACATCGACCCGGCGGCTGTTTCCGCCCCGCTCATCACCACCCTGGTAGACGCTACCGGATTGGCCATCTATCTGTTTATTGCCAAACTTACCCTTGGCCTTTGAGCGCTGCCTTGACCGTGCTATACTTATCCTGTATATTCCCCA
>Ga0209324_10004001_pt1 | contig 10098 bp, 6 predicted proteins | sample Rifsed19ft3_FD_184015 | JGI IMG/M metagenome (GOLD analysis project Ga0209324, IMG submission 184015) | Soil microbial communities from Rifle, Colorado, USA - sediment 19ft 3 (version 2) | ecosystem: Environmental > Terrestrial > Deep subsurface > Rock core/Sediment | place: Rifle, Colorado...
TTGATAAAAGCTAGATCAACGCCCGGCTCCCCAGCCAGAATCGCAATCCGCATTTTACTTTTCAACACCTTCGTGAAGAACGTTGCCCGATTGTTTTGATCGGTCAGTTCTTCGGGAAGGCTGGTGACCGTAACCCTGTGTTTTTGAAGTCCCGGCTTTTCCGGAATAAAACTCAATGCCACGGAATACTCGCGCTCGCCGGATTGAAGAGTCAAGAATTGGCGATCGACCACACCCGTCGAATCGCGCAGAGTGACTTCGACTCGCTGGCCGCCAAAGCCGGAGCTCTTGACGGTGACATTGACAGGAACCCGAGTTCCGGCATAGGTGAGGGTGTTCGTTAAGACAGTATGTACGACAACATCGCGCTGTTCTGTCGTATCGCCAATTCCAACGGCAAAGAGCGGGATATGGAGATCTTCTGCTTCAAACAAAGGACTTGATCCGGAGGTGCTGTTCCCGTCGGAGATAATCACGACGCTTCGGATATTGCTTTTCTGGGCCTCTTCTTTTACCTGTTGAAGGGCCTGAGACAAATTTGTTCCGTCACCTGCGAACGTGAGTGAGTCATAAGAAAAAGAAGAAAAGAATCGCGCCCTCGAGTCAAAAACAGCAAAACGCACTTCGCCAAACTCTGACAGCCGCTGAATGGCGTCCGAATTGAGAACCGACCGCAGGTCCTCTGAACGAACTCCCGATTTATCCGCGATGGTCATGCTTCGGGAGTTGTCGACGAGTACCAGGGTCTGCGGGGGTTCGTCCGTCCGCTGAAAAAGCGATACCAACGGCTCAGCGATCAGGAGGAACAGAAAAAACAGGCCCAGGGAGCGAAGGGCAACGAGGAGAAGGCGAACGCGGCCTGGAATTGCGGGAATAGTTATGCGATAGACAAAAACAGAAAGAGCAATCGACAGCAATGCTGCCGTCAGGACAAAGAGGGTGCTAAGAGAAATAGAGAGAGAGAGCTCTGGCATGAATGCATTCAACAGTCATGAAACCAGCGAGCTATTGGATCATCACCATCTTGTTAGTGATGATGGATGCCGGTGTGCGAAGCTGGTAGAAATACACCCCCGTGGAGATGTTCCGTCCTGCGTCGTCTTTGCCATCCCAGCGCAGGGTGTTGCGTCCCGGAACGGAAGTGCCGATGAAGAGCGTTCGTATTTTCTGTCCAAGAACATTGAACACGGACAATTCGACTTTTTGCACACCCGGCGCATCGAATGTGATACTGGTGCCGCTATTGAACGGATTGGGGAAATTCGTGTTCAGCACAAAATTTTCAGGGATTCCATTCCCGCCGGGGACGCTGCTGACGATGAATTGTCGCAACTGAAATACGCTGTCTGGCGCATTGAACGGGGAACGGCCTGTTCGACCGCCGTCATCACGTGCCGAGAAATAACCGCGGGGATATGTCGAATCTGTACTGATGGGAAGTTCGACGCTGAATTGGGACGGAACCTGGGTTGGCGTCAACGGCACGCGCAGAAGCATCTCCCCCGGAGATCCCTGATAAAAAAGAAAGAGGGAATCAGCGCTAAGGCCGGTATTAGAAGCGATCGACACGTATACTGTCAACGTAGAGCCGGAAAGGGTGACCATCGGCTTGTTGCTGAACGCAATGCCATGATAGGTAACAGCAGCGAGGGCATTGACCATCCCGTTCCCATAGAAGTTGTTTGGATACACAGTTGTTCGCGAAGGATCGAACGTATCATTGATATGTGTCGCTGTCTGGATCAGCGCATCTCTTACCTGAATGGGTGTGAGTTCCGGATGGGCGGAGAACACAAGGGCTGCGACACCCGCGACGAGCGGTGTGGCGAGCGAGGTTCCGTTGACAAGTGAATATGAGGCCGTGGTATTGCCATCTGCCGAGACAACGCTGACTCCCTGTGCCACAACCTCGGGTTTGATTCTCCCGTCGGACGTTGGACCGGTTGAACTGAAGCTTGCTATCTCGCCGTCCGAGAATGTTGCTCCCACCGAGATAATGCTGTCGGCATCAGCCGGAGCGATCATGGTTCCCGTCAGTCCGGCACCGCGGAAATGGCCCTCGTTTCCCATGGCTGTGACAAGGAGGACTCCTTTGGTTGCCGCGACCTTGGCAGCCTTGGTTGTAATAGCTGTCTGACCGTCCAAGGAATCATATGTGTACCAATCGATGTATCCGAGGGATGTGGAGACAACATCGGCACCTAACTGTTCCATCCATTCCAGTGCTTCGACATAGAGATCTTCTTCCCGCGGGACCTCAGCGCTGTCCATTTCCGTCTTTGCAAGAATGAACGAAGCCCCAAACGCGGGGCCGATCAGTTTGCCGCTTTCAAATCCGCCAAGGGCCGAGAGCGTGGCGGCTCCATGCCATCCCTGACCCGATCCCTCCCATGGTTGGCGCTCGGTACTTGTGATACGATGAATGAAATCGTACTCGTCAATCAGCCGAAGGTCCTTCAAAGCGTTGTGAACGCTGTGGTTGCTGAATCCGTTATCGATAATTCCCACAATCACCCCTGACCCGTCGATCAGGAGATCGTGAACAGGCGGCACATTGATGTTGGCGAGTTGAGTCAGCGATAGTCCGTAATTAAGGGAAGTAAGGGCATGCTGTTTTTGAAGGATTGCCGTTTGCGAAGACGGGGAACGTTCAACGCGCGGGGCTCGAAAGGAAGCCACCGGGACAACATGTCGGACAAATGGCATCGAGCGGAGATCCATGAGTTGCGAAGATGATGCCTCGACTGAAACGGCATTGAACCAACGCGAAACGGCGCGGATCTTCAAACCGCTTGCCTCAATAGCGTGAATATACTCCTGAGCAATTGGCAGATCCCGTTCATCCAGAAGCCTGTCGGAAGGGAGGACTTTTGAGCGGCGCCAAAGTGCACGTGGGGAGATGCCGAGTTCTTTTGCCGCGGATAACTGCAAATCAGCAGCGGGCTTATTATGGAAAAAAACCCACGACGCGCGGTTCCCCTGCGTCTGAGCCGCAAGGGATGCAGAAAGCAAGACAGTAAGAAGAATAATTCTGAGAAATGACATAGGCCGTACGAAACAATTCAGTCACTGTTTGTCAAGAGCTTGTCCACGATGTTCATGGGTGATACGCCCTCAGCTTCAGCGTTGAAGCTCAGCACGATTCTATGGCGAAGGACGGGACCGGCAATTGCGCGAACATCATCGATGTCCGGTGTATGCCGGGCCTGGAGGATGGCCCTGGTCTTTGCGCCGAGAATCAGGAACTGTGACGCTCTGGGGCCCGCACCCCAACGAATCCAGCTTTTGATGAATCCCGGGGCCTGGGACGATTGCGGACGCGTGCGATTCACCAGTTCTACAGCGAATTGAATGACATTGTCGGCAACCGGGACCCTTCGAACGAGATCCTGAAACCGGATGATGTCCTGGCCATTCAAGATGTGCCGGAGGGAGGGCTGGTAAGGACTTGTCGTCGCTTTTACAATTTCCTTTTCTTCTTCGAAAGAAGGATAATCGAGCCAGAGATTGAACATGAAACGATCAAGTTGAGCTTCGGGCAGGGGATACGTGCCTTCCTGTTCAATGGGATTTTGCGTTGCAAGCACAAAAAACGGCTCTTCCAGGCGATAAGTCTGGCCGGCAGCGGTTACATGATGTTCCTGCATTGCTTCCAGTAAGGCTGCTTGCGTCTTGGGAGGGGTTCGGTTGATCTCATCTGCAAGAATGATGTTGGCAAAAACCGGCCCACGGACGAATTTGAAATCTTTCTGACCTGAGGAAATGTTTTCTTCAATAATCTCTGTGCCTGTGATATCGCTGGGCATCAGATCGGGCGTAAATTGAATCCGGCTGAATTTGAGGTCGAGCGCCTCGGCGAGTGTCTTGATCAGCAGTGTCTTTGCCAACCCCGGGACCCCGACAAGCAGGCAATGCCCGCGGGCGAGGAGAGAGATCAAGAGCTGTTCAATAACAAGATCCTGGCCGACGATTACTTTCGCGATTTCGCGCCTGATGTCAGCGTAACCCTTGGTCAGTAATTGTACTGCTTCAACGTCGTTCATTTCGTCATGCGCTCTTGATTCAGTGTCGGCCGCCTACAGCCTGATTTCCCAATAGATGTTCTTTTTCAGTTCTTCGACCCATTCGCTGTTCTTCCGCGTTCGCTTGAAGTACAGGGCGATCTGTTCAATTCGCCTGTAATCTGTGTCGAGGGTCATTGCATGCGCCGGTATGCGCTTTCGCACGCGGACAAGCTGATATCCATATGAACTCTTCAATGTCACTCGATGTGGCTGTGAAATATCGCCGGTCTGGAGAGTCTTGAGAACCGAAGCGAAATCGGCGTCGAGTTGTTCAAGGTTTACCGCTCCCAGATCACCGCCAAGGGATTTCGTTTCTTCGTCATCAGAGTATTTCTTGGCAAGTTCTTCAAAGGATTCGCCGGAAAGAACTCTGGCGCGCAGTGAACGAAGGAGATCGACTGTGGCTGAATCGCTTGCTGCGCCCTTCTCGATTCGCAAGAGGATATGCCGTGCATGCACAGATTCGCCGCGGCGCTCTTCCAGAAAGATTATGTGCAGGCCGAATTCGGTTTTTACAATGTCGGATATCCCTTTTTCGGGAAGGGAGAACACGGTTGCCTCAAATTCTGGAACAAATGTCCCGCGTTTTGCCCATCCAAGATCACCGCCCGATTCGGCCGTCCCATCCTGGGAGTAGCGTTTGGCGAAATCGGCAAAATTTCCTCCCGCCCGAATGCTGTCAAGGACAGAGCGCAGGGTTTGCCGCGTCTGCTGCTCGACCGCGGAATCCGGCTTAGGCAACACAAAGATGTTACTGACTTCGAATTCTTCCGGGACCTGAGGAAGGCTGTCTCTGTACGCTTCATAGAATTCCTCGGTTTCCCTGCGTGTGACCTGGATGCCTTGTTCGCGGGTTTGACGCAACCGCTGAACAAGAAGCTGCTTTCGCATGTCTTCCCGAAACTCTCTGCGGATACGGCTCAGGGGCATGCCGTAATATTGTTCTACCCTCTGTTGCGACCCAAGCTGGCGCACAATCCCATCCAATTGCTGATCAAGCGCCTGGGTGACTTCATCGTCGGTCACGGCAATACTGTCGAGGATAGACTGAGCAAGCAGGAGTTTTTCCCCTATCATCCCATCCAGCATTTGCCGACGTAGGTCCGGTTTGGCCGGGTCAAGATGGTTCTGAAGCGCAAATAAGGTGGTTCGTTCCGTGAGTTCCGACTCGGTGATAATCTCCTTGCCAACGACCGCCACGATGCGGTCAATAACCGTTTGAGCGGGGAGAGAAGCACTGATTGATAGAAGAAAAGCGACAACGCGCGCTCTGGATTTCATGGATACATCCTATTCATGAGCCCTCAAAGAAAGAGAATCCTGAGGGACAGAACTTATAAGAATCTGAACAATATGTTTTGATCGAAGGTTCTCAAGCAACTTGTCCATTGTCTGTTGGCGCCGGTTAATGGCAAGCCGGCTGCGAATCTCATCTCTCACGTATGCCAAATCCGCCGCATCACCTTGACGCGTGAATTTCCAGACTATCAAAATACAGAATCCTTCGTCGGTGCGGACCGGGAACGATGGCTCACGGCGCGCGATGGAGGATATAATGCGCCAGAGTTCCGAGGGAAGGAGTGTTGATGAAGTGTAATAGGAAGAGTCCGCTTGCATGACCACTCCCGATGCCCTTACGGGGTCGGCGAAGAGATCTCTCCGGGCGGCGCTCCAAGCAGTCCCTCGCATCACCCTCATTCGAAAGGTGTTCGCTTCGTCACGGTCTTTAAAGAATATGAAACTGACCAGTGCAACGTCCTGGGTCAGTAGGAATTGCCCGCGGTTGCTTTCGTAGTAGGATCGGATCTCCTCATCTGCGCTTGCCTGCGATGCCTCGTCATACACTTCCTGTTCAAGGAGGGCGTTGATGGCGAGCTGTCGGTGGATGTCTTCAAGTCGTGTTTCGAGTTCGTCGGTCTGATCGAGTCCCCTGCGCACAGCCTCTTGGTACAACAACTCGTTCGTCAACCAGCGCTGGATGTACTCATGGACTTGTGCCTGGGAGATTCCGCGTGATGAATCAAAACGGGCCTCTATTTCTTCAAGGGTGAGCGTTCGGTTGTCAATCCGGGCAATTGGGGTGCGCGGCTGCTGTGGTTTCTGGCAGCCCACAAGAACTGCTATGGCAAGAAGGCCCGCGCCAAAACAGAATCTACTCACCCTGTGTCCCTTTGAAAGCTTCCTTCAAAGCATCAGCATTGATAGTGACATTGTACTTGGTTCGCAGAGAGCTGATCCACTCCTCTTCACGCATCTTCGTGGCATTTTCTCTATACTGGGCCGTAAGTTCCGGAAGCGCCTCCTCGAACGTCTTTTCCTGAACCGGTTTTCTGTCAAGTTTCTTGATGATTGACCAACCCGATTCATATGAAAAAGGGATCGCAACGCTGTCGATGACCATGGAAACCGCTGTCGCGGTCAGCTCATTCGTCCGCATCGGGAGAAGCCCCCATTCTCCGCGTTTCTCTTTGAATCCCGGTCGTTCCGTGTAGGTGGCCGCGAGAGATCCGAAATCCTCCCCCTTGCGGATGCGGGCATAGAGGGAATCGGCACGACTCTCAGATCGAACAAAGATTTCAGCGACATTGAGCCGAAGAGGCCAACGATATTTACTGCGGTTGGATTCATAGAATTGCCGCAGCAATGAATCGGAGACAGCAACCTTGTTATAAATCTCATCCTGCTCGATTCGATAGATGAGCGTTCCGTTCTCGTACTCTTTCATCAGAGCATCGAATTCGGGGAAACGCGATGAGACTGTTGACGTGTGATATTCAGAGATTTCGGATTCTGAAAGGCGTTCGACGATCTCTTCGACGTTGACCGGTGTCAGCACGGTGGTCCCGAATTCCGGGCTGGAACTGACACGATTGACAAAATCCCGCACGCTAAACGTCTTGGGGCCGTAGGAGAAAAGAGTTCGCTGCAACCATTCAGCCTTTATGCTGTCTGCCCAGCCTGATGCTTGCGCAGTCGTTGTGGTGTCAAAGGCATGGCTGAGATTATACCGCAGAAGAACATCAAAGTTCAGGTTGTATTGTTTGATCAAGGAGTGCAGGTAGTTCTCGTAATCCCGAGTATAGTACATTTGCTGGTATCGCTGGCGAAGGTCCTTTTCTGCTTCTGAAAAAGAAAGAGGGGCCTTGGTTTCTGTGACGGTAAAAAGATGATACCCATAGGCTGCGCGGTAGGGTGGGGAAATTGTGCCAACGCGGGATGAAAAAAAGATGGAAGCAATGTCGGGCGGAAGACTTGAACGTTCATAGAATCCCAGGTCACCACCGCGCATCTTGCTGGCTGCGTCATCGGAATAGAGAGATGCGGCCTGAGCGAATGTTATCTCGTTGGCAGTAAGTCTACGGAAGAGATGCTCGATGCTGTCGCGGACAGCTGCCGTGTCCGAGAAATTGGGGGCAAACCGTTTCAGAATATGACTTGCGCGAACCGATCCTTTGTTCGGCTGCCGGGCAATTACCTTGATAATGTGATAGCCGAAGCGGGTACGGATTGGGGCGGGAGTCACCCCGCCTGGGTTGAGCGAATAGGCTGCATCCTCGAATTCGGGAACCATGCGGCCCTGACTAAACCACCCCAGATCGCCGTTGTTGATCTGTGCGCTGGGATCATTGGAGTACTGACGTGCAACTGAATCGAAACTCGAATGCGCGAGCATCTTCCCAACCTGATCAGCTTTGGTGTAAGCGATCAACGTGTCGACAGGCGATGCATCAGGGTTCACTTTGATGAGAATATGACTTGCACGAATCTCCTCCAATTGACGCTGATGCATTTGCTTCAAACGCGGTTCGATGAGTTCCTTGCCAAGCGTATATGAGGATGCAATGGAAGACCTGTAGGTCTGAAGTTCGTTTTGAACGGCCGTGTCCTGGAGAAGGCCTTTGTCCTTTGCTTCGAGGAGCTTCAGCTTGTACTTGACAAAAAGGTCAAGGAAGCGTTTGCGTTCATCTTCATCAGAGGCCTTCGCCTTTTCCCATCCTCCATTGTTGTTGGCGTACATCTTCTCGAATTCACGCAGCGGAATATCCTCACCCCCTATTGTACCCAGGAGTGGTCCTGATGCCGAGCAACCGGTTATGAAGAGCAAGAAAACGGAGGCAATCGCCAGTATAAAGCGGAGAACCATGGTCATATCCTCTTATGCTACATACAGTTACAGAAATTGAAGATCACGAAATTTTAAAGTAACCAAATTTGCAGTGTCAAGCAAGGAGATCATTCCAGCCTGAATGCGGACAAATTGTTAGGAAGGGGCTTTGAGTAGATCCTTTTTGCGCTTGAGTATCTGATGAGCGCGCCAGCTCTGCAGTTCAAACAACTGAGGGGACGTGGAAGATTGAACAACGATTGTTTCGCTTCCTTTCGTTTGAAAGAACCTGAGTTGTATTCCGGCAAACGTGACGGCAGCGATAGAGTTTGGCTTCAGGAGTGGGGTATCGATGAAATCATCAGCCTGGAGATTCGAGAGCGATCCGAGGAGACTATTGACTGCCACTTCGTCCGCAACGCTCCGACCGATCAGCCAGACACTGTCCAGCCAGGAGACCGCAAACGTCGTGTCGCCATATTGGAATCGAATTTCTTTGAAACTTTCCCGCGGTATTGAAACAATTGTCGGATCGCGCCAATCCTTCAGTGAGCGGCGCGCGGAACGAGAGAGCGCCTCATCGATAAGATACACTTCGTTCGAATTGCTGGTTCGGACATAGATATCCGAGTAACCGGGTCCTTGCTTGCCGATCACAACAGAAGCCTGTTCCACATCCTGCTTGTAGAACGTCAGCACAATTCCCGTCGAATCAACCTGAAAGATTGAATGCTTTGCAGGTTTGTCCGAAACCATTGCTTTGATCCGTGAAGACCCGGCTTCAAGCAACAGACTTCCAACAGCAGTCTGACTCGCACGGGCGGAAAGGGGGTTTTCAATGCGCCACTCAACTCCTTGTTTTGTCAGGATGAGAGATGAACCCGGCGAATCGATTTTGATCTTGTCCACGTTAGCAGAATCGATATGAAAAAGGGATTCGCCCTCGGACGCGGTTATGCTCTGTTCTCCCGGCTGTTGCATCAGAACGTACGCGATCGCACCGAGGATTACAGCTGCACCGAGCAGAAGAAGAGTGTTCTTGTTCATTTCGTCATTCTCAGCGGGACTGATCTTCAAGGGCTTTCTTGAGTGATACGCGGCGTCTCCAGCGGAAAAGCCCGTACGCCACAATGACCAATGGCGGCAGGACAAGGTTTGTGTACTTCAGGAGGCGTTTCGTACCGTCGGAAACCTGTTCGAGCGGGGGCTGGGAAATATTTTTGGATCGAATGCTGATCAATCCGGCATCATCAGCGAGGTAATCGACAACGTTCGCGAAGAAATTAAGATTGTCGCGCGAAGCAAGGTAATCGTCTTTCATGAAATCGCCGTCGCCTATCACAAGGATTCTTGTGTCGGGGGAAACGGTGAGTGCAGCCTGAGGCTGCTTATCGGAAAAGAAAGTGCTGAACGATCCCTCAATCACAGTTGCGAGTGGAATATTCTGTTCGGCAAGATCCGCGGGCGTTAGCTTCTGGAACGGGTCGATCATCATGAATCCGGTTTGCCGTCCGCTTTGCTTTGATGAGCGGATAATCACCTCGGCCCGAAGACCCTTGGAAGAAGCCATACTTGTGTCAACGGAACTGACAAAGAAAAAGAAAACGTTCTGAAGATCTTTGACCATGACATTGTCAGCGTTGAAATTCGACGCATTCGGGAGCAAGGGGAAAGGAACCTGACTCTGAATGCGAAACATCCCCTGCTGCTGCATAACAGTCACCGGAGCACATTGGGCATCGCGAACAAGATCGTTGTTGATACGAACGCCATAATGGGCGAGTTGATCATCGAGGCCGAGGTCAATCTGCTGGGCAAAGCGGGCTTGCAGAGAGGCATTGTAGTGATTCAACAGGAATGCAATTTTTCCGCCCCGCATCAGGAACTGGTCGATCGCGAACTTGGTGCTGTCGGAAAAGCGGGACTGGG
>Ga0209324_10004009_pt1 | contig 10094 bp, 7 predicted proteins | sample Rifsed19ft3_FD_184015 | JGI IMG/M metagenome (GOLD analysis project Ga0209324, IMG submission 184015) | Soil microbial communities from Rifle, Colorado, USA - sediment 19ft 3 (version 2) | ecosystem: Environmental > Terrestrial > Deep subsurface > Rock core/Sediment | place: Rifle, Colorado...
CGCAGGTAGCTTTCGGTGGTGTAGGCGTCGGGTACCTTGAATTCGGGCAGGTGATAGCCCTGGTAGCTCAAATCCACCTGGCAGCGGTCGGCGATCAATTGGGTGTTGCTCAGGGCACCCGGCACCTCGGCGAACAGGGTTTCCATTTCCTGGGGGCTGCGCAGGTAAAAATCGGAGCCGGACATGCGCATGCGGCGCGGGTCGGTGTGCAGGGTGCCGGTCTGCACGCACAGCAAAATGTCCTGCAGGCGGGCATCTTCGGGGTTGATGTAATGCACGTCATTGGTGGCCACGAAATTGGCCTGGTAGCGCCCGCCCAGCTCGCGCAGCACGCGGTTGACCTTATGCAATTCAGGGATCTCGTGGTGCTGCAATTCAAGGAAGAAACGGTCAGGCCCGAAGACCTGGTAATACCAATCCAGGTGTTTGTGAGCCTGGGCCAGGTTTTCCCTCACGATGGCCCGTGGGATCTCGGCCGAGAGGCAGCCGGAGGTGGCGATCAGGCCTTCGGCGTGGGCGGCCAGGAAGTCGTGGTCGATGCGCGGAAAATAATAAAAGCCGTCCAATTGGGCGGCCGAGGCGATCTTCAACAGGTTGTTATAGCCGGTGGCGTTCTCCGCCAGCAACAACAAGTGGGAGGATTTCTTGTCTTCCTCGGGATCGCGGTCGCCCATGGAACGCGAGGCCAAATAGGCTTCCATGCCGATCACCGGGTGGATCTCGGCTTCCTTAGCGGCATTGAAGAATTCGATGACGCCATACAGGGCGCCGTGGTCGGTGAGCGCCAGGGAGTTCATCTGCAATTGCTTGGCGCGCTCCACCAGGCCGGATATCTTGCTGAATCCGTCCAGCAAAGAATATTCGGAATGGACGTGCAGATGGGCGAAGGACATGGGCTAACTGGGGTAGACAGGTTGCTTAGGAAAGTAAAGTCGAATTGGGCAAATGAAAAACTTTTCGATTGGGCTCATTGACTGGACAAGACTGATTGTAGCACTTGGGGAGTGCCAGACACAGCAAACAACCTTAAAAGACCTAATGTTTTAAGGTTGGCGCTGCAAGTTTACTTTGTCGTTTACGATAAGAGATCAATTGCAAGTCCAGACCGAATTCACATCATCGAAGCGGATGGTTAGAGCAACTGTTGGTATATCACCCTCACCAGTGTTACCACCCGGCACGAGGATTTCTTCGAGATCAGGTAGCTCACCTTTGCAAGCGGTCCCCGCTGCCAAGGCAGCAATGGTTGTGGGTATTTCGAAAAAAGCGTGTAACGCATCTGAAATTGCGGACGCGGAATAAGCAGTTGGGTTTTTCAAAACGTCGCTAGCTTTCTGCTCGGTTTCTTTCAATTTCTTCAAATAAGCCTCGCTTGGCAATACTTTCACGGTGTACTCGCCGCCTTCGCTAGCAAACTTGGTGTACACCTCGCCAGGAGCGAGGGGCCGAGTGCCTCCGTCTCCGCCGGGCAAGGTTATGTGCACGATCGCTGTTTCTTTTTCGTCCTTGTTAGTCACGGTTAAATTTGCGCAAGCCAGGATAGCCAGGGCTAGAACCGCCAAAGACAATGAAAATTCGTATTTTTTCATTTCAATCGATGCAAAGCGGCGAGTTCAAGATATTGACCTCTGCCGCGGTTTGCGGGGGAGAGTTTTCATCCAGGAGGGCGATGCCTTCCGGCACGATAATAACGTGGTACTTCGAATTTTGCTCAAAATGCAGCGTGCAAGCATACTGCGCTGTGCCGTAGGTAAAGGTGAAATCGTAATCGCCAGGTGGCAAGGAAGAAAAATTGAAGATCTCATATGGGGTGAATTGTTGTTCCTGTGCTTCTGCTGAACCAGTAAATGCTTCCCCTTCAGCCACCCTTGGACCCCCTGCCAAGCTAAGGTCCACGGTTAGTTCAGTTGTATTGACTATCGTGATGGCCCCATTCCACTCTTCAATACCCAGCCTCCAGACCCCCTCGCTCGACATGATAAACAGAGGCCAATCCGTTTCATCAGGCAGGGACATCCAGACCGAAAGGGAACCATCCGATTCCGCATGCTGGGTGAATACCACCTGAGTGCCATTCCAATACCAGAGCCCATTTTGCTCCACCAGTTCGCCGGCGTCTGCGCCGAATGTGCTGGGGTCGATGGCGGCCAGAGTGGGAGCCGCAGTTGGCGGAACTGGTGTCTGTGTCTGCCCTCCGCCCTGGGCTTGTGCGGCAGCCGTTTCTAAACCGCTGACCTGCTGTGTTTGGGCTACGCCGGTCTCGATGGCGCTTTGCGAGTCCAGCACGGGCACACAGGCAGCCAGGACCAAAAGAACCAGGCCTATCGCAAACGCCAATTTAACTAACGGATCAGGTCGTACCAGGCGCAAGGGCGAACCTCCAGACCTTAGCGGCATTATACGGCTTAGGCGCGGCGCGAGTCAACCGAAAAACCCGCATGCTATAATCGCCGTTCGGAGTCAAGCGAAGCAATGTTTAAAAATTTAGCGAGAATTATCGGCGGGGACCCCAGCAAACAAGTACTCTCAGCGTATTCCGATCTGGTGGAGACCATCAACGCGCTGGAGTCTGAAACTCAGGCGCTTTCCAATGAAGCCCTGCGCGCCAAGACGGCGGAGTTCCGCTCCCGGCTGGCGCAGGGCGAAACCCTGGACCAGTTGCTGGCGGAAGCCTTTGCCGCGGTGCGCGAGGCCAGCAAGCGCACCGTGGGCCTGCGCCACTTCGACGTGCAGCTGATGGGCGGCATTGCCCTGCACCAGGGCAAGATCGCCGAAATGCGCACCGGCGAAGGCAAGACCCTGGTGGCCACCATGCCGCTCTACCTCAACGCCCTCACCGGGCGCGGCGCCCACCTGGTGACGGTGAACGATTACCTGGCGCGCCGCGATGCGCGCTGGATGGCCCCCATCTACGACCTGCTGGGCCTGCGCGTGGGCGTGCTGCAAATGGGTTCCCGAGCGGATAGCGCCCGCTTTGCCTACCTGATCAACCTGCAAAAGGAATCGCCCCACGAAGACCAGCACCAATTGGAGCAAGTGCCCCGGGCGGAAGCCTATGCCGCCGACATCACCTACGGCACCAACAACGAATTCGGCTTCGATTACCTGCGCGACAACATGCGCATGCGCCCCAACGAAGCCGTGCAGCGCGGCCACTATTACGCGGTCATCGATGAGGTGGATAATGTGCTCATCGATGAAGCCCGTACCCCGCTGATCATCTCCGGGCCGGCCCACGACGAGGGCGAGCATTACAAACGCATGGCCGAGGTGGTCAAACGCCTGAACCCCGAAGATTACGAAGTCAACGAAAAGGACCGCACCGTCACCCTCACCGAGCTCGGCGAGGTGCACCTGGAACAGCTGCTCGGCACCCCCTTGCGGGACCCGGAACGGCCGGAGGACATCAGCCCCGAGCAAGCCCGCCTGATGGGCTTCGTCGAACAGGCGCTGCGGGCGCAGTTCCTGTTCAAGCGCAACAAGGATTACCTGGTGCAAGGCGGCCAGGTCATCATCATCGATGAGTTCACCGGGCGGCTCATGCCCGGGCGGCGCTGGTCCGACGGGCTGCACCAGGCGGTGGAGGCCAAGGAAGGCGCCAAGGTGCAGGCCGAGAACGTGACCTACGCCACCATCACCATCCAGAACTATTTCCGCATGTATGAAAAGCTGGCCGGCATGACCGGCACGGCCCTCACCGAGGCCGAGGAATTCGACAAGATCTACAAACTGGACGCGCTGGGGCTGCCCTCCAATGTGGAATTCAACGCCGCCCGCCCCGATGCGGACCTGGTGGTGGTGGAAGGCAAAGACGAACTGGGCTACAAGGTGACCTATTACGCCCGCGAGAACGACCCCGAGTACCTGCCCGTGCTGTGGAAGCGCAAAGACTATCCCGACGTGGTTTACCGCACCAAGGAAGCCAAGCTGCGTTCCATCGTCAAAGAGATCGCCTCGGTGCACGTGGCCGGGCGGCCGATCCTGGTGGGCACCACCTCGGTGGAGAGCTCCGAGTTGCTTTCCAATCGGCTGCGCGGTGAAGCCATCCAGCGCCTGCTGCAAACCCTGCTGCTGCGCGCCGTCTGGCTGCAGAACAACAACAAGACGGATGACGGCTTCGTCATCCCCGAACTGCAATTCCTCTACGAGCCGCTGGAGAAACTGAACGCGGCTGACTTGCGCCAGCGCGCCCGCGAGCTGAACATCAACCTCAACCTGCAGAGCGAGGAAAATTTGGCCCGCCTGCTGCCCCTGCTGGGCCTCGAGCCGGAGCACAGCGCCCGACTGTCTGCTGTGATCCAGGGCGGAGTGCCCCACCAGGTGCTCAATGCGCGCAAACACACCGAGGAGAGCCAGATCATCGCCGGGGCCGGCGCCTTCGGCGCGGTGACCATCGCCACCAACATGGCCGGCCGCGGCGTGGACATCAAGCTGGGCGGCGAGATCGCTGAAGAGGTGCTCTCGGCGGTGAGCCGCGTGCTGCGCAAGGCCGGCCACCTCGAGCCGTCCAACCTGACCATCGAAGAGCAGAAGGACGCGCTGCTGAAACTGAACCCGGACGAGTTCGGCATCTACAAAGCCGAAATCGAATACTTCCTCAAATCCGTGGCCGAGATGGCCAAAGTGAAGGAATTGGGCGGCCTGCACGTCATCGGCAGCGAACGCCACGAAGCCCGGCGCATCGACAACCAGCTACGTGGCCGCTCCGCCCGCCAGGGCGACCCCGGCTCCTCGCGTTTCTACCTCTCCTTGCAAGACGACCTGATGCGCTTGTTCGGCGGCGCCCAGGTGGAAGCCGCCATGGCGCGCATGCGCATGGACGATTCGGTGCCGCTGGAATATGGCCTGGTGACGCGGATCATCGAACAATCCCAGACGCGTGTGGAGGGCGCCAACTTCGACGCCCGCAAACATTTGCTGGAATACGACGATGTGCTCAACACGCAGCGCGCCACGGTGTACACGCAGCGCGACCGCATCATGAGCAAGGACGACCTCACCGAAGACGTGGCTGCCATGCTGCAAGAAGAGGTGGGGCTGCGCGTGCCCGCCGCCCTGGAAGACGCCGACGGCCCCTGGAAGCTGCTAGCCTGGCTGGAACAGATCCAGCCCACCCTGGTGGTGAACCGCGTGCTGGTGCCGTCCTACACCCTGCAGACCCTCATCGATCACCTCAAGGGGCAGAAAATTAGCAGCGTGGCGCAAGCCCAAAGCGCCCTTTTGGATATCGCCGCCAAGTCGTTGGATGCTGAAGAAGAACACTTGCAGCACAGCCTGGAACTGTTGCTGGAGAACAACGCTGCCCGCCTCGAGACCCAGATGAACGAAACGCTGGAAACCCTCGAGACCTTTATGCAAGGCCTGCGCCTCGACGAGGAAGGCCAGCAGCGCTCCCCCGGCGAACTGGCCGGCGAGCTGAGCGGGCTGCTGCGCCTGCCGCTCAAGTTGAGCGGCGAGCAGCAAAAACTGCTGCGTGACGACCCCGAGCAGGCCTCCGACCTGGTTCACGACCTGGTGGAGGAGAGTTTGCGCACCCAGGCCGCCCTGCGCCTGCTGGGCGCACTCGAAAATCGGCTGGGCATCGAACTGGGCTTGAAGGCTGAGGAGCTGGCCAAGGACGACTGGGCGCAGGTCGGCGAAAAGCTGGCCCAGGCAGTCAGCGCCGAATTCCAGCAGCGCCGCGCCCGCCTGATCGGCGCCAGCGGCAGCGCCGAGGGGCAGCTGGCCCAGGAGCTGGCCGCCTCCCTGGCTAAAGCGGAAGGCGCTGTTAATGAAGCCCACCTGTTGAACGGGCTGATGCTGATGCCCGAAAGCCGGGTGACCGCCTTCGATAAGAAGACGCACAAACAAATGGTGAAGCGCCAGCGCCGTCTCAACTATGCCTATTACGCCGGCCAATTTTTGGCCGACCGCAAACCGGAAGAGATCACCGCCAAGGTATTAGCCCACCTGCAGAACGCCCAGCGAGCCCTGCAAACCGTGTGGGGCCTGGCCGGCTGGGAAAGCGTGGCCAACAACGACCCGGCCGGCTTGAACGAGAGCGGCAAAGCCGCGCTGACCGAAGCTGTAGGCGCGGAAGCCTTTGCGAAATTGAACGGCCGCCCGCTGAACGAGCTCAGCGCCGAGGACAAGCAGAAAGCCGTCCAGGCCCTGGGCAAGCGCGCCCTCTCCGAAAGTTACCGCCAGCTGCTGCTGCGCGTGATCACCGAGTTGTGGGTGGATTACCTGACCCGCATGGAAGCGCTGCGCGTTTCCATCCGCCTGGAGGCCTATGCCCAGCGCGACCCGCTGGTGGAATACAAGGCGCAGGCCTATCGCATGTTCCAGGACCTGTTCGCCGACATGCGCACCAGCCTGGTGAACCGCATGTACGTCTTCCAACCCGGCCCCGTGGGCCAGACCGCCCGGGCGGCGGCCCTGCCGCCCAGCGCGCCCTCCGGCAACGGTGGCGCTGAGGGGCAACCTGCGGTGGCGGTGCAACCGGCCGCACGGGATGCTGGCGCAGGCGGCGGAAAGCGCCGGCGGCGCCGGCGCAAGGGGTAAGTCAAAAATCGGGTGTCATTCTGAGTGAGTAAGGCAGCGCAAGCTGCCGTGACGAAACGAGGAATCCACCCTTTCCTTCGATTTGCTTGGCTTGATCATCGTAAAAATAAAGTGATTCGGATGGATGCTTCGCTTAAAGCCAATGCGAAGCATTGGCTAGCTCAGCATGACAACATGTAGGAGGCTTCAAGATGGCGCCTAAAACTTTTGCTGAATACATCCAGCCCTTTCCCCCAAAAATACGAAGTCTATTAAAAGAAATGCGAAAGGCGGTGCGGGAAGCCGCGCCGGGGGCGGAAGAAGTGATCAAGTACGACATGCCGACTTATGTGCTCAACGGCAACCTGGTGTCCTTCGGCGCCTACAAAGCCCACATCGGCTTCTATCCCAGCGTGGCGGAATTTCAGGCCGAGCAAGCCCCCTACCTGGCGCATAAGTCCACGCTGCAATTCCCGCTGGACCAACCGCTGCCCCTGTCCCTCGTGCGCAAGATGGTGAAGGCGCGGGTGAAGGAGCTGCAGGAGAAGTAGCGCTGATCGCTGAATGCTGATCGCTATGCAAACCAAATCCGTCATTGCGAGGAGTGCCCACGCCAGTGGGCCGACGAAGCAATCTCCACCACTGTGAGGGAGATTGCTTCGCTTTGCTCGCAATGACAACAAGAGTGGAAGGCACCTCATCCCCGTTTTTATTTGTCATTCCGAGGCGACGGCCTAAGGCAGTATCCAAGTTAGAATCAAGACAGCCGAGAGCCTGTCCCGAGCGGAGCGAAGGAAATCCATAGACGTAGTCTTCCACATAACCCGATTCTCCAAGTCACGGTGTACACTTCCAGCAGAGATGGTGAATTATTAAACAATCACAATACGGAGACTCACCTCGTTCGAAATGACAGGTTTAGATAGAGCGGCTTCCTTATGACCCTCGAATGGCATCTCATCCCCGCCGGCACCAGCTGGGTGGACCCAGGCGGCCCCTTCGGCCTGGTGCCGCGCACCCTGTGGTCCCGCCACCAGACCTCCAACGAGCGCGGCCTGGTGCCCATGCGCCTCAACTGCCTGCTGATCCGCTCGGAGGGAGTCACCATCCTGGTGGATAACGGCCTGGGCGACAAGCTGGACGCCAAGGCCATCCGCCAATGGGGCCTGGAATACCCCGACGGCACCCTGCTGGAGAACCTGGCCAGGCATGGCGTGCAGCCCGAAGACGTGGACATTATGTTGGACACGCACCTGCACTCCGACCATTGCAGCGGCAACACGACGATGAAGGACGGCAGGCTGCAGGCCACTTTCCCCAACGCCGAATACTGGGTGCAGCGGGTCGAGTTCGCCGATGCCATGCACCCCAACGGGCGCACCGGGGCCACCTACCTGCCCGAGAACTTCGTGCCCATCTGGGAAGCCGGAAAGTTCCGCCTGCTGCACGGCGACACGCCGGTGACCAAAGAGGTGCGCTGCGTGGTGGCCCCCGGCCACACCCGCGGCATGCAGGTGGTGGTAGTGGAGACCGGCGAGCGGCCGTTGCTCTACGTAAACGACCTGGCCAGCTTCGCGGTGCACTTCGAGCGCCGCGCCTGGGTCACCGCCTACGACGTGGAGCCGCTGGAAAACATTCGCACCAAGGCCACCTGGCAGGCCTGGGCGCTGGAGCACAAAGCCCTGCTGATCTTCGAGCACGATACGACCCTGGCGGTCGGCGAGCTGGTGCAGGTGGAGGAGGGGAAGTTGAAGGTGAGGGAGGTAGGACTGGATGTAGATTGAGGGGGTCAAGGTTTTGGGATTTTCGGTACTATAATTTCGTTACCCCTTGAGCCAAAGGACCGTCCTATGCCAAAGTTTCTGATCGAAGTTGCTCATGGCGATACCAGAGAAGCCTGCGAACGAGCCGTTGAAATTTTTATGAGAACTGGATCTCATTTTTTGACCAACGCTGAATGGGGCTGTTCGGACAATGTGCATAAAGCTTGGATCATTGCCGAGATGGATAGCAAGCAGGATGCCTTAAGTATTTTGCCTCCCGCCTTTCGAAAAGATGCCACGGTAGTCCAGCTGGAAAACTTTTCACCGGGCAACCTCGCTGAGACCATCGGCAAACACAAAGGTTAGTTTTTTCTGGCGGCTCGCCTCAGGCACCCACCAATCGAATCCAATAGATGCCCAAAACGACAACAGATTACGATGTAATTGTTGTCGGCGCCCGGGTTGCCGGGTCACTGGCTGCCGCCTTGTTGGGGCAAAACGGCCATCGGGTCCTCCTGCTGGATCGGGCGAAATTCCCCAGCGATTCCCTTTCCACCCACTTTTTTAGAGCGCCGGCTTTGCGTGCCTTTCAAACGGCCGGGGTGTTTGACGAAGTGCTGGCCACCGCGCCGGCCTTAACCGTGAATTACAACGTAATTGACGGCATCATTTTCCCCGAGCCTGTGGATAGGCCGGACGATTTCCCCTTTTACCTGTGTGTGCGCCGCATTACCCTGGATGACATCCTCGTGCGAAACGCCAAGGCGACTGCTGGGGTTGAGATGAAGGAAGGCGCGGTGGTGGTTGAGCTATTGCGCCAGGATGGCAGGGTGAACGGAGTACGCTGGAGAGACGGCGAAGGCCAGCATCAAGCCACCGCGCGGGTCGTGGTGGGAGCAGATGGCCTGTATTCACTTGTCGCCAAGCAAGCCGGAGCGCAAGTGGAACGCCAGGAGCCGGTGAACCGGGCCATGTATTACGCGTATTATAAAGGCATCCAAGCCAACAAAGGCCCAGCCGCTGAATTCCATTATCGTGGAAATTATTTAGTCTATTGCTTCCCCTGTGACGCATCTCTCACGCTGGTGGCGGCTTCGGTGCCAATTGCCGATTTCACCGAATTCAAGCGCGATCCCAATGGTCGCCTTGAGGAGGAACTCCGAGCGATGACCGCGCTTAAAGACCGAGTGGCTATGGCGGCGCGCCAAAGCCCCGTGCGCGGCACCGGCAGCATTCCCGGCATTCTGCGCGTTCCGTATGGCCCTGGCTGGGCGCTGGCAGGCGACGCGGGCATGGTGATGGACCCCTGGTCTGGCCAGGGGATCGACCAGGGCGCCACGGGCGCGGTAACCCTGGCGCGGGAGCTGCATGAGTACTTGTCGGGATCTAAGGACTGGGATCCAGCCATGCGCAGTTATCACCAAGATCGCAATGATTTTAGTTTGAAGACTTTCGAACGCACCTGCACGTTCAGCCGTGATCTGCGCCCAATGACTCGCGCGGCGCTGGAAAGCCGAGGGTTACTAAAATAGCTTGGTGACAGTACAGTAGACAGTAAAGAGTTGGCAGTAGACAGTTGGCAGTAGACAGTTGTCAGGGGATACCTTTGTAGGTAATATGAATGCAAAGCGAAGTTCGTCTAAAACGTGAGGGGCAAGGTCTCGGTGATGACTAAAACCAGGGAAAAAATCCATCGTTTTTCGCCCACCAAGCTGGCCTTGGGCGCTGGGCTCGGACTGTTGGCCGCCTTGCTGCTGGCTACCCCCAGTTTGGCGGATATCGCCCCACCCCATCAGCCGCCCGGTTCCA
>Ga0209324_10004012_pt1 | contig 10094 bp, 11 predicted proteins | sample Rifsed19ft3_FD_184015 | JGI IMG/M metagenome (GOLD analysis project Ga0209324, IMG submission 184015) | Soil microbial communities from Rifle, Colorado, USA - sediment 19ft 3 (version 2) | ecosystem: Environmental > Terrestrial > Deep subsurface > Rock core/Sediment | place: Rifle, Colorado...
ATTTGTTCTCTGATTCTGTATCGTATGAGTAATTTGAGGTTGTAGGTTATGACTTTGAGCCCTGCTTCTATTTTCTGTGTCTTCCATTTGCGGCTGTAGAGGAATTCTCCATACTTCCTTTTGAAGGAGGAGTTGGTTGATTCTGAGTTGCTTCTTTTGTGATATCTCTTCTCGAAGGCTTTAGGGTGCTCTTCTCTGTATCTTATCATCTCTGTCCATGCTTGGTGTCCTTTGGTTTTGCTTGATGCGTTCTTCTTCGGCATAAGGAATGGGATTCCTCCACGTTTTGCCACCAGATCTGTGTTCTCTCTTGATGAGTAGGTTTTGTCTCCACATACGTTTCCTATCTCTCCGTGGATTCTCTTTAGCAGGGTTCTGAATCTGGGGGAGTCGTGTCTGACTGCTGATGTCAGCTGCCATGAGTAGATTGGTTTCTCTTTCTGTCTACACTCCGATGCTATATGCAGTTTTCTGAAGTCACGTTTCTTCACAGGCTTTGACTGGGTCCTTATTGTGTACCATTGGCTTCTCTTCCTTACGCCGAGTCCTGAAGAGTCGACGGTTATGTGCTTCTTTGATCTTCTTCCGCATCTTTTTTGAATTTAGTAGTGATGGTGTTGTTGAGATTTGTCAGCATGGTGATGCCTATCTTCACATGTGCTCTTTGTATGGTTGATTTGCTTGGAGCCTTCTTCAAGCCTATTAGCCTTACTATGTGGGGGCTATTCTTAAGGTGGGCCTCCATTTCTCTGTACTCCTTCCTATGATAGACCATGAGGAGGAGTATCAGGAGCATGCTCTTGAAGCCATAGGTCACATTCTTTCCTCCAGGATGCTTCTTCGGGTCCTGTCTCTTCCAGTTTCTTGGCTCCTCTATCGTCTTGATGATCTCTTTTGCCATTTCAAGGAAGAGTCTGTCTTCATCTCTTGACGCCCTCTCATAGATCAGATAATCTCCTTTGCTCATATCACCTCATAAGAGAATCAAGGGAAGATGATTAGATGAATAGACAAGACAATAAGACAATCAAGTCAAGTTACGGGACTAAGCCAGACTTATGATAATGTTAAAATATCGCAAGTAAAAGAGATGCCTGCATTATTAAATAAAAGTCGGGCGCTAGGAGTATTGGTAGGTCATTTCAAATCCACTTATGAACCCGAAGAGAAAAAAAGCAAAAATAAATCCACGCATAATAAGCATGTGGTCAAGCAGGCACAAAAAGCACAAAACATGGTGAAAGCATCCATGGTAAGCTCTCACGAAACGGGTGATAAAAATGAGGTTAAGTGCACTGATGGATCCACGAAGGACGATAATAACAGGTTGGAAAGCACAACAATTCATTCAAGCATTTTGGAGATTAGTATCCTAACAGCTCAAGCTCTTTAAGCGGGCCCGGAGGGGCTCGTATCTATATAGGTTATAATTTAGGATTTTTAGGTGATTTAATGTATTGGGGGAAATAATGTGTGAGTTTTTACACCTGTCATAATTTCTAAAGCGCAAGTGAATACTTCGTTATCAAATCAGCAAATATGGTTCCTAATTGTGGGTCATTATTGTTGAAAACTTTAGAATACATTGGTTCCTGATTGAGAATATATCCCTTTATGTTCTCATCGTATTCATTTGACTTTAACTTTATTCTCAAAGATATTAGTGAAAGAATAAAAAGAGAAGGGTGGGGTTTTTTCATACGACCGAATTCCTCAAAATGCTTAAGATCCTCTTTGATAAAGACAATATTGTTTTCAATAAGAGGAAATCGGGATACATCAAAGCAGCATTCATGCAAAAGTCCGATGGCAGGTAAATAATATTCTATTTCATCTTGTTTTGGTGAAATTCTATTTTGGATAAGACCTGATAGAACGCCGTTATAATACTTCTTGATCTTTTTTACGAGTGGCACCTCATTGTTATTTTGAACTAATAATTTTGCCTTTCTTTTATTAAGCCGATAAATATTCCAGAGAAGCCAGAACTCTTCAGATATTGAGCTACTTTCCATAAGATTTAACCATATATTTTTATCTATTCTATCAATGATTTTTCTTGCACTATCCGGATTAGAGTATATAATACGTGATAGAAAGTAATTTATTACATTTATATTAGAAAATCCATGCTTATTAGCTTGTTTATCTTTCTTTAAGAATAATTCACTTAAATCTATTTGTGCAAGATTCTCAATAAATTTATCGGCAAAGCTGTCGTCAACTTCCCTGAGGAACCCTATAAGACCTCCAAGCATAAAGAGAGAATCATGCTCAGCAACCAACTTAACCAAACTGTTATTAGGAATAGTCACTAATGCCTTTGCAAGAATCAGCCTGATGTGTATGTTCAGATTCCAGTTCTTAAAAGAGAAGAACAGGACGCGAATACTTTTGAGTGAAGAGTTCTGTATGATTGATACAAAATCTGAAACTGAAAAACTGCTAAACAATACATTTAGGTCGATAATACGTGAAAGCGTTGAAAGGTCTTTATTTATTCTTGTAGCAGATGATAATTTCAAATTTAACTTTATTTTTTGATAATTCTTGGTAGAATAAATCGAGCTTAATTCTTTTGCCTCTTCAGGAAACAATGGGAGAATATTTGATATCATAGAATCTGCAGAGTCTAAAGTTTGTTCTTTTATTTTCGTTTTAATCTCGGTTAATATTTCATTCTTGATGAGGGATTGAGTAATATCCCTTGCTATCTTTGAATATTCATCACTAACCAAATTAAGTGCTTGAAGAACTATTTGTAAATTAGTCATTTTATCTCCCTTGACTATTATTTCTATATATTCCGAGAATGACTCTTTTGTGAATTTATCTTTGTTAAAGCTGGGTAAATTACTAGCAACTGCTGAAAGGATAAGTTGAGATAAATTATCAGAGATACGCAAATAATCTGTGGAGTCAACTTCGATAATTCCTTTACTTCTTAGATTAATTAATTCGTTATCGCTGATTGATTCGCTCCGTAAAAATTCTTTAGGTACCGTTAGAGGTTCAAATTGACAAATAGCTGCTAAACGACATAAAATTTGTCGTTGAGCATAATTATTAAGAGCAATTGCCCCGTAGCCATCCCAAAGGTTATTGTATATCTTTTGTTGATCTATATTGTTTAGATTCTGACTATTTCGATAATCCCACCATTTCAAGTATAAGTGCACTAAATACAAATCATCACCCCATTTGTTCACAACAGATGATATCTCTTCTTCCGATATTATCTGGTCAACTTCTTTGATCTTGATAAAATTATTGACCATACTCTTGGAGATTTCACCTATTTCAATTTTAGACAATTGTATGTCACATTTCAGGTCTTGAACTAGTTTATCATAGAAATAATCTTCTTCTTTTAAATCCCTTAGGATAAACTTACCAACCTTTCGAGTGTTGAAAATGAATTTGAAGTTCACTACATTTTCATCATAAACATCATATACACGCAATAGAAATTGCTCTACTTCTTTACGATTTATATGACAATCTTCGATTATAAAATAAAGAGTCTCCTGTACTTTATTTTCGTAATAATGAGCAATCTCTTTCCAAGCATCCTCTTCCTTAAAGTCCTCGTTCACAGTAGTGTAAAATACAGACTTTTGCTTCACAAAAGCTATATCATAAGCTATAGAATAAGTCAACCATGTTTTTCCTGCATTTTGTCCTCCAACGATTAAACAGAAACTCTTTTCATCCAATAGATTATTAATATCAGCAGAAAGATTCTGAGGGATTGTTACATAATTATTTCTAAAATCTAGTAGCGTAGGAATTGGCTTCAAGATTGACGCATTTGTCCAAGGACCAGTTCCCCTCCTTATGACTTCGGGAAAAGACTGAAATACCACTCTATCACCAATAATAGGCTAAGTATCCATAACATGTACTTTCAACTACACACATAATCCCAATAAAGAGAGCTAATCGAAGTCCCATTCTTTTGTTTTTTATATGGATACTCAGATGGCGTTCATTATCTGATAATCTTGACATCTTGTCCCGAAGAACCTCCAATTTAATGGTGAGATAGCTAAATAACACGAAAGAAATAAGTAAAGATGTAATCGATAAACCCATCATAGATAAATTCAATGATAAATCTTTTGAGGGTAAAGCAGTTATCAAGCTCAATGAAGTCCCAATCAAAGTCCCCGAAACAATACCAAAGAATGAGGTTGGAAGTAAAAATATATTGTCTATTCTTTCTTGGATACCCATTGTTTTTTTCAAATTCTTTATTTCAAACAATTATTTAAATCCATGTTATTTCATCTGACCTTTAGATCATCGCAATTACTCATTGAGTTAATGAATACATTAAAAGTATCTTATCTCGTTATGAACCCAAATAATGCTTGATGGATTTAAACTTGACAGAAATTGCTGGCAAAAGCCGTAAATATAACACAGAATAATTTTAAGAAATAAAAAGGTGCCATATCACCTATGGGAATCCTTGGGATTCGAAAGACATACAAGGTATATGTTGATGCAACAATATCAAATATGCAAGATCTGAATCTACCAAAAGAGGCATTTGTTGCATATGTTGTTGAAGGTTCAAAACTTCGTGGAGTACAGAAAGTTGAGGCAAGTGAGACTGATGATGCAGAACTACAAGCTATATTATTTGCAATGGATGAACTAAATGGGAAGCTAAAAAGATTCATCATATTCTGTGACCATGAGTCAGTCGTGTCTCAGGTAAAACTTGAACAAGGTAATTATAAACTGAAAAATCAATTCCTCAATGATGTTAGGAGTAGATTGCGTGCTAATCCATCAATCAAAGTAGATTTGTTCAATAAAAATCCTGCTCACAGGTATCTGAAGAAACATCTCATAAAAAAGTGTGAAATTCCAAATAAAACAAATAAGAATTACTCTATAAAAATGGATGTGAATGAAGATTGATTCTAAAGTCGAGATAGTATTAAGATAGATTCATAATGAGAAAGGTTTTTCTATTAAGGTCATATTTTACGTTTAATGCAAAATCACAACCCATCAAATCGAAGAAAGGCAAGAAAAGAATGCGTAGTCTTATTCTCAGGTGGTCGTGACTCTTCATTAACATGTGTCTTACTAGCTCGAGAAAACTTCTATGTTCATCCATTGACGTTTGATAATGGCGCCTATAAGGGCATTCAAGGTGTAACTCTCCGCCATAAGGAAATAAAAAAATTATATCCGAAATACATAAAGAAATCGGAAATTATACCATCAAATGGTTATTTTAAAGATGTGGTACTGAAACCGCTTGCAAAAGATTTTCAGAAATATAAGGTTAATTTGATTTGTGTAGGTGATAAATTAGTAATGCATACCTTGGCTGCAATATACTGTTTAGAGAAAAGGATTGGCACGTTAGCAGACGGATATTCGGGGTATCAACGGCATTGGTCAGAACAAACTCCCGAAGCTATCAAAATATTGAAAGAATTTCACAAGCATTACGGAATTGAATATATCAATCCTGTTTACGTGTTCATGAATAAAGAGGATGTCCTAAAAAGATTACTAGAAATGGGTCTAACTACGAAGTCTTACGAACCTGAATGTCTTTTTGCAGCTTGCACTGATAATGCACACCCATCCATTGTTACCGAATATATTAGTCAAAAACTAACGGATTGTTCTAATATTATAACAACTTATTTTGGAGAAGAAAATCTTAGAAACCTGGTCAGAGAACGGATAATAAGTTGATGAACCATATTCTTCAATTAAGCAACGAGACACAAAGATTGATGGATACACCTATTAATGCCACAGATGTGCTTGGACTATTGCCAGTTCTTGTTATTTCGTCTGGTTTCATGGCAACTTTATACACTTTTGTGGCAAAAGACACAAAACTTAAAGCTTCATCTGGAACAATATTACAATCACTATTCTTAATTTGCGCTGGAATTATCTTACTTGTAGGGGATCTATTTTTAGTTTACATAAATTATCAACCGCCTATTCATTACATTCTGATAATCACGCTAGTTATATTCACAATATCATGGTCGTTAGTCACTTACACTTTCGCTAAAAGTCATGTACGTCTTACTCGTCTCAAAGAACAAATAAGATGGCACTATTATCCTCCTTTCAGTTGGTGCCATAAGACTAAATATCCTCATTACGAACTAAATCGATCTAAACCCGTGTCTATTAATTTAAAATCGATTCCAATAGATTTTGAAACTGAGGAAAAAGAAAAGATGTTGAATGGCTACTCATTCTTGTTTATTGGTGATTATAATACGCCACTTGATATAATTGCATTGAAATTTCTGATTGATGGTCTAGAGCAAGGCGAAACAACAAATTATGTGTGTGTTAACCGTCATCCATCTATTATCTATTCGCGAATTAAAGAATTATATCCGAATATAGACACAAAAAATTTGGATTCAAGTTTTATCATTATTGATGCTTTTACTCCAAACTATGGTTTTTTCGATGAAGTAAATATTTCTCAGGTAAAGAGGCTTACTAAAGATGGTGTAAAGGTAATCAATGGCAAGACTCTCCCTGGAATTCATACAGCTGCAGCTAAGGCATTCCAGTTAACAAAAGAGTATAGGAAAAACAAAGAGGGGCGAGAAACGCGTCTTTTACATAGAATGGTCTATGATGGAATATCAACTTTGGAGCATCTGTCAAGTGTTGAAGATATAAAGGTCTTTTTCAATCATGTTATACCTTCAGAACGCAATTATGAGATGCTTACTTGTATTGTAGAAGATTCCACAACGAACCCTGAAATTCTTGATACTCTAAAGCAATTGGTCGATTGTGTTTTTGAAATTAAATTATCTGAAGATAAGATAAACTATAATATGACAAAACCGCGAATAGTCAGGAGACTTGTGTCCATAAATGAAGTCAGGCGATATAACAACAAATGACTATGCATATTCTTGACCCATTATATGGGACATTCACTTTACCAAATGACATTGAAAGATTTCTTTTCACTCCCGAAATGCAAAGATTAAGAGAGATTAGACTTTCAAATGTTGACTCTATTAACTTACTTGGTATCTCATCAGTAAGTCGTTACGAACATTCGATAGGCACAGCTTATCTGGCATTACTATCAGCTAGACAGTTGAATCTTTCAAAGAAAGATACATATGTGTTGGTAATATCCGCGCTCTTTCATGATATTGCAAGTCCTCCTTTTGGGCATACAACTGAATTATTATTTCGTAGATACCACAAAGACTACAGTCACGAGAAAAACTCGCGCATAATTGTGGAAGGAATTACAGATGGCGAACATGCCAAATTTGGTCGATTCCATCAGATATTCGTAGGGAGAGAAATAGAAGCTCATAAATTGATTAAGAAGATTAAAGTCATGGGTCAGCGAATCGATCCTTCAGAAATTGCAGATACAATGGTTGGAAGGGGACCTTGGGGGAAAATGATTAATAACAAAATCGATCTTGATAATATTGACAATGTTTACCGTCTTGCATATCACGCTGGATTAACGCGTAGTTTTCAAATACCAATTCGGCTAGCTGAAGGATTCAGACTTTGTGATAACAAATTGGGTTTTGCGGAAGATTGTGCAGAGAATTTGAATAATTGGTTAGTTACACGCAGAGTTCTTTATCAAAGATTAATGTATAATGAATCTGATTTTATACTTAAGGCAATGCTTACTTACGCTTTGGATGAAGCTTTCAAAAACGAAAAAATCAAGAATGAAGACTGGTGTCTGACGGATAATGAACTAATTAATCTCCTCTATGAATTCCCACAGACCAAACAAATAGTTTCTAGAATTAGAGGAGGCAAATTGTACAATTTGTTGTGGCTAGGTACAATTACAAATGAGAAGGACATTAATACAATCTTGGACGAAAAATCTAGAAAACAATTAACTGATGAGTTGATAAGTAGATTCGACAACGATGTTATTCTATATTGGATTCTAGATGAAGAAAAGATAAGTCGAAAGCTAGATACACCACTTTTTCCAATATCACCATTCTATTCTTCTCATTCATTTGACCGTTTAGTCATTGGAGAAAATAGTAAATCATTGCTTCTTGGCGTATTAACCGAATCTACAAATACTTCGAAAAGCTCATTCATCAAGAACGCTATTACACAGTGGTTTCCATCGGCAATAACACCTAGGTCAAACGGTATGAGTCATTTAAAGTCCACAAAGAGGTTTCATTAATATGGATTTACAAAAGGAATTCAAGACTATAGACAAGTTGGATTGGGACTTTCGTTCTGGCTCTGGTAATTATGGCGTACATACGTATCATTGGTTTCCCGCCAAATTCACCCCACAAATACCATCTATCCTTATTACTCTTCTTTCAAAGCGAGGAGACACTGTAATCGACCCTTTTTGCGGAAGCGGGTCCACTATCGTTGAGGCCCTAAGGTTAGGTCGAAAAACCATTGGAATAGACTCGAACCCACTTGCTTGTCTAATATCACGAGTCAAAGTCACCCCTATTTCACCAAAATATATCAAAGAAAGAGCAAGTTTACTTCGCCTACGTTTAAATCATATTCATCAAGAAGTAAATTTTCAGCGTCTTACTCAGAAGGCATTAATGTCTGAATTAAACTCGGAAGTAGAAGCAACTTTCGATAGTCCACTCAATAAATGGTTTTCATCGTACACTCTTTTACAAATTAGGATAATTCTCTCAGCAATTTTGGAAGAAAAAGATTCAACAGTAAGAAACTTCTTTCTTGTTTGTCTATCTGACCGCCTTCGCTTCACTTCCAGTCAAGACAGATGGTCTAGGCATTGGGGGTATATCGCTGATAATGTCTATCCAAAGAATTTAAAAGACATTAATGCATTTGAAGAGTTCCTAAATCATCTGGAACAGATGATTAAAGGTAATTCCGAGTTTATTGATGAATGCAGACGAAATCAAATCTCAGAAGAGGAGATAAGGTCTAAATGTATGGTTTACGAAGGAAATGCTGAGAATATATGTCAAATCATTGAAGATGGGCAAACAGACCTCATTGTTACTTCTCCACCTTATCCAGGAGCAGTCGACTATACTAACGCAAACCGACTTTCTTTCTATCTGTTAGGTTATGATTTACAGAAAAGCAAACTCAATGAAATAGGTGCACGCATATATAGAGGTCGTCGTAATTTTCTCTTTGAGTATGAAGATAAAATGTTCACTTGCTTAACTAGATTCTACGAAAGTCTAGCGGACGAGGGTCATCTTGCATTGGTATTACCAGACAAAATTGATGTAGCACGATTAGAAGTACTCGAACGTTTGATCGATAGGTCACAGAGAGAAGTGGATTTTCGGCTAGAAAAGACGATTTCGAGGAAGATTTCTCATCAGATCACTGGAGCGAGAAGCATAACTCATGAGAAAATCTATATATTCTCTAAACGAAAATCAAAGTTCTAAGAAATGATAAACGATTTGTAGATAATATAGTCTGATAAGTGTTAATAATAATGAAGGTCTAACATCTCATAATTGTCGGAAGAATTTGAAATCTAACCATATTATCGCTTCAATGCCACGATTCTTGGAATCATTATGAAAGGTGATTTTACAGTGTGAACGTTCAAGAAAGTGAATCGGGCTAAGTCGGCGTCTCAAGACTCTAAAGGTATTATCGCCGTATTCTGAATTTATCGACATAATTATGATAAATTGAATATCTATAGCTAAATTTGTCTAAAATCAACTCATGCCTCAACACATATATAATAAACTGTCATTCCATTCCTTTAGAATTTTCTTATGGAATATTCCTCAAGAGATGGCAAGGGTGGAAAAGCAAAATCAATCAAAGAAATAATATTATCCAACGGGACAATTATTGGTGTCTTTCCAGGTAATAGAGGTGCAAATCCTGACCTAGATATTCTAATTAAATATAAGGAGAAAAATAAGCGAGTAAGAACACCAAAACATATTCATTGGGTAATTGGTGACTTCTAAAAACGCAATGTGTTTTATCAAAGGAAATTGACAGGAGCGTCTTAATCTGTCTTTTGTATCTGGTATCGTGTGAATATCAAGAAGATTCTTAGATCTGAGTATAGGAGTCGTTTC
>Ga0209324_10004015_pt1 | contig 10092 bp, 9 predicted proteins | sample Rifsed19ft3_FD_184015 | JGI IMG/M metagenome (GOLD analysis project Ga0209324, IMG submission 184015) | Soil microbial communities from Rifle, Colorado, USA - sediment 19ft 3 (version 2) | ecosystem: Environmental > Terrestrial > Deep subsurface > Rock core/Sediment | place: Rifle, Colorado...
ATCCAGAAAATGTCGGTGCCAGCAGAAAGTAGAGCAGTCATCATTACAGCCTCTGCAACCTCTTCTTTACTTATCCCTAAAGCAAGTGCCTTCTTTATGCGTGATTCCGAGCAGTGCGGACAGCGACCATGAACAGCAACGGAAACTGCAATTAAGGCTTTTGTCTTTTTATCTAAAGCAGTTTCTCCCTCAACTGCGTTGTAAAAATCCCACCAACCCTTTGACATCTCAGGAGCCCTTTTCTCAAACCAACGTTTTTCATCTGCCATTTTCTAAACCCTCCATTAATGTTTTTTATTAATCCTAGAACAAATCCTAACATATTAAGATGAGGTATTGAATAGAAATTATAAACAAAAAGCAAGCTAAAAAAACATTTCTCTCTATGTAAAATTCAAAACCACAGTTTATTGTGGTGTAAAAACCTCATTTACATTACTAAATGACAGCCCTGGTCTCGGACCTCCACCTATAACGTAAACCTTTCCACCTACTGAAGCAGCTCCCGTATGATGAAGAGGCATAGGTAATGGAGCTATTTTCCCCCAGAAGTCTTTAGAGATATCGTATGCTTCCACTAAATTTGTTTCACCCTGGGAATCAAATCCTCCGATGACGTAGATTTTTCCATCAAGTAAAGCGGCGGCCACTTCTGTGCGCGGTGTAGGCATGGGTGATTTAGAAGTCCAACTTCCACAGCCCTGTTTTTCAATGCCGCACACTAAAGAAGACTGGAAAAATAAAAGTAGAAATAGAAACGGGTAGATTGTCATTTTATGCATTAAAAACCTCTTCTACCAATAAGACTAAATCAATTTTGACCCAATAATTTTCTTTAACTAAATCCTTTTTAAAAATGTTATTATATCACATCAAGTTATGAAAAAGTTAAATAAACCTGTACAAAAAGCTCCACAAGTAAGACCAGGATTCGGTGTTAGAACCCTTCCAGAGATGATAGAGATGTGTGCAGAGAGGCACAGTGATAACCTCGCCTATCTTATGCCAAGAAACAACAATATCTACAAACTCGACTACGGTCAGGTTCTTCAGTATGTGAAACGCGTAGGTAGATATCTAAAAGAACTCGGGCTTGAAAGGGGAGATCATATAGCAATCCTTGGTGAGAATAGACCAGAGTGGGCTATATCCTACTTCTCGATCGCTTGGATTGGTGCAACAGCTATACCACTTGACGCCAGAGCATCACTTGATGCACACAAATTTATTCTTGGATTTTCATCATCTAAAGCTGCAATTGTATCTACTTCATATCTTACCGATATTCGGTCTTTAAAGGATGAATTGCATGAACTAAAACATATAATAGTGATGGATAATTTTGATGAAATTTATAGTAAATACTACACTGGAGTTGAAAGGGAAAATGTTTCTTTCCACGACCTTTTGGAAATTCTATTTACCTCTGGGACCACTGGCACCCCAAAGGGTGTAATGCTAACCCATGGGAACGTTATGTCCAATGTAGATGATATTTATAAGGTCATAGACTGCAAGCCTGACGATAGAGCATTCTCAATTCTTCCGATTCATCACGCATACGAATGTACTGCAGGAATGTTAACCCTATTCTACAACGGTATGAGCGTATTCTATGCTAGAAGCCTAAAGCCAAATGAGATGATAGAGGATTTGAAAAACGCTCGTCCGACGGTATGGCTCAATGTTCCACTCATTTTGGAAAAGCTCTTTTTAAGAATAACTAGAGAGTTGTCGAATCAGAAGGGGCTTAAAGGGCTTCTAATTAAGGTTCTACCAAAGAAACTGATAGGTAATCGGATCAAAGAACGATTGGGACTTGATAGAATAAGGTTTATAGTATCGGGTGGAGCGGCTCTGCCCGAGTGGGTTTCGAGTGGATTAGAAGGACTAGGATTCCCAATAATACAGGGGTATGGTCTCACTGAGGCATCTCCACTAATTACTGTAAATCCTCTATCAAAACCTAAGAACGAAAGCATAGGTATGGTAATACCGAGTGATGAAGTTGAAATAAGGGACATAGACAGCGAAGGAAATGGCGAAATAGTCGTCAAGGGTCCTAATATCATGAAGGGATATTATAAGAATGAAAATGCTACAGAAGAAGCTCTAACACCTGATGGATGGCTAATGACAGGGGACGTAGGATTCTTTGATGAAGAGGGTTATTTATACATAACCGGAAGAAAGAAATTCGTAATTGTTAACAAAGGTGGCAAGAATATATTCCCTGAAGAGATAGAGGAAAAATTAACCAAATCCACATATATAGAAGAAGTCCTTGTATTTAGCCCGGATGACCAGAATATTCAGGCTATAATCTATCCCACCATTGATGAGGTTAGAGGTAGATTAAATAGACTGGGTAAAGATGTTGACGATGAGAATGTATGGGAGCTTATAAGGTTAGAGGTCAAACATGTTAATGAAACCCTAGAGCCTTATAAAAGGATTAGGCATTTCGCGGTAAAATTCGAAGAGTTTCCTAAAACCACGACGCGTAAGATTAAAAGGCATCTTTTTAGAAATATAAATTTAACAACTGGAATTAAGGTGTTTAGAGATTAATACTGCCTCTAGGACTTTTATAATAAAATCTCCACTGAAATTATAAAGGAGTTTTAAATCCAAATTATTTTTCTACCTTCTCGAGTTCTCCTGTTTTCTTTTTTGTTAAATCCGCGTTATAAAACTCACTATTCTCTGGCAACGCCATAAACAATTCAGATATATAATCAATCTCAATCCTCACGTTCTGAAGTTCGCATTCGAGTAGGTGTCCCCCTGCTTTTTTATCTTTGGTAATCAAATGGAAATGATAGCCTGGAACGTTTATTCCTTCCATATAGTCAGGAAACCAAAATCCTGCAATTGTGCCTTTCACATTACTAAACTCGAATGTTGGTTGGTCTTTTACGACTTCGATTAGAGGCGGATATGGCTTGCTTTGCTTCGGAACGCTCCTAGTTTTTATGTACTTGAAATCTCCTTCTATCTTAAAGGCATAGATAATGTTTTTCGTTGGCAAAATAGTATCTAAATGCTTTTCCAACTGATTACAATCCATAGTATTATCTAAAAATAGTGCCTCATTGGGCTTGAAGAAAGTCACCACCGCAAATGGTGTTTTCATCGTGTCAGGAACAGAATAGGCCATTCCATCATCTTTTATTTGATAGAACTTACCCTCTAATCCGATCATTTCACCGTCAAGACTGTTGAAAGTGCCTATTCCAAAGTCACCACGCTTCTTTAAATCTTTATATGTTACGTTCCCATCATAAACCCCTTCAAGCAAAGCGCTAATTGTTGATGCTTGAAATACAATATCTTCATTCTTTTGCAGATGAGTACATCCATGAGTAGCTAAACACAAAAATACTACAACCAACAAATAACCATCAATTTTCATCATACCCCTTTAATAAGTGTCGTAGAGTTTCCCAGGCAGGAGGGTTTCCTCCGTACCTGGGAAAACTCATTTGTTACTCCTTTTGCATCTCCTGAGCTATCTTTTTGTGTAAGAATGCCATAGCCTTATAATCCTCTGCAGCTTCCTTATACCTTTTGGAAAGATCCGCGCAGTGTTTAGCAAGCCCAAGTAGAGGCTTACCCCTACTCTTGTACGAATCAGCCAGGGAGGAGTGGAACTTCGCCTCATTCTCCATATTCGCAGCTTGCTTTTCATAGTACTCTGCAATCTTGATGTGATCCTCGGGGGTTGTGGCAGTCTCTATAAGTATCCTACTCTCTTCCTCCTCAGAAGCACTACCGGCGACCACCCCTACTAAAGATAGAAACAGAAGGGGTGCTATCAAAGCTGTTACAAGCGGTAATATCCTTTTCATACTTATCACCTCCTTATTATAAAAGCTTAATGTTTGTGTTCTTCTTCTACTATAGTTCCCTCCTTCCTCATCCCGCCGCCCATCATAGACATCATCTCCGCCGCCTTCTTAAAGTTCTCTACACCGATAGCCTTTCTTATTGCTGTAAGTGCATCAATTAACATATTTGCCATCTCAAGATTAATTTCATTCGATGCCTTAATTCCTGCCTTTACCTTAGCAGCATCAAAGTTTGGGTTTTGTAACATATCCATAATCTTCATGTGAGAGATTTTAAAGTCTGCTTCTTTACGAATCATCGGGTAAAGGTACTTCTCCTGAATACTTGCTAACTCTTTCTTCTGGGTATCCGTAAGATCAAGAGTATTGGCTTTCATAAGAACATGATGAACCATCATGCTATACATCATGGGATGCATTCCACCCATCATATGCGCCATCATTCCACCCTGCATGCCCATCATGCCTTCACCCTTCATTCCCATCTGCCCTCCGCTTTGCTGCATCATGCCTTGAGCAAAAGAAAGGTTAGCAATACATATCAAAATAACCAGTGAACTTGCTAATATTCTCATCTCTGTTACCTCCTCTCTGTAATTTTTTCTCTCATCGTGTTGAACTCTTCTTCTAGCTACTTATCTTTACTTAATAATAATCTTTCCCTTCATCTTAGCCTCGTAGTGACCGGGTACAAAACAGGCCATCTGCCACTCACCCTTCCGATCAGTCGGTATTTTGAAGGTGAGCGCAGCTTCTCCTTCAGGCTTCAATGTTACCATATTGCCGTGGCTGGGGACTTTCATGAAATCACTTCCCTTCTCAGTTTGGACTGCTACCTCAACCCCTTCAAAAAAATCTTTCTCAAAACCCTTGGACATCCCACTGTGGGCGTGCGTTTCCCCTTGGTGTTCGTGTTCTCCTTTTGATGTTTCCTGCTTTTCTTCATTAGCTTCGTGCATTCCTTTATGTGTTTCATCTTTGCCTTCCTCTGTCTTTAATCCACGGCCTACCATGAATTCATGTTCAAGTTTTCCTTCATTAATAAGTTCAATCTTTACCTGCTGACCTGCACGGAGTTGAATGGTTTTTGGTTTAAAGTAAAAATCACCAATTATAATCTGGATGGTGTTTGAGTCAGTTTGACTTGAATTGGAGATCTGTACAAGTAGAGCAGATACACCCAATAAAGTCATTAAAAAGAAAGCTTTCTTCATTATTACCTCACCTCCATTTACTTAAATTCAAAATCCTGCTTTACGCTTTTAGTTTCTCCTAAACCTTTCTCTATTTTATAGCTAGTCTATTTTTTCTCACCATGTGCATGCGCAGCAGGTGCCCAATTAAACCGAAAGTTTTCACGCTTTTCTCCGATTTTTAAGCTGACAACTGCGTTAAAGGAACCAATTTCTTTAATTCCTGTCTCAGCCTCAAGATGTGAAACCGGACCCTCAATTCCGCGCTTTAATGTGATGGTTTTCTTAGAACCGTCAGCCATATTTAGATAGACAACGCCCGAATAGCTCTCTGGCACTGGAACCGCTTTTAGGTCTTTATCCAGCAAGAAAAGAACGATTTCTCCACTATCATGGTTGGCTGTAAACTCTAGATGATTGTCTTCAAATACAATTACTTGTCCTCCGTGTGGACCTTTTTCCTCTTTTTTTTGACCGCCGCTACTATCACCTTTACCCAGTTCGGGACCATGTGCCCAAATGGTTTCTGTAAATTTAGGTAATATCCCAATCACTAGCATAAGACTTAGTATAATTACCCATCTTGAAATAGATTTACTGTTTAATCTCATTTTACACCTCCTTAAATCTTTTTAATATTTTTTATTATTCGCTTTTCTCTTTGCTTATGTCTCTGCCTCCGCCATTTGTTTTTTTTCACGCCTAGCTTCAATCCTGTTGTATAATATTGGGATAACAACCAGATTCAAAAAGGTTGAGGTAAAGAGACCTCCAAGAAGCACGATTGCCAGTGGTCTCTCAATTTCTTTACCGGTCGGCTCTCCAATAAGCAGCGGGATAAGACCGAGCGCGGCAACAGAGGCTGTCATTAGAATTGGATTCAGTCGGTCTAATGAGCCCTGGATAACAGTATCACGTAGAGACAGCCCTTTTCCCTCCCGCAATTGGCTGTAATGCGTTATGAGAATAACTCCGTTTCGTGTTGCAATTCCGAATAGAGCTATAAAACCAATTAGTGAAGGCACACTTAGTTCCCCTCCTGTAAGAAAAACAGCATAAACACTACCGATAAGGGCAAGAGGAAGATTAACCATTACCATTGCGGCTTCACGTGCGTTTCCGAAAGCTTGATAGAGCATCATAAAAATTCCGAGTATCGCAACAATCCCGAAGATTGTAAGAACCTTTGTCGCCCGCTGCTGGCTTTCAAACTGACCGCCGTATTCAATAAAGTAATCCGAAGAAGGTAGTTTTACCTGAGATTCAATTTTTTGTTTAGCCTCGGTAATGACGCTATTCAGGTCACGACTGGCAACGTTAAATTGAACCACTATACGACGTTGAACTTGTTCACGGTTTATCGTATAGGGACGATTTTCGATATGTATATCGGCAACCTCACGAAGAGGAATCTTTGCCCCTATTGGAGTATCAATGAGGATGTTCTTGGTAGCCTCAATGTTATTTCTTGATTCTTCATTAAGTCGAATAAATAGGTCGAACGTTTTTTGTCCCTCTAATACCTGGGAAACAGCCGTGCCGTTTAATGAGGTTTCAGTGATCTCTGCTAAATCCCCAACATTAAGTCCGTATCGGGCGGCTTTCTCACGGTCATATTTAACGACAACCTGTGGAACATCAATCTGCTGCTCTAATTGTAAATCCTCAACTCCTTTTACCGTCTCCACGATGTCTCTAACCTGTTTGCCAAGAGTTCGTAATTTCACCAACTCTGGACCGTAAATCTTAATAGCCACCTGTGCACGGATGCCTGAAAGCATTTCATCCATCCTGTGTGAGATAAATTGGCCGATGTTTACTGCAACCCCAGGGATTTCTTTTAGTTCGGAGCGGATCGAACCTAGTAGATCATCAGCCGGTCTCTTGCCATACTCGATTGTCAGGTCAAACTCGCTGAAATTGGGCGGCTGAGCATCTTCATCTAGTTCAGAGCGTCCCGCCCTCTGCGCTACTGAGACAATTTCTGGATATTTCGATTTATCACTGAGATTTTCTCTGATTATTGACCCAAGCCGCATTGATTCCTGTAGTGACGTTCCGGGCAGAGTGTTAAGAGCTATAATGAAGTTGCCCTCACGAAATTCCGGCAGGAATGAGCGACCAAAGAATGGCAGCATAGCAATTGCACCGATAAGCAGAACGAGAGAAATACCCATCACTGTATAAAAGCGCTTTAGTGACTGATGGAGGATGCGTTCATAAATTCTTTTTAGAAAGCGCACCAATGCACTTTCTTTCTCTACCTTGTGACTAGAGTCTTCACTATTATCTGAACCGGAATTACCCGGATTACCAAAGTCAGATGCCGGCTTTAGTAAGGGCACGCCTGCTTTAGCCAATTCCCTTTCATGTTCCCTCTCATATTTACGTGTAAGAAGCAAATAACAAAGCACAGGGGTTGTCGTTACAGCCACAAGTAATGAGCAAAGAACACTTGCTATGAATGCAATCCCAAGCGGGGTAAAAATTCTTCCTTCAAGACCAGAGAGCAAAAACACAGGGAAAAAAGCAATGATGATAATAAATGTAGCGTAGACTATAGAGTTTCGGATCTCAGTTGAACCTTTAAAGACAACGCTAAGCACAGGTTCAGGATGGCGTAAGGCACGGTTAAGGCGCAGTCTCCTAAAGACGTTTTCCACATCTATGATCGCATCATCAACCACAATACCTATGGCAATAGCAAGTCCTCCCAGCGTTAGCGCGTTAATCCCGATACCAAAGGCTTTTAAAACCATTAATCCCCCAAGAAGCGATAATGGCATAGCAAGAAGGCTGATAAAAGAGGCACGGAAGTTATAAAGGAATAGAAAGAGAATCACCATTACTATGACCCCACCCTGCCAGAGAGCATCTTTCAGATTTTTGATGGCGGATTCAATGAACTCTGCTTGCCTGAAAACGTGATAGTCCATCTGGACGCCCGTGGGAAGCTTCGACTTAATTTCCTCAAGGGCTTTTTCAACCTTATACGTTGTAGTTAGGGTATCGGCACCATAAGCCTTTGAAATCGTGCCAATAACGGCGGATTCATTCATAAAAGCACCGTCTCCACGCTTTATCTCAGGACCAAGCTTAACTTCAACCAACTGGCTGAGGGTAATAGGGGTTCCGTCATGAACGGATACCACAGTTCTTCTTAAGTCATCCAGAGTGGTAATTCGTCCAACCCCTGTGATGGCAAACTCTGCACCACCTCGATATAGAAAACCCCCCGGGACATTTATGTTTGATTTTTCTACGGCCTCTTTTACCTGAGCCAGACTCACATCAAATGCACGTAGCTTTAATGGGTCAATAAGGACTTGATACTGCTTAACTTCCCCTCCAATAGAGACCACGGAAGCTACTCCTCCAATTGCAAGAATCCTAGGGCGGATTTGCCAGTCTGAGATTGTACGGAGCTCCATCGGTGAAAGCGTGTCGCTTGTTAAGCTGTATTTGACCAGCCAGCCTACAGCAGAGGTAACGGGAAGCATTGCAGGCGGTTTTGTTCCGGGAGGAAACCGATCCTGCACCGACTGTATACGCTCATTTACAAGCTGACGGGCGGTATAGATATTGGTGCCCCATTTAAAGACAATAATTATAGTTGAGAGACCCACAGAAGATGATGAGCGAACCGTATCAATGCCGGGTGTACCGTTTACCGCACTCTCGATTGGAAAAGTGATTAGTGCCTCTACGTCCTCGGGTGAGAGTCCTGGCGCCTCAGTTTGAACTACGACCTGCGGCGGCGCAAACTCAGGAAAAACGTCCACAGGCATCTGTGTTACAAGATATATAGAAGCGCCAAAGAAAATAATAGTAGCTACTACGATCAAAAGTTTGTTATTTAGTGACCACCTGATTATGGCGTTAAACATCTATTATTCTCTCTCCTCTAATCCACCACTGAATAACCACTTTGTATAAATTTGCCGATTGCCATCTGTAACTACCTGGTCTCCGGGGTAAAGACCGTCGGTAATTTCAACGTAGCGGTCATCACTCACTCCGGTAGCAACATCCTGACGGACGAACTTGTTTCCGTTTTTTACGAATACGAATTTCTCTGCGCCATCATCAATGATTGCCTCCACAGGTACAGTTAAGACCTCTTTACTGTGCTTAACTACAAGAGCAACCCTGGCAAAAAGCTCAGGCTTAAGTAACCCTTCCTTGTTATCTATCGAAACCCAGAGGTGCAGAGTACGCTTCATGGGATCAAGCTGGCTTGCAACAAATGTTACTTTTCCAGTAAAAACCTTGTCGGGATAAGCGTCCAGCTTTATACGTGTATCCTGACCGAGTTTTACTTTAGAAACGTCGCTTTCAAATACATCACCCTCTACAATTACCTTCGATAAATCCGCAATCCGAAAAAGAGTCTTATTAGGCTCTACCGTGCTATGAAGTACAACATTTCTTTCTACAACAATGCCTGAGAGTGGGGCCGTAATTGATACAAGAGGCGGTGGGTTACCAATTTGACGAGGTAGAATAGAAGCAAGCCTTTGCCCTTTTTTAACTCGGTCTCCGAGGTTTACATAAAGTTCCTCAATACGTCCTTCTGCTCTTGTACTTACCTCAGCAACCCTATTAGGCTCAGGCTTTACTATGCCGTTAATTAGTAGCACTTCCTCAACCTGTCTTATATCAGCTTCAACTACTTTAAGACCTATGCTTTTTTGAGCAATCTCTGAAAGCTCTACACTAGCTTGACTATTAATAGAGGAAGAAATGGGCAACTTCTTTTCCTCATCTTTTTCACTACGATGTTCTTCACTGCAGCCGTAAAGAAATTGAGAAACTGTTATGGTGAGAATCAAAACGAAGATAATAGCAAAGAGTGAGAGAAGAACCTTCTTTCTTTCAATTTTCATTTGTTTTCATCCTCTTCCGTTTTATTAAAAGAAATCGTACTTGGGTAAGTTCCAGTAGCTATTTGAAGATCATTTAGCGCAAGCTGATAATCACGAACCGTATTAATATAAGATGATTTCAGAGTGGCAAACTGCTGGCGGGACTGTATAACCTCAGCAATT
>Ga0209324_10004017_pt1 | contig 10089 bp, 8 predicted proteins | sample Rifsed19ft3_FD_184015 | JGI IMG/M metagenome (GOLD analysis project Ga0209324, IMG submission 184015) | Soil microbial communities from Rifle, Colorado, USA - sediment 19ft 3 (version 2) | ecosystem: Environmental > Terrestrial > Deep subsurface > Rock core/Sediment | place: Rifle, Colorado...
GACGTGTCTCGCCCTCGGGTTCCTGACAACAGCCGCTACCTGGATGGGCGGAACAATTTTGCTGGGGTTCACTCTGGCCTTAGGCTATACAGTGGTCATGGGAATCAACCTGGAGGACTGCGGCTGTTTCGGGTCTATCGGGTTTAAGCAGAGTGGTTCCACAGCCTTTATCCGAAACCTGTTCCTCCTTGCCCTGTTCGCCCCGATTCTCAGATATCCCGCACATACCTGGAGTCTCGATGCCTTTTTAGATAGGAAATGATAACAAAATGTTAAAATGAACTTATGAGCGTAATCATCAGAGAAGTTCAGGTTAAATCCGTCCTCACCAGGACAGGAATCCCCGGAATTGACTATTGCATCAATCCCTATGTGGGCTGCTTACATGGCTGCAGGTACTGCTATGCAACCTTCATGAAAAGATTTACGGCACATACAGAGGCATGGGGAAGCTTTGTGGACGTCAGGATAAACGCACCTGAAGTCCTGCAGAAACAACTTAAGCGGAAAGATAAAAGCGGAAATATCATCATCAGTTCAGTAACGGACCCATATCAATGGATCGAGGGAAAATATAAACTTACAAGACAATGTCTTGAAGTCCTCCTGCCATATAAGTTCTCAATCAGCATACTCACAAAATCCCCGCTGGTCCTGCGTGACATTGACCTGTTTAAAAGGTTTAGCGACATAGAGGTTGGTGTTACAATCACGACTGATGATGAAAAGATAAGAAAAATATTTGAACCACATGCCCCACCCATCGGTGCAAGGATTAAGGCAATTAAAACGCTTCATAATAATGGTATTAAGACATACGCCTTTATAGGACCTGTGCTCCCCATGAATCCTGACGCCCTTATAGAAAAGCTACGCTCCCATGTTGACAGCGTTATCATTGACAGGATGAACTATACCTCAAAGACCATGCAAACATACAGGAACATGAACCTGACTAAATGGCTTGACAGAGGTTTTACAGATAAAATAATCGGGAGATTGAAGGATGGGTTTGGCAACCTGAACGAAACAGACTAATCTTATAAAAGGCTTAAGGCAGACGATACGTCGTGGCCCTGGTTTGTCCTTCCCGTATAACGAGCCCTGCATCTGTTAACGGTTTGATTATCTGCCCGACACGCGCCCTTGTAAGTGAGAAGGCTTTTTCTATATCCGGGGATTTGACCCGGCCCCTGTCCCTTAAGAAACGCAGGAAATCCTCCTGCCTTTTTGTAAGCACCATACGCGGGGCCTGGACCGAAATACTTAACCCGATTATCCGCTCTTTTACCTTATGAAGTGTCCCGACCACGCCCTCTGCCACGTATTCGAGCCAGTAACTCAGGTCATCGTCGAGGTCCCGTGCCTGCTGGATCTTCTGGTAATAGCGCTGCCTGTCCTGTTCGAAAAACTCGTCGAGGGCAAAGAGATGATGGGTATCAAAACCTCTGGAATAAAAGAGCCAAATCGCAAGAGCCCTCGAAATACGTCCGTTTCCGTCAGCGAAGGGATGAATTGAGACGAGGCGGTGATGGGCGATAGCGCCTGCTATTATGGGATGCAGGGCTTCCGACCCTTAGAGTTTATCCATTCGAGGAGTTCAAGCGTAAGCGGTTTGGCCTTATCAGGCGGCGGAGGCGTATATACGGTAATTCCACGGCTTTCGTAAAGCATAGAAGCCTCAATATAATACCGTATTTTCTTTCATTTCATGGCTTTATTCCAAGTTTATTAAGCAAGGCATTAACCCGTTCATAAGCGTCTCTTTGTATCCGTTCCTGTTCGTCCGGATCGTCTATTTCCTCAAAGTCTGAAACTGACTTCGGGCCAAAGGCCTTCGCCGAGGAGAACTTATCCGCGATCTTCTGTAAGCCTTCCTTTACCAATCCGTGATGCATGTGCGGCTTGAACTCTTCCGACAGCGCCTCTATCCCGCCCGGATAATTTAGCAGACAATAGTAGATGTCCCAGGCATCCTTTTCCTTCACGCGTGTCTCCATAGCCATTCCCTTCATCACAAAGAACGGCACGATAGAGGCAACACGTACAGTCACTGCATCATGTGCGCCGCCGGGAAGTGTCCCCTCGATCCTTATTTCCTCTGACATCTCAAAGGCAAGATCACAACCCCTCACTTTACGGGCGTGTATGCCTTGTATACGTTGGTGACGATGGCTCCTGGAAGTTCCCTCATATTCTCCGGCCAGGAGATCAACCTGTACCTTAACCTCACGGTTGCCAACTTTCACATTTCTGAAGAAGATGAAGGGTTGGTCTCCCTGCTGATACCCCCGGCTCTGAAGGAGGTACTGGATCATCTTGTAGCCTTCTTCGCTGATCTTTAGATGATTCAGGGCAATATCCACGTCCATACTGCCGACATGTGGGCCGCTGTAATGAGGCAACAATACCTCCGGAATCCATCCGCCGATGAGAACAATATCGTCTTTGTATTCGCCCAGAAGATGCACCAGCTCTATGAGCACAGAGCGTGCAGCCTCCACACCTTCTGCTGTGTAATCCCGGCGCGTTACCATGTTATTTCTCTACTGACCATTCCGGCTTTATCACATCTCTCAGTAATACGTCCGCTGCCTCCTCGCCTCTGCCTTTATACCCCTTCAGGTCAAGATAAATCTGCAAAGGCGAAACGATCCTGATATCATCAATCACCTGCGTTCCGTAAAAGACCCCTTCGTCATAAGGATCAAGTAGAGTGATGTTGGCTCCGCTCCCGACCTCTTTCAGATTCAGTAATGATGCCACATCCTCTCTGGCAGGGTGCACATAAGCCATTTATCGGGAGTAACGCACTGCAGGTGCGAAACGTGCAGCGCCGGAGAAGCCTGTCAGTGCATACTCAATGCTCTTTTCTTTGCAGATCTTCGCCAGTTCGGATTCTATTTCCGGAATGCTCTTCAGCGAATAGAAATTGCGCACTTTGTTCTTCCGGTATGTATATACACTGGCCCACTCTTCAAGAAGTATCCACGGTGCGCTTAGTGAAAAACCATCCTGCTCAGTGATCCACTCACGATCAAGAAGGAGTCTCTTCACATTTGCAATCTGCCCCAGGCTTACCCGTGCTTCATCAGCAAGGGACTGCGTCTTCCAGACCCTTCCGGGATTGTTTAACAGCACCCTCAGTACCCGCGAAGATTTTGGTGAAAAGAGAGAGACCAGGTCTCTCCTTGTCCGGAATGGATTTGGCCTTCCTGTATGCTCGACATATACCTGCCCGAATGACAAGTAGCAATTTCCGGCAAAGTCCAGATAACCGATACCGTCCTTCATGCAGATGCCGGCTGCCTGCGGGGATATGTAGGGGGCCATGAAGATGAAATAAGCATTGGAATAGAGATTCCGGTACCGCATCAACTGATTGACTGCATTCCGTGCCATGCGAGGCTGGCCGATATTCTTTACCTCAACGACCATAACATGCTTTTTGTCATTAAGGGTAAGGGTAATCATAAGGTCCACCCCGTCTTTTTCCTGTTCGATTGATTTGACCTGCAGGAAGGGGATCTTTTCAAGAACATCCCGAAGGGCCTTCTCAGCCTTGCTCGCAATTTCCACTGGCGTTATTTTCACTGTAATTCCAATTTTCAACAATTGCTGAAAATAATTATCTCAGTGAAACAGGGTACTTGTCAAGGGTTATTTTCACTATAGATAATACTTTCAGCAAATGCTGAAAAATAGTGTAACAATGAAATACGGATGGGTCCCCTCTCTTCCCCATACCATCAGAGAGCATGAAGGTTAATGACCTCATTAGCACGTGGCTATTTTCCCATTCTGTTTCCGGCTTTGACTCCGGGAAGTAGACATAGTCACTGTCCTCAAGGCTCCTCTGAATAACCGGCCAGAATCTTTTTATAAGAAGACTGTTCAAATATCTCTTAACATCAATAATATACCGGACAATCTCAACTTTCTCATCTGGCCTTAATGTATTTGCCAGGTTCTGGATGGATGATAGAGATATCCGGTTTGCCTACCAATTATACTTTTTTTCTTTTCTGAGGACAATTTGTTTCGTGGATAAAAAGGAAAGGCGGTACATTATCCACCGCGGCGGTTTTCCTCAAAGATGTCAGCAGGCATAGGGTGATGAAGACGCCAGATTATTTTGATGGGTCGCTCACTCTCGTAACTGACGCGATCAGCAGGGCCCAAATATGTGAAGGGGGTTGTGATGCCATTTCTCCTCTTCGCAGCGCGGACAAAGATCAGGATCGTATAGCCCCTCTCCATATGATGTATCAGGTTTTGTCCTGTGTCGCTATTTTCTGCTGTATTCGACTGAGATTCCCAGTGCAGAAGTTCCCTGCTGATAGGATAATCGGCATACATAGTGCTCGGTGAGAACTCCCGCTCTGTTTTCTGGAAGGTAACGAGGGCAGCATAAGCCTTGATGTCCCTGAAATGAAGGACCCCCACCCCAGTTGTCCCTGCGGATTCCAGTGTCGCCATCCTCAGCGCTGCCTTGATATCTGAATTGCTATATTGAGCATGAAGTTCGAGAGAACAGTGGAAAGGCAATTCCGGTATAGTTCCACTAATACGCGCTTCTTCCTCTGCCCATTCAAGTACTTCTCCTATGTCAGATAGAATTGATGTGTTGCCGGCGAGCTTCGAGAATGAATCCTTAAGTGTCGTTATTCCAAAATCCTTGCCAGGTTTGCCCCATATTCGGTAATGAATGGACAGAGCAAAATCACCAGCCTCATATAAGGCTCCTTGTATATCATGCAGGCGAAGCCTGTCCATGATCTGGCGTAATTTTTTGATTTCCATAGGACCAGTTATTGAAGCAGCTCTTACAAGAGCGCTTCTCAGACTGGATATATCCATATCTCGCGGTGGTTCAATTAGATGTGCCTTTGCTTTCCACTCTGACCATGTTTCTCTGACGAGGAGAGTCTCAGGCTCGTAATCATGATAGTGTACGAAATTATTGAAGGTCAACGGCTGATTGGCTTCGTTCGCAAAAGTCTGAAGCCTCTCCGGTATTTGAACAGACAGGTTACGCAAATTTTCCCGGATATTTGTGAGAACGTACTCCCGTGCAACACGATCGAGGTGAATAGAACATCCAGCCGGCAGGTGTGGAAAATCAAGCTCTATTTCACGATCTATGGCATAACGGGTCTTAGGTAACAGGGCTTTTAGTTTACTGTCTATTCGATAACGACGATGCGTCTGTCCAACAAAATCGAGAACGGTAAGACAATCCTTATCAGGTGCATGCCGCAGACCGCGGCCCAATTGCTGAAGAAAGACGGTAAGACTCTCCGTTGGGCGCAAGAATAGGACTGTATTCACATCAGGCACATCGAGACCTTCATTAAGCACATCCCGGGTAAAAAGAAAGGTAAGTTTCCCTGTCCGAAATTCTTTTAAAAAAAATGTTCTCTTGTCATCTATCGTATCACCTACGAGCACAGCGGACTTTACCCCTCGCTTATTAAACATGCTCGCCATATACTCCGCATGGCGGACCGATACGCAAAAACCGATACCTTTCACATGTGACAGGTCAGGCTCATAGCGCAAAAGCGCAGCCAGTATAGCATCAAGACGTTGCAGCGCCAGGGCATGTGCGCCAGTATAAACGTTCTCCAGTTCATGGATATCATATTTACCGTTTTTCCAGAAATTGTCGGCCGTGAGAGCTACCGGATCAGCAACGCCAAAGTAGTGGAAGGGGCAGAGCAGTTTCTCCTCAAGTGCCTCAGGCAGTCGTATTTCTGCAGCATAACGGTTACCGAAGTCTGCGACAACGCTTTTCCCATCCATACGCTCGGGTGTCGCAGTAAGGCCGAGCAGGATTTTGGGCGTAAGATTGTCGAAAATAGGGCGGTAACTGTCTGAGGGGCCGTGGTGCACCTCATCAATGACTATGTAGTCATAAAAATCGGGACTTACTTGCTCCCATAGTCGGCGGGAAGTCAGCATATCCACTGAGCAGAATAGATGTTCCATACGCGTTGCTTCGTAGGGTCCAACAAGTAGTTCACCAAAATCGGCCATGCGTAGTACATTTCTGAAGGTTGCAACTGCTTGTTCTAATATCTCTCTCCGATGAGCAATAAATAGAAAACGGGCTTGCCTGTTTCGTTTCTCGAAAAATCGCCGAAAATCAAAAGCAGCAACAACGGTCTTACCGGTGCCTGTTGCAGCGATCACGAGATTCTTCCAGTGACCGTGAACAGTGCGCTCTGCCTGAAGGGCATCGAGTATACGTTCCTGGAAAGGATGAGGACGCAGATCGAAGAACGCTGTAGGTAGGGGAGTCTTTGTGCGTGCATGTTGTATTGCCTCGCGAAGAGTAGAAAAGTTATCAGGATTGAAAGGAAGAAACTCATGGCTGTTCCAATAAGTCTCGAACTCTGCAGAAAATTTCTCAAGAATATGCGGCATGTCTTGAGCTGTTACCTTGAGATTCCACTCAAGCCCGCTTGTCATTGCTGCGTGGGACATATTGGCCGACCCTATATATGCTGTTGAAAACCCGGAATTGCGTTGGAAGTGATATGCCTTGGCATGAAGGCGAGTTCTGTCTGTATCATATGATACTCTTACGTTGATATTTGGCATCTTAGCAAGCCATTCAACGGCAGGAGAGTCAGAAGCACCCATATACGAGGTAGTGATTACCCTTACGGGGACTTTGCGGGTAAGAAGATCCTCAAAGGCCGGCATAAGGAGGCGCAAGCCAGACCACTTTATAAAAGATATTAATATGTCTACTGCATCAGCAGATCGCATCTCTGCCTGCAGGTCTTGAACAAGCTGCGGCTCGCGGGGTGAGCCAGTAAACAAACTGCTTTCGATAATTGATGTTGCAGGGCGAGGTATTCCTTGCTGAGCGTAATGTGGCGGGGTTATTTCTGACAGAACCGATTTTTCTGCGAACACCAGTCTATGTTTTCCGAGATGTGTATTGTCATTGGTACCTGCAAGAAGGTCAATCAGACGATTGCAAAGGTTAAGTCGTTCAAGAGGATCGGTTTCCTGTAGCAAAGATTTTTCTATAACCTTAGCTATAAAGGTAGCATAGCGGGGAGGTTGCTCCTCAGGATCAATCTTCGACAAGACAGACCGTAGCTCCGGATGTCGTAAGAGCGCATCACGTAACCCTTCATCAAGCAAGGCGTCATAAATGCCATAAGAGAGAGTATCATTATCATCACTTGCAAACATTGACATTGATTAATGTCCTTTGTTTTTATCAATGAGTTTGGTGTCATTCTATATCAACAGTCATATTTATTCTATAGATCTTTTCCGGATCATAACAATTGATCCCGGCATTCTTACAAGCCTGATCGGCATCAAGATTGTGCCTGTCGAATTGCCATCCTCTATTGATGCGATGATCGTACCTTCTGAGGATGGCCGCCTGAAGATCCTCTTATACAGGAGTATTACACAGCATGAGCGGCAGAACTTCTCCATATGCCATGAGATTGCTCATACCTTTTTCCCTGATTGTGCTGAGTTCATTCGGATGCGTGCTTCGAGGCATGAGAAGGCGGACCCGGAGAGGGAGGTTGAGGTACTGTGCAATATTGCTGCATCTGAATTGCTCCTCCCAGGTGACCACTTCATTGTCAGCCTGCATGAATATGGCCTTGCTCTCAGATCAGTGATCCCATTGTCAGAACAGTTAAAGGCCTCAAAGAGTGCTACTATCATAAAGATGGTCAGCAGTGGAATTAAGATCTGTGCAGCGGTCTTTCTTGAGCCTGGGCACAGGAAGTATGTAAACAATCAGATATTTCATTCCACGAAATAAGTCTATCCCGGATGATTCCTGTGTTTACAGGGCTGTGGAGACTAATGAGGTTACAGGTGGGACAGAGGACTGGAAGATACCCGGTCATCCGGTTTATAAAGTTGAGTCGATGTACCTGCCGCCGCTTGATGGTAATGACTTGACGCCGAGGGCTGTAGCGCTGATAGTGCCAACAGGTGGGGATAAGTAATTATTTATCTGACGATTACGTGTTTTCATCTTACGATTATCTGACGATTAAGTGTCAGCGAGGGATCTTGTGCTGGTCCTAAATTCGGGTCTTGCTGTAAAGAGATTTCTTGGCTTTTTCAATATCTTCCTCGGATATTTCAACACCTTCAAGGATTCCCTTAAGGGAAATTATATTTTTCTTAGATGGGGTAATCTCCCTGAGGATAGATAACTTGAGATCTGATAATTCATCTTCAATTGTTTCAATGGAGTATGGATGTCAAGCCTTTCATTTGACAAAAAAATATCCTGTTGCTATGTTAACCAAGCTGATGATGAAATAGCAAAAGGAGGTTGCAGGACATGATTTACTTTTTTACAGTATTAATGAGTCTGTCTCTTTTCTGGGCGCCGACCTCATTTGCCGGGTATAAGGATGTTGACACTAAAATTGCGGAACAGGAGATCAACAGTCATATCACAAATGAAGATGTGAGGTTTACCTTTCGTCTGCAAAAGGGAGGGTTTGAGAAGGGTGTTGCGCAGGGGATGTGGGATGCTGAGGGCAAGTTAACGGGCCGGGCAACTGCTGCTAAGTTAAAGTCACTGAAACGTTCCGGTACCGGCGACTTGTTAATCTCGTCACAGAATGCGGATATAATAGTTAAGGTTACTGATATTAAAGAGATGAATATGGGGATGAAGTTCAAGCAGGCTAAGTTTGTGTGGCAGTATAGTCAGGACGTGCCGTCTCTCTGGAAGCGGTTTATTGTTGCCGGCGGGAATGGATATGCTGCGTTTGCGCTGGGTAATGACGGCTGGCGTTATGATGGTATGGAACTGGGATACTCGCCGGATCCTTTTTCCCTTACTGCTGCAGAGGCTGAGGAAGAACGGAAAGAGATGCAGCAGATAGCGGCGGTAAAGGGAAAAGAGGATGAGGCAGCTCGCAGATTGCAGTCAGAGCGTCAGAGGAGGATGGAAGAGTCTAAGAAGGCGGGTAAGAGTTATGGGAGTTTTTCTCTGTCAACCCGCGGGGGACAGGAAAGATGCAGTGTCTCAAATGCAGGGGTAACCTGCGAGAAGGATGGGGATAAAGGGAAGCAATCATATTCCATTATGTTTGTGGATGTAAGGGATATCAGGAAGTCCTCTTATCCTGGACCGGAATCAAAACAATATTATGCTATAGAACTCACAATGCGAGAGACTAAGGGAGGGACAGGTAGTCAGGATTCTATGAAACCGTCCTGGAGAAATGTTGCTCAATGGATTTCTGAGAGCAGGGATGACTTAGACAGGTTTCTTGATGTACTGGCCCGGGCGCATGCGGAGTGGCGTACAAGATACAGCGATATTGCGGAATAAACCGTAGTTATTACCCTCTCTTTTACCCTCTTTTAGAGGTACTACCCTCTTTTTTTCCAGGGGGCGCCAGGCCCGCGGCCGAGGCATTCCACCTTTTTCGCCTTCTGCAGATCCCGAAGAACCAGACGTACCATATCCCGGCTTACTCCTGGACACGTACGTTCCAAATCAGATAATGTGAATTCGCCTGAAAAGGTGTTGATGGCCGACTCTACAAGTGCGGTTTTAGCCCCGCGTGGACTTTTGATTTGGCCAGCCCGGTCACCGAATTCTTTGTATGCACTTTTCAAAATAAAGAGCAGGTAGTTGATATAGGGCCACGGATCATGCCGGCCTTCATGCCATTGTTGCGAGCTTTGCTCCAGGGTTTCATAATACCGCTCTTTGTTCTGCTCGATTAGTCGCTCCAGGCTGATGTATCGTCCCACGTCATATCCGAGGTGATAGCATTGAAGGAGGAAAAGCAGCCTGGAAACACGCCCATTACCGTCTCTGAATGGATGAATACAAAGAAAGTCGAGATTGAATGCAGCCATGGCAGCGAGCGGATGAACCCAGCGATCATCAAGACATTTATGCCAGAGCCGGATCAATTCTGCAGTTGCTTCCCTCACCCTGGCGGCCACAACAGTCCTGAAGCGTACACGTTCGCGGCCATCCGGATACTTTTCAATGATGTCGCTGTTGACCTTTTTGTATTGTCCGGCATCTCCTGTCCCCCCACGAGTCAGGCGATTAATTTC
>Ga0209324_10004018_pt1 | contig 10085 bp, 7 predicted proteins | sample Rifsed19ft3_FD_184015 | JGI IMG/M metagenome (GOLD analysis project Ga0209324, IMG submission 184015) | Soil microbial communities from Rifle, Colorado, USA - sediment 19ft 3 (version 2) | ecosystem: Environmental > Terrestrial > Deep subsurface > Rock core/Sediment | place: Rifle, Colorado...
GGGAGAAGTCTCTGTGAAAACAGGGAACGAAAAGTAAACAATCGAAGAGCTGGGTTCTGTGGGTTTCTTACTCACTACCCAGCTCTTCGTGTTTCTGGAATTATAAAATCCTGGAATTATCGAAAATGTTTTTATTTGATAGTATATTGAAACTGTTATAAAATCATGGCGTTGGTGATACATGAATAATACAAAAGCGATTTCACATTTTTTAAAAATAACGCTGCTATTACTTGCTTCCGTTGTAAGTACTCACATCATAACTGCCGGAGACATACAAAACGAAAATATAAGCGATGGAAAAAGTATAGAAAAGCCAAAAATATTTTTTGAAGAACAGGTATATGATTTTGGTAAAATTTATATAGGTGAGAGCATAAAACACGAATTTAAATTAAAAAATCTTGGGAAAGGTGAGTTAATTATAAATAATGTTAAATCATCATGCGGATGCACTGCTGCATTAGTATCAAAAAACATTCTACCCAAAGACGAAGAAGGGGAAGTAGAAGTTAAGTTTAATTCCGGTCATTATGTTGGAAAGGTAACAAAATCTGTTATTGTGAACTCAAATGATCCGGAGAATTCAAAATACAAGTTAACTGTTACAGGGGAAGTAATTGAAGAAGTTAGCGTTAACCCAAAACGAATAAATTTTGGTATTATCAATAAAGGGGATTTTTGTACTAAAAATCTGGAGATAAAAACCGTACCAGAATTGAAAATCGATATAAAGAAAGTAGAATCACCAAGCCCTTATATTACAATTATAAAAAATAAAACAGGTGAGAATAACTATGTTTGTCAGGTAACAATTAGTAAATATGATTATATAGGAAAATTAAATGGGATAGTATTTGTTTATACAAGCAGTAATAAGCAGGAAAGAATAGACGTCCCGTTTTCTGGAGAAATAGTCGGTGATTTGACGTTTTATCCAGAAGTCTTGTCTTTTGGCAGTGTTAAATTAGGACAGGACATAAAAAAGACGGTGATAGTTAATTTCATAAATAAGGATGTGAAAATAGAAAAGATCGAGGCTGACCCAAGCAATCTAAGCTACATCATATCCGAATTAAATAATATTAGCACCAAAAAAATCGAGGTTAAATTAGGCAAAGATATCACGATCGGAAAGATTACAGGAAGTTTGAGGATATATACGAATAGTACTATACAACCTGTTATTAACATTCCTGTTAATGGAGAAATAAAAGGTTAAATGAACATTATTTATGAAGATGAATATTGGATTTTTGGTTATTTTTTTAATTATTTATTTACCTATTAAGGTTTATGGTTCTTCAGAAAGTTTACTAATAGTATTTTCTGGGGAGGAGACCGGAAATCTTGAACCCTGTGGATGCTATGAAGGACAAATTGGAGGTATTTCAAGAAGATATACGTTTATAAATTCATTTAGGAAAAATAAGAATGTTATTTTACCGGTAAGTTTGGGTGACCTTCCAAAAACTGTTGGGCGGCAGGATGAAATAAAAATGGAGATTTCCTGTCGTGCTCTTGGAGAAATGGACTATATTTTACATAATCTCGGTGAAAAGGATATTGAAATTGGTCCACAATTATTAAATTATTTGTCACATACAAATAAGACTGTATTTCTTTCTAGTAATATTCAATTGATTGATTCATTTCCTCTGAAAATTAATCAGTATGTTTTGAAGGAATGTTTTGTTTCAGGACACACACTTAAGATTGCCTTTTTGGGCATTCTTTCTAAATCCCTTCTCAATAATAATGTTTTGGAATATGTAAAGGTAAAAGATCCTGTCCAGACCCTTAAGCATTTAGTTAAACAGTTGCAAGAGAAGGTAAACTTAATAGTATTGCTTTCACATGCACCGTTTGCAGAGTCTATAGAAATTGCAAAATGTTTTCCAGAAATAGGATTAATTATTACAGGACATAATATAGAAGAACCTGCCGATTCGATAACCTACATTAATAATACTCCCATTGTTTCTCCCGGGATAGAAGGTAAGCATATTGGAATTGCGAGATATTCAGTAAATAATTCAGAGATGGAAAGAAAGTCTGTTGGAGTTATTCCACTTGATAGTAAATACAAAGATTCGCAGGAAATGATTTCATTATTAAAAGAATACCAACAAATATTAGCAGATGAAGATTTATTAAGTAAAATACCACAGGCACCTCTTTTGAGTGGTTTGTCGTATGTGGGTAGCTCTATATGTGGAATGTGTCATAAGATAGTATATGAACACTGGAATAAAACAACACACGGAACTTCATATGATACTTTGGTTAGGAAAGGATATCAATATGATCCAGAATGTATTAAATGTCATACCACTGGTTATGGGTATGTTTCCGGGTTTTTAAATCATGAAAATAATAGTAGTTTAATTAATGTTGGCTGTGAAAGTTGTCACGGCGCCGGGAGTAGTCATATAAAGTATGTGACCGAGCCTTTTGGAGTAACAGATGAGAGTAATTGTGTGATATGTCACGAGAGTGAGCATAGTCCAAAATTTCAATATAGCGAATATTGGAAGAAGATTAAACATCCAGAAGAGATAGTAAAGAAAATACCTTAAACTACGGAATAATATATTTGAGTATGATTAAGATTGCATTTTATTGGCACCAGCATCAACCGTATTATAAAGATAACCTGACGGGTGAATACTCTATGCCATGGGTGAGGCTGCATGGGATAAAGGATTATATTGGCATGGCGTTGTTATTAGAAGAATTTCCCGAAATACATCAAACGTTTAATTATGTACCGTGTCTCTTAGATCAACTTAAAGATTACGGAGAGAATTGTGCCATTGATCGGTTTTGGAAATTGACAAAAATATCGGCAGAAGATTTAACGGAAGAAGAGAAACTTTATATATTGGATAATTTTTTTTCTGCGAATAATCAAAACATGATCGATATTTATCCAAGATATAAAGAATTACTGAAGAAGCGAAATTTCAGAAGGAAACGGGCCCGGGATGTACTTAAGAATTTTTCTAATAAGGATTTTCAAGATTTACAGGTATGGGCGAACCTCACATGGTATCATCCGTTAATTTTTCAAAGAGAACCTTTGCTAGCTGAATTATTAAAGAAGAGTGAAGGATTTACGAAGGAAGACAAAGAATTTGTGGTATCGAAACAAATTGAAGTAATTAAACAAATTATTCCGCTTCATAAACGCTTACAAGATTCAAAACAAATAGAAGTTACAACCTCGCCTTATTATCATCCAATTTTGCCTTTGTTATGTAATCAAGAATCTGCAAGAGTTGTTTTGCCTAAACTGTCCTTACCCAAAAAGAGATTGTTAGCAATTGAAGACGCAAAAATACAAGTAGAAAAGGCAGCTCTCACTTACGAAAGACACTTTGGACAAAAACCATGTGGTATGTGGCCTTCGGAAGGCGCTGTGAGCGATGAAATTATACCGATATTGTCACAAGCCGGGTTTCGATGGGTAGCGTCAGATGAAGAGATACTAGCATGTTCACTGGGTAATCAGCTTTTAAGAGATGAATATGGGGATGTAGTCACTCCTGATATTTTGTATAAACCATATCGAGTTCATATAAAAGGTAATGATGTTAATATCGTATTTCGTGATCACAATCTTTCTGACTTAATTGGTTTTCAGTATTCACAATATCTTGTTGATAATGCAGTGTCTGATTTTATGAACAGGATAAATAGTTTACAAAAATACAATGTCGATGGAAGACCACTCCTGGTAACTATTATATTAGATGGGGAAAATGCCTGGGAATATTATTCTAATAGTGGCTTAGATTTCTTAAGAAAGCTTTACGAAGTAATTAGCAAAGACTGTGATTTGGAATGTGTTCGTATTCGCGATTATTTAGAAGAGTATCCCCCGGAGCAAACATTGCAGCATATTTGTCCAGGATCATGGATTGGGCACAACCTGGCTACATGGATTGGGCATGAAGAAAAAAATAGCGCATGGGATTTAGTAGAAGATACCCGCTCTTTCGTTAAGGATCAAGCGCTAAAAACACCCCATTTAAATAATGACACAATTGCAAAGGCGTGGGAAGAAATTTTCATAGCAGAGGGTAGTGATTGGTTTTGGTGGTTTGGCGATGATCATTTTACTCATCATAAAGATGAGTTTGACAGTTTATTCAGGCTGCACCTGAAAAACGTGTATAAACTTTTCAATGTTGATGCGCCAAGGATATTGGATGCGACTGTTTCAAGGGTGACCCGAAGAAGACCTTATTCCCAGCCAAAAAGATTTTTGGATATTAAACTCGACGGGGTCGTGAGCAATTATTTTGAGTGGCTGGATGCTGGTAAATATGATGTAAGTAAAGATATGGATACGATGCACAGGGCTTCTGGTCAGCCCATTCATAGTGTGTTCTTTGGATTCGACATAGATAATTTATTTATAAGAATAGATTTTGATAAAGATTTATTATCTCAATATATGGAAAAGGGCAAGCTTATAATCACATTTATTCAACCCCAGGAATTACAGATTCATACTTCTGCTTTTATGGATAAACCACTGAGATTTACTATTAAAAATAAAAATTATAAGTATGAAGGAAAAGATTTTTACAGCATCTCTTTCGGTAAAATAATGGAATTATCCTGTGCTTTTTCGGTTTTAGATTTTTTCCCTGGAATAGATGTTGAGTTTTTTATTGAGTTAGTGAAAGATAGTGAGACTATCCAACGAATGCCGCTTCGGACTGTATTTTGTTTTTATGTGCCATCGAAAGATTTTGAAAGAATGATGTGGCAGGTATAAAGTCACAAAATGGCGTAGTCACAACAAAAATTGATTTAACCACTGAGACACAAAGTGCACTGAGAAGAAGTTACGAAGTTGAGAAGATGTGAATATGGGAAAACAGAGTTTTCCTCCTTACAATATCATATTTCGAAATTCATTCTTTGTGCCCTTTGGATCTTTGTGGTTTGTAAATGCTTGCTAAAAATATAAGGAGGATAACAAAAAATGCCAGAACTTCGGAAAGACCCCGTTTCTGCCCGGTGGGTCATTATTGCAACTGAAAGGGCTATGAGGCCTACTGATTTTAAATCAGAACCACAGCCTATAAAGGGAGGATATTGCCCGTTTTGTGAAGGCAATGAGGATAAGACCCCCCAAGAGATCATGGCATACAGAGAAAGAGGCACTCAACCTAATACAAAAGGATGGCGGGTAAGGGTGGTATCCAATAAATTCCCTGCATTAAGAATAGAGGGTAATTTAAATAAACGCGGTGAAGGAATCTATGATTCTATGAATGGTATTGGGGCTCATGAAGTGATTATAGAAAGTCCAAAACATATCATCTCTTTGACAGAACTTGATAATAAACAGGTGGAAGAAGTTTTATGGACATACCGGGATAGGTTAGTAGATTTGAAAAAGGATAAGCGATTTATATACGGACTGCTCTTTAAAAATGTAGGTACAGCAGCGGGGGCTACATTAGAGCATTCTCATTCACAATTAATTGTCACTCCAATTGTGCCCATAACAGTTATGCACGAAATGAACGGATGCGAAGAATTTTATAAATACAGAGGTCGTTGTCTCTTTTGTGACATGGTTCAGCAAGAATTATCTACAGGGACGCGTATTGTCTTAGAAGAAGATAATTTTGTTGCCTTTACACCGTATGCTTCCCGATTTCCTTTTGAGATATGGATATTGCCGAAAATCCATTCATCCCACTATGAAAATTTACAAAAGCTCGAGATTGAAGAATTGGCTCAGGTATTACGTACAGTTCTTCTCAAACTTGAGGCATCGTTAGAATTCCCACCATACAATTATATTGTCCATACAACACCTTTTGTTTTTGGGGAGATCGAGCATTACCATTGGCATATAGAAATCATTCCTCGTCTAACAAGAGTTGCAGGATTTGAGTGGGGTAGTGGTTTTTATATAAATACGGTAACGCCTGAGAGCGCTGCTGAATTCCTTAGAAACGCCAGTATAGAAAGGAAAGTTGAGGTAGTAAGGAAGTGAGAGTTGTTTACCTTTCATCAGAAGTTGTGCCATTTGCGAAGACAGGCGGTTTGGCTGATATTGCAGGGGCGATACCCAAAAGCATACATGAATTAGGCGTGGATATTGTAGTACTCATGCCCCTGTATGGCATAATAAAAGAAAGTCAATGTCCTTTAACAAGCATTAATATACAGTTTGAGGTAAAAATTGGTGATAAACTTAAATCCGGATGTGTGTATAAAGGATTTCTACCCGATACACAGGTACCTGTTTATTTCCTGGACAATGAACAATACTACGGTCGAAAGGGCTTATATAATTATCCCGGAACGACAAAAGATTTTGAAGATAATGGTGAAAGGTTTATTTTTTTTGCCCAGGGCGCTTTGGAAGTTATTGAAAAGCTCAAACTATATCCCGATGTAGTGCACTGCAATGATTGGCAGACAGGACTTATCCCCGTATATATAAAAACAAAGTATGCGAGAACGGAATGTTTCAAAAATACAAAAACGGTAATGACGATCCACAATATTGCATATCAGGGGATTTTCTGGCACTGGGATATGAATCTAACAGGGTTAGATTGGAGCCTTTTTAACTGGAAACAACTAGAATTCTACGGAAAACTGAATTTCCTGAAAGGCGGTATTGTTTTTAGTGACCTCATTACTACGGTTAGTAAAACGTACGCTACAGAGATACAAACGCCTGAATATGGCGCTGGTCTTAATGGTGTGCTTAAAGAAAGATCGAATGATCTTTATGGCATTATCAATGGAATTGATTATTCTATATGGAATCCGGAAACAGACAAGTACATTATTACAAATTATGGCATAAAAAATCTTCGGGGAAAACAACTTTGCAAAAAGGCTTTGCAGCGAAAATATAACCTTCCTGAAAGAGATGTTCCTGTTATAGGGATGATAACGAGATTGACAGACCAAAAGGGGCTGGATTTAGTTACGAATAAATTCCAGGATTTAATGAATGCCGATTTCCAGTTTGTTTTGTTAGGAACCGGCGAACAGCGATACCACGAATTATTTCGAGCTTACGCAAAAACATTCCCCAAAAAAGTGGCAGTAAAATTGACTTTTGATGAGCAATCTGCTCATGAGATTGAAGCCGGGTCAGATATGTTCTTAATGCCGTCGCGTTTCGAACCGTGCGGGTTAAATCAATTGTATAGCCTAAAATATGGCACTATTCCGATTGTTCGTAATACGGGTGGTCTAGCCGATACTATTACTGATGTCCGTTCATGTCCTGTTTCCAATGGGAAAGCCAACGGCTTCTCATTTAAAGAGTACAATGCTGATTTATTATTAGACACTGTTATTAGTGCAAAGGATTTATTTAAGAATAAAAGCCAATGGATAAACCTTATGAAAAATGGAATGGCTCAGGATTGGTCATGGGAAAGAAGCGCTAAAAAATATATCGAACTCTATAAAATGCTTGTAAAGGGCAATAGTTCACCGGAGGGAAAAGATTTGACAAGATAACAGGATAGACATGATATAAATAAATTAATTTCTGACAGGATTGACAAGATAATCAGGATGAAAAAATTATCATGTGAATCCTGTTCATCCTGTCGAATATAATAGACAGTAAATTGGTTGAAATCATAGAAAAGAAGATAACTTAATGTCAAAAAAGATAAATCTGATTCTTGCGATACATAATCATCAACCTATAGGCAATTTTGATAATGTAATAAGCGAGGCATGCGATAAGGCTTATAAACCGTTTCTGGACATTCTGGAGAAATACCCATCCTTAAAGGTATCAATACATTTTTCTGGCTGTTTGTTAGAATGGATAGAAATTAACGAACCAGCTATGATTGCTCAAATTAAACATCTTGTTGACAGGAATCAGATAGAATTAATGGGAGGAGGATTTTATGAGCCTATTATGGTTATGTTGCCTGAACGAGATAGAATTGGGCAAATTAAAAAATACACAGAATATTTGCAGAAATATTTTGAGTGTAAAATACGGGGGATGTGGGTGCCTGAGCGTGTTTGGGAGCAGAATTTGACAAAGACATTTGCAGAGGCAGGCATGGAGTATACTGTATTAGACGATTCACACTTTAAATATGCAGGTTTGGAAGACCATCAATTGCTTGGTTATTATGTGACAGAGGACCAAGGGAGTATGATAAAAGTATTTCCTGCTAGCGAATTGCTACGATATTATATCCCATTTGAGGAACCGGCAAAATGTATTGAATATTTCAAATCTTGTGCAACTGAAGGTGGAGACGTAACTATTGTTTATGCGGATGATGGAGAAAAGTTTGGAGTATGGCCAAAAACGTATGACCATGTATACAAAAATGGCTGGCTGGAAAGGTTTATCAATTTATTGTTAGATAATAGAGACTGGATTAACTTAGTCACATTTAGTGAAGTAATCGATAATTTTTCATCCAAAGGAAAGGTGTATTTGCCAGATGCTTCGTATCGTGAAATGTTGGAATGGGCTTTGCCTGTGGAGGTATATTTTAAATATGAAGATGTTTACAATAAGCTGGATCAGATTCCATGGGGGATAAATGTAAAACGTTTTATGAAAGGAGGATTCTGGAGGAATTTCAAGATAAAATATCCTGAATCCAATCTTCTTTATGCCAAAATGATGCATGTCAGTAATATGGTAGATTTAATGGATAAAAAGAAAGATGATTATATGGCTGCCCAGAAAGAACTATTTATGGGACAGTGTAATTGTCCATACTGGCATGGGGTGTTTGGTGGGATATATCTACCACACCTTAGATTTGCTGTTACCAGTCATTTAATTGCTGCAGAGGTATTGGCAGAGAAGGGAAAAGTAAAAGGAGTACACTATTGCATTTCCGACTATGACTGCGATACCAAAGATGAAATTTGTGTGAGTAATTCACAAATGACCGTTTATTTTAAACCGGATAGGGGCGGTCATATCTACGAGCTTGATTACAAGCCAAAACGGATTAATTTGCTTAATACCCTTATGCGGAGAAGAGAGGTATATCATAACAAGATTACTGATACACTTTATAAGAACGATTTGGAACAGGCGAAGAGTATCCACGATTTAATGCCTTCGAAACAGAATGGTCTGGAGAAGATGCTGTACTATGATACGTATCTTAAAGAAGGCTTAATAGATCATTTCTTTGAACCTGGCACAACGGTAAAAGATGTTTTCAAGAATGACTATAGAGAAGCAGGTAGTTTTGTTACTTCCCCTTATAATTATACTGTAAAACAGGGTAAGGATAATCTGTTAATTAAATTGTATCGGGAAGGTGAGGTTGAATCTGGAGGACATCGATGTCCAGTTAGAATAATAAAAGAGATAACGATAATGAAAAATGCGTCTTTGATAAATATTGTATATATCATTGAGAATCATTCTAAACATATTTGCGATGCACAATTTGGTGTCGAGTTTAATATCTCAATGACTGCCGGAGATGCTTTCGGCAGATATTATTACATAAAGGACAGAGAAATTATAGGAAACTTGGCCATTGAACAAGAATTAAATTCACAAAACAAATTAGGACTTGTGGATGAATGGTTGGGTGTTGAGGTGGTACTTGATTGGAACATTTCAGGAGACGTCTTTATGTTTCCTATATATACGGTTTCTCAATCAGAAGCTGGTTATGAGTTAGTTTATCAGAATTCTTCAATCATTCCGAGGTGGAGTTTAAACATTAAACCAGAAGATACCTGGAGTGTCGTAATAAATAAAAGCATAAAATCACTTTAAAGCACGTTTTGAATTGCTTTAACTTACACTTATTCATTAGAACTAAATGAAAATTATTTGTTACTGCTCAGCAGGGGTTATTTTTGACTATAAAAGAAATGAATAACATATAACAAGAAATGAATAATTAAAAAGTGAAAAGGGATGAGTGAAGTCAATAAAAAATATGATGTTGATAAAGGTATTACCGAATGCAAAGAATTGATTTCAATCTTTGTGAGAAGTATAGAAACTGCCCGAAAAAATAAATCGTCAAAAAACACTTAAACATTTTTCATTTCTTGTTATATGTTATTTA
>Ga0209324_10004020_pt1 | contig 10083 bp, 5 predicted proteins | sample Rifsed19ft3_FD_184015 | JGI IMG/M metagenome (GOLD analysis project Ga0209324, IMG submission 184015) | Soil microbial communities from Rifle, Colorado, USA - sediment 19ft 3 (version 2) | ecosystem: Environmental > Terrestrial > Deep subsurface > Rock core/Sediment | place: Rifle, Colorado...
CAGTTGATTATGTAATAACAGGAGGAAATTATGACTCTTCCCTCCTGGGCATTGCAAAATTTTTAAGAGATACAACTCTCCTTCCGAAAGGAATTTGGCATAGGAAAAACGGTGCGGTTAATAATACAGATGGTTTTGATCTGAACCTAGATCTTAATCAATTGCCCTTTGTAGATAGGAAGTTGACAAAAGCTCACTTATACGGAGAGAAGTGGAAGAAAAGGATTCCTTTTTTTTATACTATGGCCGGAAGGGATTGTCCCTGGAGAAAATGTAGTTTTTGTTCATGGACAACAATATACCCAATTTTTAATGTCAGAGGACCTGAGAACCTTCTTGATGAGATAGGTTTCCTGATTGAGGAACACGGGGCAAAGGAAATTTTTGATGACACAGGGACTTTTCCAGGAGGTGAATGGCTAAAAAAATTTTGTACTGGTATGATAGACAGAGGATACAGTAAAGAAATATTATTTTCTTGCAACATGAGGTTTGATTACTTAAAAAATGATGTAGCACAATTAATGAAAAAAGCGGGGTTTAGAAAAATAAAAGCAGGTCTTGAATCAGCAAACCAAAAGACCCTTGACAGGATAAATAAAGGGATAAAAGTTCAGGATATAATTGATGGATGCAGGAATGCATGGAAAGAAGGAATAGGTGTACACCTGACTGTAATGGTTGGGTACCCGTGGGAAACGAAGGATGATGCATTGAGAACATTAAATTTAGCAAAAGAACTTATGGTAAAGGGATATGCTGAAATGCTTCAATCAACAGTTGTTATACCGTATCCCGGAACTCCTCTCCATGAAGAGGCTTTAAAAAATAAATGGTTTACAATTGATCCATTAGAGTATGAACGATACGATATGACAGAGTCTGTTCTTCGTGCTCCAGACATGTGCCCTGATGAGGTTATGAAGCTTTGCCAGAATATTTACAAAGTATTTCTTTCACCACGATATATCGCCAGGCACCTATTAAGCATCAGGTCAATGGAAGATATTAGCTATGTTTTGAGAGGAGCAAAAGCAATCACAGGGCATATAAAAGATTTCGTAACCGTTCGTAAGTGATATCAAAATTGGCTTCTCAAAGTTTCATTACAAATTCTTGAATTAATTCGATATCAAAAGATTTATGAAACTGCCTTTCTATGATAAAAATTGATCTTTCCACAAAAAAACTATCTCAAACTATTTACTTTCCCGCTATAGTTGGAATTTTCACTGGGACCTTTATCATATTTTTTGCAAAATATTCTATTTTACTTATCGTAGGGTTAATTGCTGCGGCAGTAATCATTATCAATCCTTACCTGGGGATATTGTTATATCTGCTTACTTTAGCGCTGCCTCCAGGACTTTATATTTCCTTCGCCAGCAATGCCACGGCTGGGCTTGGATGTTTACTCTTGATTTTGGCAGGGAAGAACAAGTTGAAAAAAACTCATCTAAATTGGTTATTGCCGATTATGTATTTTGCTGCTATTTTACCGGCTTTCATGGTAGAGGGAGTGATGCTAAACTATTTGAATTACCCTAATGCGTTACTCACCGTTATATTTTATAGTCTCACCTCATTGATTATTATTAATCTCGTGGATTCCGCTGAAAGATTTGAGTTTCTTTACAAATTTATTGTATTGATAGGAGTAATAATAGGTGTTACCTGTTTTTTACAATCTTTAAATCTTGATCCTATTGAAAAATATATTTACGGTCTTATGGACCGTTCTCATCTGTTGCAGCGGGGAGCCTCTCTCGTAAATGTTGATACCGGTTTTCAGTCCCTGAAAAGGGCTATCGGTTACACCGGAGACGCGATAGCTACCGCGGTCATAGAACAAAGTATCTTTTTTTTAGCTTTGGCCCTTATCTTAACGAAGAAATCTTTTTGGGGTAAAACTATATTTTGCTTAAGTGCCCTCGTACTTTTTATGGGTTTATTTACCACCTTTTCCCGTTCTGTATGGGTTTCTTCCTCTATAGGCTGCATATACTGGTGGTATAAAAAAGGAATGAATAAAAAAGAATTATTTTCTGCTCTTATTATAATTCTTTTACTTTCCTATTGTTTTCGGGGTACAATTTATGAAAGATATTATCAAACTTTTGTTAATAAGGATTTCAAAAAAGATGAAATATCCTACCAAATTTCCCAGCTCAGAAGATTTGCCGACAACCCATTTATAGGAACAGGCATGGGACATATTAACGAGTTCCCACAGGTAAGAGATTATTTTACTGACATGGGTTTTTACAGTTACTTTGATCCGGAAACGGAGCAGGAAGTTGTAGATGCTGATGTGTATACTGAAGATTCTCAAGTTCAACTTACCAGCTTTTTGCCAGGCTTTGCTAATCAGTTGGGAATTATAGGTTTATTTTCCGTTCTGCTCATCATATTTTATACATGGAAATCATTATGTTGTTCGGAAAAAATATTTAAATCAATTAATGACCAGAAATTATACTATTTAACCATTGGATTAAAAAGTTCCTATGTGAGTCTTTTGATTCATTTATTAATGAGAGGAGATCAGACAGCCAAGATGTTATGGATTTTGCTGGGCTTATCCTGGTCTGTTTATAACATTGCAATTAAAAAGAAAGAAGAGCATATCTCTATTTAAAAAAAATTATGTTCCATTCAGAAGAAAGAAATCCCAGAATAATACCATACAATGTTTAATAAAATAAAACTACTGGTAGAAATAGAGGAGAAGAATGAAGATCATGTGTAAATTCAAAATAATTTGTATTTCAATGATTTTATTTCTTGTTCAATCGTTGTTTTCTTGCGCGTCTTCAGAAGAAAGAAATCTCCAAAATAGGGCAATAGAAAATTTTAAAATAATAAAATTACTGCTGGAAAAAGAAAGGCAGCAGGGGAAAGATATAAAAGATATAGCGAAATTGTTGGAAGAATCGCATCATCTTATAAAGGAGAAAAGTTGGGTTGAAGCGAATAAGCAATTAAATCATATTCTGTATATGTTTAATACCAGGCATAGTAAATCTCAAAAAATTGCGTTTACCAAACTTAGACTAATTAGAAATATGGTAGAATTGCGGGTATCTGAAGGAAAAGATATTAAAGAAATATTACCATTGATGGAACGGGCTATACATCTGCTGAAAAACCAATTTGAATTTGAAGAAGCATCTAATATTCTGGATCGAATTCTCAGTGTTCTGAGAGAAGGTAAACCTGAAGAAGAAAGAAGAGAGCTAACACCATTCACTCCTGATACAGTCCAAAGAATGTTTAGAAAAGTTAAGTTACTCATTGAAATTAGAGAAATGGAAGGGGAAGATATGACCCCGATAAAACAAGTGGCCCAAGAAACCTTAAAATTGGCTGTTCAAAAAAGAGATATTAAAGGAACATTTTTTTCTTTAAGAAAGATATTGGATAATTTGGAATCTCGTGTAGATTCGGAATCTATAGAAATGACGGGTCAGAAAGCAGAGAACATGGTAAAGGAATTAAATGAAGAATTTTTTAAAGAATTTCGATTAAAGTCTCCCAGCAATGATGAATATATGAAAAGCGGCTTTTATCATTGGGCTATGGCAAAGATATATTACGATAACAATCAATTAAATCTGGCCTCAAAAGAAATGAAGTCAGCCTTAAATCAAATCAAAAAGTCATCACCTGCAAATATCAATGACCTTCCTCCTCAAAAACTCAAAACAGAAACAGAAAATTTTCAAAAAAATCCCGGAAAGGTCGTGCCGCCAGATAATAAAGGGGCATATATAGGTTATTGGGGCGATCCATATGTTGGAGAAAAAAATGGTTTTTATAAGAATACGAATTCACATGCAGCCATAATATATGATGATGCTACTTGGTACAATTACAGGGATAACTATTATGCCTTCAATAATCTCTTCGATTTTAATGAGTCGATTTTTATAAGGGAATCTTTCAGTAAGGGTATAAATCCTCTTATTGCAAATTTTGAAGGCATGGCTGATATATATTTCCAACATAGGAGCATTTTCGCATTAGCATGGACTCCGGGGCTAGGAGGGTATGGGGAATATAGTGAGTATTTCCGGTACAAGAAAGCTCCCCATTTAGATGATATTATTAACGGCGGATGGGATCCGTATATCATAAATATGGCTCAGGAGATTAAAAAATGGGGCAAACCTGTAATGCTTGAACTTCATTATGAGTTCAATGCAGACACCCAAACTACTGGTGGGCCAAATGCCTTTGGTCCGGATGGGGAAACGAATTTTTTTGATATTTGTAACCCTGATCTTGTGTATGAAAAATTTTTACATCCGGAAATTATCTCCAGGATGTTTTTAGCGGATACCCAAAAAAGCTTATCTGACCCTACTTATATTATTTATGATTGTGATGATTTATATGATAAATATGGAAGCCATCAAATTCCTGATGGCCCTGAAAGAGCCAGGGACATGTTGCGTCATGTACATGATGTTTTTGATCAACTGGATGTAACCAATGTTACCTGGTTTGCTCATTCTATTGGAAACTATGGATCTCCTTCTGACAGAAAGGCACATTTGTGGAATAAATTAGACTATTACTGGCCCGGAGATAATTACATTGATTGGGTGGGAACGAGCGCCTATTATACAAGTGTCAAAGATGATCCACTGGAAATTGACATTGTAAAAGATACGGGGACTTTTCACGCTGCCGTTTCATGGTTTTACAAATTATACAACAATTCAAAATGGAAAAATAAACCAGTTATGTTAGTTGAATTTGGATATAAAGGCGAAGGAGGACAGCAAGAAACTATTAAAAAAATATTTGGCGATTATCTGATAAATGAATTTCCGGCTATTAAAGGTGTCATTTTTGGGAATAGAGAACCTCCCCGTCACTTTGGAGCTTATCCCGGAGAAAAAGAGGTATGGGAGAAATATATTAATACTAATTCATACTATGCGCAGTATCTTCAATTCAATGCAGATTACACAGCTCCCGGGAAAATTAGTGATTTTAAGGCTGATGTTCATGAAAAAGATATAATCTTCACCTGGACTGCCCCGGGTGATGATGGCTACAATGGGACAGTATCATACTATACAACAAAATACAGGGAAAATCCCCTGGATTATTCCGGGGGGGGTGAAAAAGACTTTACAAAAGAACCCTGGACTTTATGGTCCAGATACGAGACAAAAGATATAGAAGGAGAACCAAAACCTGTTCAAGCGGGTAAACCTCAGAAAATGATTTTGGCGAGTTTTCCTAAGGGTACGTATTATTTTGGCATACAAAGCGTAGATGATGTTCCATATAATTCGCAAATATCAAACATCGTGAAAGTTATAATAAAATGAAATGTGGCTGGTACAATAAAGTTTTATCCCCGCAATTTGGTTATGATTATCTCCACATTTAAGAAGCACTATTTGCAGGGGCAAAGGAATAGTCAAAAGGGATAGAGATCTTGGTAATTTTGTAGTTGGGATGAAACAGAATGTTGTGGCTTATAAATCCAAGGAAGCAGTGTGTATGATAAAAACTTATAATGTTAGAGAAGACAATTTGCTTTTAGGCACCTGTAACAATTTCAAAGAAATTAAAGATACTGTAGATGAGATTATCTATAACAATAAAGAATTGTTACCAAAATCTAAAGACTCTCATATCCTTTTAAAACCAAATCTAAATAATGACCTCAACGCCTTGACAGGCAATTCCACTGACTTAAGAGTTATGGCAGCTATTATAGAGTCTTTAAAGGGTAATGGCTACTATAACATTACAATCGCAGATGGACCAAATGTTGGAATAGATAGAAGAAACATCGATGTCTTCAAAAGATTGAGGATCGATAAATTTGCCAGGTTCTATAATGTAAACATTCTAAATCTTAATCGTTGTGACGCTATTAAAGTTAAACTTGCTACTGACTATGCAAATATCGCAAGCGTTTGTTTGAAAGCTGATTTTATCATAAACATTCCCAAAATCAAAACACATGCTGAAGCTATTATGAGTTCCGTTATGAAAAATTTAGTGGGTTGTGTAATTAGTCAGGAAAAAAGAAAAATGCACAACGATTTGGCAAGAAATATAATCTGTTTAAACGAGGTTATAAAACCTGGTTTACATATTGTGGATGGAATAATAGCTATGGAGGGGAATGGGCCTGGAGATGGTAAACCGAGAAAACTGGGAATTATAATTGCCGGACATAATCCGTTTTTGGTCGATTTGGCCATCACAAAACTGGTAGGTCTTGACTGGCAGAAAATAGGGTACTTAAACCTTGCAAGAAATAAAGGATATTTTACCGAGAAAGATATTATGCAGATAGGAAAAAATATCTCATCCATTGTAAATATCGAGAAGGCCCCTGAGAAAAACTTCATAGCCAAAATATCTGAGTTGAAAGAGTTATATTGGCTGAAAAAGTTGATGCGATCTATAACATCTCAAAAATCAATATTGGAATTAGCTTATAAGCTTAAAATTATTCAAGATCTATACTCCCTGGAAGAAGACGAAATTGAAGCTGTAAATAGGGATGGAGAGAAATGCCTTTCATGCGGGGAATGTAATATATATTGTCCTACTGGTATTGAAACACAAAAAATTGGACAGATGCCTGCAGATAATCGTTGTATTAATTGCCTGTACTGTTTTTTCGTTTGCCCAAATGACGCCTTAAAAATAACCGGGAAACAGGGTTTTATGAAAAGACATATTGAAAAATATAAAGCTATGGTGTAGAGACTTTTATACAATGTCTGAAAAATGTTGATGAAAATGGAAATGGTTTACTTTAGCATATTTCATCGCTTAATTTTGTGTATAATTTAATTCAACCAAGAATCATCAACACTTTTTATACATTACTAAAAAATATCAAAAAGAAATGATTGGTCCAATCATACAGCATAAAGAATAAAGTGAGCAGAAAAAAAGATATTTATATAATACTAATAATATGCTTTATTAACGCATTTTTATTTACATTTATCCTTTATCCATTACTGGAAAATCCTTTTGACTTTTTAGTGGATGGTGAAGGTTATCACAGTCTGGCTTTAAATCTTTCCACGGGCAAGGGTTTGTTTTTAGATAAGGGAGTAGATCCATTATTACCTGATTATGAAAGGACAACCCTTTTACGCCCACCTTTATATCCTCTATTATTATCTGGTATTTATTCTTTATTCGGTGTTCACTTAGAAATCGTTCAACTAATACATATCATATTAAGCACTCTTACCTGCCTTATTGTTTTTATTATAGCTCGCGAAATTTATAACAAAAAAGTCGCTCTTGTTTCTTCCGTTATCTTCGCATTTAATCCTCTTATTTTCTGGCATATACCTCGTTTGTATAATGAGAATTTGTTTATTTTTATTCTGGCTTTCTCAATGTTGTACATAGTGAAGCTTTTTCAAAAACTTTCGTTTAATACTTCAATGATTGCAGGGGCTTTAATAGGTATTGCCAGTCTATGTAAGGGACAAATGTTTATATTACCTTTCTTTTTATTACCAGGTTTATTTTACACTTTTCCTGAGATGAGGGGAAAGGTGTTAAAATGCTTCTTTACACTTTTTTTTATGATGATAGTGATTATTAGCCCATGGACATTGCGAAACTATCACATTACCCATAAATTTGTTCCTGTTCAATGTGGTCTTGGGGTTCATTTTTTAAGAGGAAATGTTTCTTCAAAATACAATTTCGGGTTAAAAAATAACTCCCATGCTGAAGCTATGAGAATAGCTTTTGAGAAAGAAAGAAATTATATAGAACGTTATTCATCTAAGACAAATAGGAAACCAAACGAAATGGAAGTGAATGAATTATTTAATAAATTATCTATTGAGAGTGTTAAAAATGAGCCTATCGAATTTATAAAAAAAATATTTACGGGAATTTTAGCTTACTGGTATTTAGGTGGTAGCCAATTCAAGTCAGTGCTTATTGCTATTATTAATTTACCAATGTTATTACTGGCATGTTTAGGTTTGTTTTATTCAATTAAATGCAAAACCAATATTATTCCACTTTTATTGTTAATTTTGTATTTTACTCTTATCCATGCAGTAATTCTGGCAATAGCTAGATATTCTGTTCCGATCATGCCTTATGTTATAATTTTTGCTTCTTTTGGAATTATTAATTTGTATGAAAAACTGAAAGAGAAAACACGAGGCATATTTGATTAAAAAAAAGAGATAGAGTTGCAAAAAAAATACAAAATTCATTTACCAAAGTGGTGTATGTGATAACACTAAAGTTTCCAGATAAAAGAGTATTTGTTTGCTTGACCTTTTCTCATGTCAATTAATAAATTAAGAATATTTGAATGGAAAAAAGCATTAAAATCAATAAGTCAATCCTTTTAGCAACTGTCATATTTTTATTTAACGCAACAATTTTCTGCTTTCTGATATATCCCAAAATTGATAATAAGATTAATCTGAATTTCGATGGTGAGGGGTATCAGAAAATTGCCTTCAACATCCTTTCAAATAAAGGCTTTATTTTTGATGAGGGTGATGACTCGGTATTGAGCTCCAACAAAAGGCATACTCTATTAAGAACACCATTATATCCCTATTTTATTTCATTTGTGTATTACATTTTTGGTTTTAAACCAAACGTTGTGATAATTTTCCATATAATTATAAATTCTTTTATGATCTATTTTATATATCGAATAGCGAAGGAAGTATTTAATGAAAAAACCGCAATCCTTTCTTCCATTATTTGTGCCTTTTATCTTCCATTTATATGGCTTCTTTCGCGTGTTTACAATGAAAACCTTTTCACCTTTCTCCTGATATGTTCTATGTTCTTTGTAGTAAAAGTTTTTTATAACCTGTCTTTAAGAAATTCCATAATACTCGGAATTTTGATTGGTATATCATCACTTTGCAAAGGGCAGATGATCGTCCTTCCCTTTGTACTCTTACCGGGGCTAATCTATATTTACAGGAAGGAAAAAATAAAATTGTATAAACGTTTCTCTATGATAATCATTTCATTATTATTAACCATAAGCCCATGGACTATCAGGAATTATATTGTTTCTGGAAAATTTGTACCAGTTCAATATGGAGCAGGAATACATTTCATGAGAGGGAATGAATCTGCAAAAATGTATTTCTGTTTTTCCTCTCTAAGCTTTAGTGACGCTATTCATCAAGCCTTCGCAAAGGAGGAACAGGCAATAAACCGATTTGAAACTTTACATAATAGAAATATAACAGAAGTTGAATTGGATGAAGTTTTCAAAAATATTGCATTTAATAATATTAAAGACAATCCCCTGGAATTTTTAGAAAAGATTTTCATTGGTTGTTTTCACTTCTGGTATTTGGGCGAAAATAAAATCAAATCTCTGGGATTGGCAATAGTACAATTTCCGATAATTATTCTTGCAATTTTTGGTTTTTATTTTGCGTATAAAAAGAAGATAAAGATTATTATCCCCCTATATTCTTTAATCCTGTTTTTTATGCTTATTCATGCCGTGATTCAAGCAATATTTAGATACTCGATTCCGATTATGCCTTATGTTTTAATATTTGCGTCTTTTGGAATACTAAATCTTTATAATAAATTAAAATGTGAAAACTCAGATAACCTGGTTTTAAAATTAAAAAAAGAAACAAATGAAAAAAGGAACATACCTTTATAAATTAATTTTCATTCCCTTCGATGTAGCGGGTATACTTTTGTCCATATACCTCACTTTAAAACTCAGGGTACTCCTCAATCCTCTCTTATCCATTCAACTCACCTTTAACGAAGCACAACACCTGATTCCACCTGCTACCATAATAGTCATTATATGGATGATTTTATTTTATCAAACAGGAAGGCATGAATTAACGGCTAAAATTTCAACGATAAACCTGTCAATAAAGATTCTCAAGAGCGTATCGATCGCTACGGTTTTTTTAATGATCGTAGCTTTTCTCTCAAGAAGCGAAAATTATTCCAGATCATTAATTGTGATGTTATGGGCAATCAGTTTTTTAATTTTAACCTTCATGAATATATTAAGTTTTAAAGTTCAGCGCTGGTTTAAGAATTTAAAGG
>Ga0209324_10004021_pt1 | contig 10082 bp, 12 predicted proteins | sample Rifsed19ft3_FD_184015 | JGI IMG/M metagenome (GOLD analysis project Ga0209324, IMG submission 184015) | Soil microbial communities from Rifle, Colorado, USA - sediment 19ft 3 (version 2) | ecosystem: Environmental > Terrestrial > Deep subsurface > Rock core/Sediment | place: Rifle, Colorado...
TTGAGTTTTTTTAATTTGTTATCATAATAAAAAAAGTGGATTGGAGTTACTCCACCTTGACTAGGATTGGTTCTTCTACTTTGATTGGTGTCTTTTTTGGTAACTCCACTGTCAAAATTCCGTTACTCATCTTTGCAGTTACTTTTGAACCAATGATCTCCTCCGGTATCGAGAGACTTCTTTGGTATCGTACCTGTGACCTTTCTTTTCTGATGTAGTCTTTCTTCTTTTCTTCTTTTGATTCCTTGTGCTCTGCTGAAATCTCAATCTGGCCATCTGTGACATTGACATCTACCTCATCTTTTTCCATGCCTGGCAGATCTGCAGTAAGGACAAACCTGTCTCCCTTATCGGCAAGATCACATGTTATGTCCATGGTGAATTTTCGCAGCGAGCTTGGAAGGTCTGCATATGCTCTTTCCAAGTAGTCCAGATATTCATCCCATGCACTCCCTACCTCTTCCCAAGGATCCATTCTAAACCATGGATGTGTAACCCTGGCAAAAGGAAAGAAAGTTCTCTCAGCCCACGGATCTATTGATCTCCGCATGAGTGCAGGAAATCTTGGTTTGTGTGTGATTTTTACCATGAGTTTCATCTGTCATAACCATATAAAACTAGTTTTCAGAAACTCAGTTTTGAGAATCACTTATAGTAATAATGGCTGATTATTTTAAAAGAAAAAATTGTAAAAAAGAAAAGTTTAGAGCCTGTTATTTTTTACTTCTGAAATAAGCAAGGTACGCAACATGTCTGCGTGTTTTTGCTCATCGACTCTAATAGTTTTCCACGTTGTTTCTGCCTGTTCGTTTCCACATTTGTGTGCATCTTCGATGTATTTGTTAATATGGGACAGAAATTGTAGCTTTTTTGACAACTGCTTGGTTATGTTGTAACAATTGTCATCAAGATTTTGTTTTTGCATGTGGTAAATTCTTGTTAAGGATATTTTAATAAGAAACTAGATTACCATGATTGATAACCAGATTTTTTGACGCCTGCCAACGTTGATAATCACGATCATTCTTTTATAATATAATCACTAGCCTATCTCGGGTAACAGTTAACTGGGTAGGAACGTTAATGCGGGCAACTGAATTGATTGGTGTAGGGTTTAAGGATCAGACATCTGCTCCTAGAATGCTGTTATCCATTTTCCATGAACTATGTGTGACATTAAGGAACATTTACTGCAACTAATTTTAGTTTAATATCATCCATGAGCTTTGAAGAATTTCCATTTCTTTATTTTAGCATCCCATTTGTAAACTTGGTTCATTTTTGTCATGTTTCTTTTGATGCGCTTCTCTTTCTTCATATGTATCAAACTTTGCAAGGCAATAATAGCAATAAAATTTATTAAATTCACCCTCATTTTCCCAACTTGCGTTTTCTTTTTGAACTAGACTGTTAACCATCCAGCACCATCCATTCTATTGTTTTTAATGCCATTTTACTTAGAATAGACACTAGTACTATTTGTTTATGAAAACTAAATTTCAGGGATGATAATCAGCCATGATAATTCTGAAAAAGAAAATCGATCTGGGTAAGAATGGTTTTGGCTCTTTCCTTGATTTTTTCATCATAAGTGACTACATTGAATCTCCTAGTTGAGCATCACATGGATCAATTTTATCAGATATTTATCTGAATGTCTCAGCTTATCTATGCGGGGGCAAGAAACAGATTAGTGCTTGTTGGAATGCCTATTATTTTTTGGTCCTGAACGCAAATGAAAATTAAGACAGCATCTACATTCCTTTGTGATACATTCCTTTTCAGTTTCGTGATTACATATTCCACATTCGCAATGCCGCATCAGGTTCGTTATCTTAGATAAGTTTTGACACCTTGAAACTAATCCTGAGATTCGTCAAATTTTTCATCCTGTTCGTAACCTTTCTCTAATTCAGCTTGATGGATCTGTTCTAGCGCCTTTTCGTGTTCTAGTTCTTTCATCTTTTTTTCCTGCTCTATCTTTCTGGGCTTCTTACTTTTCATGTCTTACCATCAGGAGATATTCAATATTAGAGGGATCTAGATTATCACTTGTGAAAATCAGAACTGTATTTTTATTAAACGAAATTAGATGGTTTTCTCAGTTATGGTTCATTTTACTTTAAAAAACAACCAATTTTTCTCATTTGGTTTGAAATGAAGTAAACAATATTTTCCTTGTAATTTTTCACCTTTGATATTCACTATTAACTTTTTTTTTTCCTTTTCTATAATCTCAAACGTCCCTTTATCCCATATCTTAACCTCCCCAGCACCATAGTTTCCTTCTGGTATTTCTCCTTCAAATTGAGCATATTCAATTGGATGATCTTCTACTGCTACAGCAAGTCTCTTTTCTCCTTCCTTTAGTGGAGGATGTTTTGGCAATGCCCAACTTTTTAGCACATTATCTATTTCAAATCGTAAATCCCAGTGCAATCTTTTTGCATGGTGTTCTTGTATCACATAAACGGGCCTTTGCATATTCTTTGTTTTGTACTTTTTGATAACCTGTTCGCAAAAATTGGGGTTTAGTTCTGACATATTGCGATTTCACTCTATCATGGTCATTTAGTTTATTTAACTATCATAACCGGACAGCTGGCTTCTTCAGAGACTTTTCTACTTACACTTCCCAACGCCATTATTTTTCTAATTCCTGAAAGGCCCCGACTTCCCATTACAATTAAGTCAATTTCATGCTTTTCTGTAAACTTGAGTATGGATTCTGTTACACTTCCTGTCATCACTTCGTAATAGGCTTCTATACCCTGTTGTCTACAAACTTCCACTTCATTTTCTAGCATCAGATTAGCCTGAGAGCTTACAGACTTTAGGACTGTCGTCATTAATTTTCTTGCCTCCTTACCAACTGCAATGCCTAATAACATGCCTGGCGGTTTGACTGACGAGATGTCTATTACTGTAAGAAGATTTAATGTAGAATGGAACTTTTTTGCAATCTCAAGTGCGTCATTCAGTGCTTTTTTAGAATATATGGAACTATCGTATGGTACAAGAATTTTTTTATATTTTTTATCCGTTGAAGAAAAGCGACTGCCATCTCTTTGATCTGCTATTTTTAATACTGCATTCTCAATAGTTGAGAGGTTTTCACGGAATTTTTCATAGGTTCCGTATTTAGCTTTTCCTTTCATTAGTTCTATGGTGTTTTGGATGATAGATAGTTGGTTTCTTAACTCGTCATCATAAACAGATTTATTCTCTGTATGAAATGCGTCGACTATATCTCTTGCAGTAACAATTGCAATGATCCTGCCTTCTTTGGTTAATGCTAGTCGCTTTATTTTATGTTCAGCCATTATTCGTGCTGCATCATTGCCCCGTATTCCGATCTTTTCTGTTACTAATGGAAATGAACAATAATCACCTACCCTTTTTGTCAAGTCAACTTTTGCAGTTAAAACGTTAAGCAAAAGATCTCTTTCTGTAAATATACCATATGGTCGGTCATTTTTTAAAACTATGACACTGCCTATTCGTTTTTTGTACATCATCTTTATGGCCTTAAAGATTGAATCATTGTAAGAACACTGATAGATCTTAGTACTCATTACATTATTCAATGATGGATTCTCTGCAGTTTTTCTGAATCCTCTTAGCATGTCCGACGCAGTAATTATTCCAACTAATTTTTCGTTCTCAAATACAAGCAATCTCTTTTTCTTTGAGATCATGGTTTTAGCTGCGTCAGAAACAGAATCCTTTGGAGAAATGCTGACAAATGATTGCGTAAGTATGTCTTTCATTGATTCAATTGGGATTTCTCCTTCTCGCACCAAGTATGACAAGATCTCTCTTTCAGTAAGGATGCCGCTTGGTTTGTTATCTTCTTTTATGATGAGGTTGCCAATTCCTTTGTTTGCCATAAGTGATACTGCGACAGGAAAAGAAACTTTGTGATCTACTGCTATAGGAGCGGTTGTCATGAAATCTTCCACTTTCAAATTAACAGTTTTTAATGTCATTGTACCTTCACTAGTTCTAGTACTATTTGTTTATGAAAACTAAATTTCAGGGATGATAATCAGTCATGATAATTCTGAAAAAGACATGGTGATCAAGGCAAGAATGATCTACTTCTTTCCTTGATTTTTTCGTCATAGGTGACTACTATTGAATCTCCTGGTTCAGCAGTACATGTACCAATTTTTATTAGATATTTATCTGATGTCTCTGCCACACAACCTGATTCATCAACGGAAACAACTTTCACGGTCTCTGTAACCTCTCTAGGAATCAAGTTCCAAACCGGAAATACTGCCGTCATCATGAAAGCAATCACTATGACTACAGTTATGAGAAAGTATATTCCAGCTCGGCTTCTTTTCTGAACTGGGTTACTCATTATTTGCTTGAATCAAAGCGTTACATATAATACTGAATTAAGATTATCAACGGTGATTTTCAAACATGATGTTTTTGTTTCGATTTCTAATAGTGCTCAGAAAAATTGTATCATGTGTAAATCAATATGAAATGGTATTTTGAAGATTTCATATATGGCGCAATTGATGGTTCTGTAACCACTTTTGCAGTTGTATCAGGAGCTACTGGCGCATCATTATCTCCTGCTATTGTTTTGATATTGGGATTTGCGAATCTGTTTGCGGATGGGTTTGCAATGGCTACTGGAAATTATGAAGCAAGCAAAGCACACAGTGAATATGTTGAAAAACAAAAGCAACATCCAATTGAGGATAATAGACGGCCTCTAGATACTGCAGCCAGTACATTTTTTGGTTTTAGTGTAATTGGTTTGATTCCGTTGCTTCCATTCATAATTTTCTTTATTTCAGGAGTGACTCTTAGCATTGAAAATTCATTTTTTTATTCAGTAGCATTTACTGCTGGAGCATTCTTTTTAATTGGAATTATAAAAGGAAAAATGGTAAAAAAATCAGTACTTAGAACTGGAGCTCATACGTTAGCAGTTGGTGGAATTGCGGCATCCGTTGCATATGTAGTTGGTTATTTATTGAGTCTAGCTGTTCGGTGAATTATAATGATTGAGCTAAAACGCCACATGGGACTTTTCCACACAACAATGTATGGAATTGGCCTTATTCTTGGAGCTGGAATTTATGTGTTAATTGGAGAGGCAGCTGGAATTGCAGGCAATGCAGTATGGCTGTCGTTCATTTTTGGAGCCATAGCAGCGGTGTTTGCAGGTCTAAGTTATGCAGAGTTAGCTTCAATGTATCCAAAGGCCGCTGCAGAATACGTATTTGTTAAAAATGCGTTTAGAAGTAACTTTCTTGCATTCATTATTGGTTGGTTAACACTTTTTACATCCATAATTGCTGCCGCTACTGTTGCGTTAGGTTTTGGGGGATACATTGCAGCAATTTTTGATTATCCTATTATAATATCAGCGATACTATTAATAGGGATTTTATCATTTGTTAATTTCTTTGGTATAAGAGAATCGTCATGGACTAATATTGTTTTTACAATTATAGAAGCAGCTGGTCTCGCGTTAATCATTTACATTGGATTTACTTTTACTACTGCTGAGCCCATAAATTATTTTGAGAATCCTTTTGGCATAAGTGGGATCTCTCTTGCTTTTGTGTTAATCTTCTTTGCGTTTATTGGGTTCGAAGATATCGTAAACATCGCAGAGGAAACAAAAAATCCAAAAAAAGTCTTACCTCAGGCAATCATCTTATCAATATCAATTACTGCCATAATCTACATACTTGTTTCTCTTTCCGCTATACAGGTTCTGAGTTGGCAAGAATTAGGAAGTTCCTTAGCACCTTTAGCTGATGTTGCAGAAAGAGCATTTGGTTCCACAGGTCAGTTTACTATGTCATTAATAGCACTCTTTGCAACAGCAAATACGGTTCTTATAATTTTGTTGGCTGGGTCACGAATTCTTTATGGGATGGCAGTACAACGTTCTTTGCCATTATTACTTGGTAAAGTACACTTCAAAACAAAAACCCCATGGGTAGCAGTACTTGTCATTATGCTTATCTCAACAATCTTTGTATTTATTGAAAACATTGTAACAGTTGCAAATATCACAGTGTTTGCAATAGTCATTACCTTTGCTATGGTAAATTTGTCAGTAATTCTGTTAAGGTATAGGGAGCCAACTCTTGAACGGCCATTTAGAACCCCCATAAACATAGGCAAGTTTCCAATCTTATCGCTTTTTGGCGTTATCATATCAGCATATATGATGACCCAGTTCAATGCATATGTCATTTCTGTGGGCGTGGGAATAGTTGGCGCTGGTGCGTTATTTTATGTCTTTTATAGCAAACGCATGGCTGCACTGTAATACTCGTGGTTCTTACCTTCGAAAATCACTATTTTTATTATATTACTGATATAGCACATCATAGGGTCAATTATGAGACTAAAGGACAAAGTTGCAATTGTTACAGGTGCCTCAAGCGATATTGGGGCCATCATTGTCAAAAGATTCGTTGAAGAAGGAGCAAATGTTGTTCTAGTTGGCAGGAGAATTGACGCGCTCAAAAAAACTAGTTCGTCAATAAAAAATGGAGACAAACAAACTGTAACGATCCCATGTGATATTACAGACGATGCCCAAGTAATTCAGACCGTGGACCAGGTTTTTGACCACTACGGGAGAATAGATATACTTGTTAACAATGCGGCGATTATCAACGATCCTGTGCACTTTCATGAGATGTCTGATTCTGCTTGGACGAATTTAATTGACACAAACTTGATTGGAACTTTTAGAATGACAAGAGCTGTTTTGAATAAAATGCTTGAGAAAAAAAATGGTTCTATCATTAACATCGGCTCCATATCTAGTGAAAGAGCCATCCCAAAAGTTCACTTGACAGTTTATTGCGCCACCAAGGCAGCAATTAACATGTTTACTAAGGGCATTGCAGTAGAATATGCACGAAAAAACATTCGTTGCAATTGTATAAATCCTGGAATTATTAATGCTGGAATGATAAAACCATATCTTGAGTATCCAGAAGCAAAGAAAGTCCTAGAGGATAGACAACCACTAAACAGGATTGGAGAACCAGCAGATGTTGCAAACGCAGCAGTTTATTTAGCATCGGATGATGCAAATTGGATTTCAGGCATCATCTTAAATGTAGATGGTGGAAAATCAGCTTCTGAAGGTTGATTGATCAAATATATGGTTTCAGTAAGAGCAATTCATCGATTTACAATCTCTATACTTTAGCCTGCAATATCTTAAGAGATTGATCAATGGATTTTCTTACTTCATCTAAAAGATCTCTCAGAACTTTGTCATCATTGGTTGTACTTTTTTGTTGCAGTTCAGTGTTGTAGTATTTCATCCAAGAGTAAGTATGTTGTAAATTTTCGATTATTTCAAACGAAAGTAGGGTTTGTTTGCCTGATAGCACAATCGCATCCCAGATATCAGTAAAAAATGGTTTATAGTCTTTATATTGAATTGACTCATCAATAAATCGTAATTTCCTAACCAGATTATTAGTAAGTAGCACAATCATTTTCTTTCTTGTCGTAGTCTCTTCATTTCGTTGCAATCTTCTATAATTCCAGTGTTCTACATAAACTGCCCCAAAAATTATTCCAGCTAAGATGATTGTTTCGATTAGTACTTTCTCCCACTCAATTTCCAAAATAAATCACATTTATGATTATTTTAATCAGGGTGAGCCTTTAGCTCAGCCTCTTGTAAATCGACTTGAAATCTTCCGCAATTAAATATGCAATGTTTTGTAGATGTGTGACTTCGGTCATGTTCGACTTATTTCTAGCCATCTGCCGCATTTGGGTCATACATTTATGGATTTGATTATGGTTAGATGGAGTATCTATGTCAGACCACACTTTGAAACAATCATTAAAATCAAGACAGAAATTCAAGACTATTTTTTCCCAGTCTTTTGTTGTGATCGGATACCCAATCCCATGAGCTAGTTCACGAAATTCGTTGCTTCTGTCTATTAGCAGCATTTTAAGAGCCTTCTCAGCGCTCTTTCTATCATAATTGTCTAAAGGCGATGAGCCTTGCATTAAAAAAGGTATTTGTAAATCATATTTTAATGCTCCACTCTGTTACCAGAATTGATAACTAATAGAAACCTTCTTCAATCAAAGTGTGGGTCTTTTTTGATCAGCCTAAAATGAGTTTCCACTTCACTATATGCACGAACAATGTCCGATGAGCTAATTATGCCTTCCAAGTTTCCATCCTTGTCTACTGTTGGGACTCCACTTACCTTGTACTCTGTCATTAATTTTGCTGCTTTAGTAAGATCTTCTTCGGATTCTACGATTAGAAGCTCATTTCCAACTACATCACCTACATTCATTCTTTTAGCGGGTGTTTTTGGAAGAAGATAATTTCTTGTGTCTTGTTTGCCACCTTTAAAATATTCACTGTTTCGTAGGAATGTGTCATAAGTAACCATTCCAATCGGTTTTCCTTCATTATCGGTTACAACAATCCTTGCAACTTTGTTTTTATTTAACATGTTTAGCACAAAAAATAACGAATCTGATTTTCTACATGTAATTATTTTTTTAGACATGTAGTCTTTTACTTTATAAACTCCCACATAGATATTAGCAAAGTTTTTGACAAGGTCTGATTTTGTAGTGATTCCTACCAATTTACCATCATCATCAACAACAATAACAGAGCTTATCTGGAAGGTCTCCATTCTGATTGCGCATTGGATCAGGTGATCCTGTGGACCCAGTGTTATGGTAACAAGGCCTGTACTCATGATTTCGTCAAGTGGTATTTGATCCAATGTTCGTATTGTTTTGTCTTTTTCTAGAAATTTTCCTATATCACGTTCTGTAATAATGCCTGTTGGGAGGTTGTTTTTCACCACAACAATTCGTTTTATATCATTTTTTTGCATGAGTTGGAGTGTATCATAAATATTCTTTTCTGGGCCGAGTGTTATTACTGGCGCAGTGTATTGATACAGTTCAACTCTCACCATGCGTAGATCTTTCCTACCAAATTTAAAGTGGCCATTTGATTTTCATCTCTGATTTTCGGGGTTTTATAAAGTGTGAATGTTCCTAATCTATTGTGTCGTAGCATTAGGAACAATTTCGATATATAGGGAATTTCTGTTAAAGCAGGCCGTGATAGATTTTACCTTGCTTTTGTACAAAAAGTACTTTTTACCATCATCATTAATTGAGCCCGAGATTCCCAGGAGTTTATTATCATGCAATTCCTGTACCCTTCTGTACGCAGTACTGATGGGAATTTTGCATTCTGCACTCAGATCAATTGCTGATTTTGGAGAATCCATTGTTGCGTCAAGAATAGCACGAGAGTACTTGTCTGCTAAGATTCTTAACATGACATCTTTCGTCACCTCTTCTTGGACCTGTTTTCCTTGTTGAAATACTTGCATGAAAAACTAGACGTAGTAATTCGATATATTTAGTAGGACTGCATTGCAATGCAATGCACTAAAAACATGAATTAGTGAACAATCATAACAGGACAGGTAGCTAATTCTGTGACTTTTCTACTGACACTGCCTAATGTCCTTAATTTTCCTATTCCATGCCTTCCTTGACTACCCATTATAATCAGATCAATTTTTCTTCCACGCATAAATTTCAAAATTGAATCTACGGGATTTCCAGATATTATATCATAATATGCCTCAAGAACACCTTTTGCCTTACAAACTGCAACCTCTGCTAAAAGTTCTTTTCTTACCTGAGATTTTACCGCAATAATATACTCTCTTACTGATTCTTCAAGCATCTTGTCTTTTTTTAATAATGCAAGCAGCATGCCTGGTGGAAAGTCCGAAGTATCAACAGCTGTAATTATGAATATTTTTGATCCGAATTTTTTTGCAATATCAATTGCTTGTCCAAGAGCATTTCTGGAATATTTTGAACCATCACAAGGTACCAGAATTTTTTTAAAAGTTTCGTTTGTCATGATTGAGTTATATTATCAAAATGTACTTAAATTAATTTACGAATTTCATGCTTGATAATCAAATTTTTATATCGAACTAATAATGATATGTGCGTTATTATCAATATTGATTATCAATGAGGGTAATTTGAGGTAT
>Ga0209324_10004022_pt1 | contig 10081 bp, 13 predicted proteins | sample Rifsed19ft3_FD_184015 | JGI IMG/M metagenome (GOLD analysis project Ga0209324, IMG submission 184015) | Soil microbial communities from Rifle, Colorado, USA - sediment 19ft 3 (version 2) | ecosystem: Environmental > Terrestrial > Deep subsurface > Rock core/Sediment | place: Rifle, Colorado...
TGACACGTTGACAAAACGACTAATCCATAGTATCTTAAAACCTTAAATGGTTGTGATGGTCACAACCGAACGTCAATCTTAACTGTCTGTCGAGGGAACCAAATGAATGAAGGAACCCGCCCGGTGATGTGTCGCGACGAATCCGGCAACCAGTGGGATACGGACTGCAAAGGTGATTTGGAAGGAGTCAAATTGACTCAACTCTTCCAGTCGGTTTCACCGCAGTCTGCACAACCCGCTATTGTGGTCATCCATGAAGGGAATACCTATCCCATCATTGATGAACAAGCCTAACGGTTCGCTGCCCCGTGCGGCGGGAACACCACCCGCCGCACGGTATTTTTCAACCCGCTAACACAAGATAATACAAATGACTATCAGGAGAACCCCAAAGTCAACGGCGGAAGAATTCGATAACCCCGGTCATGTGTTAGCGTATCTCACCCACCGGGAGTGGCCAGAACCGAGGTCATGTGTCCAGTTGTCCCTCTTAATAACCTGTGATGAATCCTCACGACACTCTGAGGATTACTACAAGGGAGTGAAAATCCACCTCTTAAAAGCCCTTCGTGCGTGGTGTCAAACTCAGATTGATAAAGAGGTCCCCCAATGACACCCGCAAAATCCCACTACACAAAACGCCACCTTTGGAGTGTTAGTATTCCCATTGAACCACACAATGGGATTAAATACTATCTCTGTTCGATCCTTGAGACGCACCAACACAAAGCAATCGAGAAAGCCCAACAAGCAGCCCGATTATCGGGTTACTTTCCCGACCATTCTCGACACTCCTCTGCGAGTATAATTCGATGACATTCTACACGCTCTGGATTCACACTGATAAAGTCGGCTACCCCTTATTACTTGGTTGCGGATGGTACAAAGACCCCCTGAACGCCGTGGGCCTAGAAGAAATGGCCAACGGTGCCCACGGATTCAAGATAACTTCCGAATGGGTTTCAGAGACTGATTGTTTCAGTCTCAATTAAGAGGGGTTGTTTTATGAAAGGAAAAAGAAGATGTCAAAAGAAGTCACGAAGTCAAACGTACCGACGGTCTCTAGAGCCGACGCCCCTTCTGGAGTGGAAGGAACTCCACGCAAACCTAGGAAAAAGCCGATCGATTACGTCCACATCATTAAATCAGCCTACGATCCGACGAAGGCTCTGACGAATCACAACCCTGCCGACCGGGTAGTGATTCCCCATCGTGGGGCGTTCCAATTCGCGGGCTTGTTGATCGAAACAAACCCGTTGGGAACAATCGTCAAGATTCCCGAATCTCAGACAATGCTTCTCAATCCAACTCTCCGGCAGGTTGTCGAAATTCTTGACAAAATCCATGCCCCCAAACTTCCGTAATTTCCGACACCCCATCGGAAATTTTAGCTACACTCAAATCCCGCTACATGAATGGAATACCATTATGGGAACAATTCAGAAACCGTCGGAGAACAAGGATTACACGCCCGTGACGGCGTTGCTTTCTCCAGACGTTCCGCTCGACTCATTCTTGTGTAACTTTAATCCCGACGACGAAAAGTACGTTCGCGTGTTGTTCGCTGCCGCACAACCCACACAATTCCAAGCAGACGACTACGTTGGCAAGGAATTCCGAATGATGTTTTGGGTCTGCCGAAAGATGGAAATTAACGGCCGGGCAGGGGAAGGCAAGGTGATTGTCATCCGCACAGTCTTAATTTCACCTAAAATGGAGACACTTGGCACCATGTCTTCGGGCATCATGCGTTCCATCGAACTGTTCCGGCAACAATTCGGCGACGAGATTTACGACCCGGCAATCAATATTGTCGTCAAGTCGGCCGACGTTGGCAAGGGGGGAGACATGTTGTTCCTTTACCCCGCTGACGCAAACGATGCGACCCCCAAACCCAACGCCTGAACCGGGCTGACGGGTCTCCCCCGTGAGCAGTCACCGCTCACGGGGTTTTTTTCTTACCCCCTCAAACTAGATGAAAGATTGTATGGCACGAAGTAACAAAGATACCCCCTATCTCCCGGAGATGACCGGGGCGGAAAGGGATAGGTGTGTCTTGATTCTGACGCATTTCATGCTATCCGCGAGCACAGCTTGTAACACATATGAACTAGCCGATGAAAAATCACTCCCGGAGTGGGCAGTGAATCACAAAAAATACTGGAAAAACGCACGGTCCGCATTCCGTTGGGCGATTGGACAACTCAAGCGAAAGAAGGTGACGGATGCCTCTCCCACTAGGTCCGGTTCCGTTACCGCTGGCGAACTTCTTTCGATCGGGGGGGATCAATCAATTGGTGACGGCATTTAATCGGACTGGCGGGGGGCTTCAGTTCTATAATGTCTTACGTAAGATGTTTCCCAAACCACCTTCCGTACCCCAATGGTTCTATCAAGAACTAATCAGTTATCTTAGTCAATTCACAACCGAATTTCGCAAATCAACTGGATTGACACTTAATCTTGATCCTAATCAGAAGATTAATTTCGATTTATCTCCCAGAAACATTTTCCTACGTTCGATCGATCCCGTCAATGACAGATACCTAGTTAGGTTTGAATACAACCTTACTAGTTCAGATGGACGGAAATTGAATCATATCATCGATGATACATGGTTCAATGAAATGATGACAACAAATGAACTCTATGAAGACATTAAAGCTCGCATCCGTAACAAGATTGCGTTGTTGAATGCCGCATCGAAAACCGGGGATCGCTATGAACTCGCCGAAGATTCACTCACTATTGTCGGCATTGCCCGAAGGTACTGAGTTACCAACCTCATTCAGTCGGTCCGCAAACAAGCGGGAATCAATCCCCAGCAATCTGCTATTCTTCGACACGGAAGCGAATTGGGAACGAGAGACACAATTCGATGCCGGTCAGTATCAACGGCTAACGATCGGTGTCGCCATTGGGCTGCGAATCGAAGGGGGGAAAATCACCCGCCGCAAGGTCTGTCGTTTCACAACGCGGGAACAGTTCTGGGAATTCGTTATCTCTCGAATGTCTCCCGACAGACCCCTGTTCGCATTCGGTCACAACATCGGCTATGACCTAGGAATCTGCGGACTCCCTGAGAAACTACGTTCCGGGGAGTTCCGCATTTTCAGCCCGGAAACCGACTCAGTTCGGACCGATCAAATGGGGCAACAAAAGAAGCGGACGGAAGGATTTGTATGTCTCGACAATCCACCCGTTATCATGCAAGTAATCCACACAACCGGATGGAAAATTACATTCGTAGATAGTTTCAATTACTGGATTACATCTCTCGCCAAGATCGGAGAGATGTTAAAAGTGCCAAAACTCCCGATGCCCGAACCAAACGCCCCCATTGACGATCATTGGGCATATTGTGAGAATGATACAGTGATTGTAGAGAAAGCAATCTTAGAGCTACTCGATTGGATTCGAGAACAAAAGATCGGTTCTTTCAAATACACTGCCCCTAGTCTCGCAATGGGGCTTTTTACTAAGCGTTTCGATCATCAGAAGATCGAGACACACCAAATACTACCAGTCCGTCAATTGGAGCGTAAGGCGTATTATGGCGGTAGGCTGGAACTCTTCTATCAAGGTGACGTGAATCAAACCATCTACGAACTAGATGTGACTTCACTCTATCCACACGTCATGAAAGAGTGTGGCTATCCACGAAAGCTACTCAAATATTGGACACACGCCACACATACCAGTTACGTCACTCCAGCACTAGGCCCGGATCATATCGCGACTGTGAGACTAAAGACAGACGGTCCGTACCCGGTCAACGACAAGTCAATCGGAACTTACTACCCGAAAGGGGAATTTTGGACCACACTCGCAGGACCGGAATTGGAACTAGCTCTTGATCGTAACGAGATATTGGATGTGTCCGAATGGGCAAAGTATGAACTCGCCGACGTGTTCGGCCCCTTCGTTGATTATCTCTGGTCTTATAGATATGAAATGAAGAAGATCGGTAACGATGTTGGTTCGACATTCGCTAAACTCCTGATGAATGGATTATATGGCAAGTTCGGTCAAATGACGAATGGTTGGATCGATCGTCCCGACCTACTCCCTAGCAACAATTTCGGGATGTACGTTTTGGATTCAATGAGTGGAGATAAGACCGAAGTCTACCGCGATATTGGCGTTTGCGTTCAACAATTTACAGGGAAACAGGAACATGAAAAATCCTTTCCGGCTATTGCAGCATTTGTCACATCTAATGGACGAAGGTATATTGAAACTGTACGAAACACCGCCGGAAAAGAGAACGTCTACTATCTTGTCACGGATGCAGCATTTTGCAATTACGATGGATTACAAAATCTGTATGCTGCGGGAATGGTTGCGGAAGCTACTCTCGGAAAAATGAGCCTAAAACACTACGGTGCCGACGCTCGATTTGATGCGATCCATCATTATCGCGTCGGAACATTCGAGTGTGAAGGCTCAATGAAGAGGGGTGTCAGAAGGAATTCAGATGGATCGATTACCGAAATCCATTTCGAGAGTTTGGATAAACTCCTGAAGCGAAAACCAGATAATAGTATTCACGTAGTCCCGGTTAACAAGACCTTCTCAAAAGAGTATACTCGCGGTGTGATTGCCGCAGATGGTTGGATTAGTCCGTTAACAAGGGTTGATTAATATGGATACAAGATATCAGCTAACATGGTTATTAAACGGTTCTCAAATAGGTTATATTACACAACACTCTATGAGCGAACTTGACACCGACATAAGAAAAGTGTTGAAACATATCAACAACACTTTGGATGATGTTGATTTAGTTTGTATAACGATAGAGATTACTACACTGCCGCAACCAGCAGATTCGCCAACCCCGTCTCAAAGTCCAGAATTGACATGACATTATCATCGTCCGCAACGGTCACTGCGGCTTGATACACGAAATCAATCGTCGTTGCGGTGTTCAACGTCGCGGACTTGATGATTGCTTTAATCGCGGTCAGATTATCAGCCAGATTAGTCTCTGTCCGCTTGCTATATTTATCAGCAGCTTCGATTAATAGTCTTCGCCGACGGTCCGCAATCTCGCGAATCCGTTCGGCTTTTTTCGTTGCCTTCTCTTGGTCGGCATTGAATTCCTTGACTAATGACTTTGCCAATCGGGCGGCTTTCTCTTGCTCCCTGCGTAACTTCGCGATTGCTACTTGTTGATCTTTCTCCAATTTCTTACCGATCTTATCGCGACAATCAGAGATGATTTTAATGGCTGTGTCTTGAGCATAACCCAAAGTCGTCAAGCGGGTGTAGAAATCCGTTGCGTCAATCAATCCGATATCGAACCAATGACAAAGCGTACTGGCAGGAACTTGCTTCCCGATACTGGATTTCTCACACTCCCAACGTGAGACGATCTGAGTGGCTTGAAGCGGGTTGATTCCTAGGTTCGCCACATTGACGACGGTTTGAGCAATGTCGAACTCTCCCATTAGGAATCTCTTGCGGTACGCTCTAACGCAGACCTTGCGTTTTTCCCGCTCAGCAGCAGTGATTGCTTTCGTCATAACCCGCTGAACGAGTGGTGAGCTAATTCCGTCCGCTCGCATCTCTTGATCAATCTCTACTAGGGTGACTTCACCACCCACATATTTCTTTATGAGGGGGTGTTTGTCATACTGTCTTAGTCGTTCGTTCTCCGCGAACCTTAGTAGCTTGTCCGCGTTATCATCGGAATAACCTTGATCAAGGTAGCTGCTCTTCACCTCTTGCGAAGTCATCAAATCCAGTTTGAAAGCTCGCCGAACATCCACCCGCGTAAGAGGTCTAAAACTAACCGCAAGGTAAGCATCAATCCATTGCGGTAGAATATCCTGTTGAATAAGGGCCTTGCGAATCTTCTCATAGAATTGATCCTTGGTTCCGAACATCCCGGAGTACCGCAGTCGATGCCAAAACTCGAACAATTGCGTTGGGCTTGGAATAATCCAGTGTGCCCTAGCTAGGTATTTCATCATCAAATCGGGGATGCCTTGAGCCTCTCCCCACTTCTTTAGTTGGCCCTTATAGTTCGTCGCCAGCCAATTGTCACTTTCCGTCCAATCGATATTGATATCATCTTCAACATCGCGAACCATCATACTGACAATATCGGGCGGTCCGGGAACTTGTTCCGTAATCTTGCGAAGCAGTTCGCGATCTACATCACGAATGAAACCTAGTTCGCGGAGTTTCACGTCACACTGATTGAGTGTGATTAGTTCACGTCTCCAAGCTGTCAGAATCTCAAGGGGCGAAGGTTTGGCCCGTTGTGCGTCAGTGTACGGCAACCAGAAATCAAGGCGTTGATTGTTTGCCTTGACGAGACATTCCAGAGTGGGTTGATCAATCGTGTTTGCCAACCATGCAGATGATGCCTCACTAGCAGACGGGATTCCAATCTGACACAATGAATTCTGGTTATATTCGGTTAGTTGTCGAGTGTGTCGGAAATCTGCCCCTAAGAGTTGCGACAACAAACCAGTAGCCGTTTGACCCGCAACTAGAGCATTATAAGAGGGAGACTTACACGCTCCATCGGCGACGAAAACTTGAAGTACGTTACCAAGGGCGTCAGTCACCACTTGCGATAGTTGTGCAAAGGCACTCGCAAACGGTTTGACCAATGCTGGCATATCTTTCGTTAGTTCGGGAATGCGATCATTCCCGTTCGCATCGCGAGTGCCGAACAACCGGGAAAGGAACGTGCCGCTAACACCTCCCCCGTAACCGGGTGTGGGAGCTAGAAACGGACACTCGATCGAACCCACCGGGACCAACGTAGGTGGTTGCTGTTCGCCGGGTGGTTGCTCCTCTTCTTGTTTCTGACACGATTGACAAATCTCCAATAGATTCAGGTCTTTAATCTCGCCTTCCGCGAGTAGCTTATCACCCGACGATTTCGGGGGTTGGTCCGCCTCTTGCAAATATATCTTCTTATCAGCATCGCAAAAGACCTTGTATTTCTTGGGTGGTTCTTTCTTCTCTTCATCGCCACATACTTTCATGTACATTGGCGATTCGCAACTCGACCCCGGAACGGGTGGTTTTGGGGGAGTCGTCGGCGGTGTAGGCGGATAGCTCGGCGGTTGCGTTGGCGGATAGCTCGGCGGCGTGGGTGGTTCCGGGGGGACTTCTGGTGGACATGGACCACCACATGGTAGAGAGGGTGGAATCTGGATTGCATAACCGGAATTACTTGTCACGGCCCGATATTGACAATTCGGTAATTGTTCAATTCTAACGGGCCTAGCTTGTCCATCAACCCATATCCATCCGATAATCTCCCCCGGAGTCAACCATTGAGATTGTTGGTCGGGACTGCTGTTGATGAATTGTTGACAATACTGATTAAGTTGGGCTTGTGCGTAGGCTGGACTACCGGGCAATATGTTAGGTTGCGGGACTGTAATTCCCGGACCGATTACTGATTGTGTGGTAATAGCTCCCGGAATAGAAGGTTCTACGGCAATCATCTCATTCCCACCGAATGTGGGCAACGCAAACTCCGGGCTGACTTCTCCGGCAATCTGATAGATGTTCCCGACTTGTGCCGCTAGCTGCCCTTCGAGATCGTTCTGGATTGCTCCTAGGTTCGCTTGAGCTACAGACAACGGTCCATACACTTGAGCTTGTAAGTCAGTTGATATCAAACTGGATGCGGTTTGGGCTTGTGATAGTTGATTATCAACTTGATCCTGTAAATCCTGTGCTATGTCTTCATAGTTGATTGCGAGATTCCCTAGTTCAGTCTCGACATCGACTTGTTCGGGAATCTGGAAACCAAGATCAAATGCCATTGGTTCATTCTGGACTACCAATGGGGGAGTTTGATTTGTATCTTTCTTCTTTCTTGCCATGATGTTCATTCCTAATAAAAGTACCCGCTAACCAAACGGGTTTCCCCGGATAGTTAGCGGGCTTATGCTCGCGGCGACACCCGCTAACGTAATCACCGCGAGATATCACCCTGATATGATCTAAATGCAATCTTACGAATTACATCATATCAGGTTGTTTGACAAACATTTGAGCCAGAGCGGTGAAACGGTTATGCAATTCTTGTTTCAACGCCTCATATCCCGTGCAGTCAATTCCGCAAGCCTTGAGTTTCTCAATTTCTGGGGATAGGGCTTGTAGTCGTCGCAACGTCTCCCGCACTAAGACTTGTCTCTCTGCGGTCAATTCAATCGGTGGGGGAGTTGTCATTTGCGGGTTTCCTTGCACATATCGGTCAAGTGGACTTCCAAAACGAGAATCTGTTGCGTTCCTATCGATGCCATTGCGTACCATCCTGCACGGATGAGCGAACCCAACGTCGCGTCAGAGAGAATTAAGGGAGCTACGTTGAAGTGAACGTGAATCCCCGTACCGGCTGCTGCAATCGGTTCGGTGTCGAGATATATCTCTCCGGTTAGAGGTTCACCGATGATCAATCCAACCCGTGTCGGCGAAGGCTTGACGAGTTGTTTGCTAGCGGTCGTGATTTCCACGACTGTGCGAGAGGTGATTGTGTGACGACCAATAATGACATCTTCGCAACACATTATTTCACCTTTGGCTGATAGATGACTTCAAAGAACGTGTAACTACCACCCGCCGCATCCGCTACCGCATTCCAATTAGCACCAACTAGCGGTCCCACATCCTTGAACAGAATCGGTCCGAACCCTGTATTTGGGCTAACAGCAAACCCGTTATTTAATAGTATGTTGACAATGGGAATTATTGTTAGTTGCGTAGCAACATTGAAACCGGGGAACCATAAAGCGATACGATCCTGATTAGCCCCCACAATCTCAAATTGATTAATGTCCAGTATGACCGTTACTGGATTCAATCGAAAGTAGGGGCTAATCAGGCTTGGCGGGAAGTTCATTTTTCAGAGTCTCAGCAAGCCCAAATAGATTTCGTGGGCCGCATCCGCCGCATTCGCGAGAACTTCGATGTTAGGCATCGCGTAGCTGGGGAAGGTTCCCCATTGGCCAAGCGAACCCAGCTTGAAATACGGATGTTGAATGTTACCCAAACCGGGGGTACTCAAAGAACCCGGTCGGTAGGGGCTATCCTCAAACACCAGCCGGGCAGCTTGAGCATTCGTCGATTGCACAGCCAATCCGACTACGGCGTAGACACCTTGCGGTAATGTCGTCGCCCAAACCATGGTCAAGAGTGACCATGCGTTGGCAACTGCTGCCGACGTAGAAGTTCCCCGGAGCCAAAACATGTCACCGAATGCGGGTGGATTCGGCGTGACTTCCACGCCCATTACGACGGTGATTCGCTGATTGGCTCCCGCGTTCTGGATTCCCCGGATCGTGATTTCTTCGGTCATCAGCAACCGAAGCGGGTTGCTTGCGAGCGTGAGCATTTCTTGGGGGCTTGTCGGAACAAGTCCCGCCATGATACCACGGATCATGTTTGGGGCGAGTTGTAGCAACGTCGGCGTCTCAATCTGAGCACGCTGCAAGTTCGTCGCCATTGCCGCAGCCCAAAATGCCTTCAGATCGCGACGGGGGAGAAAGTGTGCGTTCATGACGGTGAAGATTGTATCGGGAACGGGAGTCAAGTCGGTTAGCGTTGCAGTAACGCAATCAACCGACCATGCTAAACAATGGTGCATTGCAGACCTTTCATTTATTGGTAGCTTTGGAGTATATCCAATCAAGAAAGTTCAGGAAAGGTGTTTCCATTGCTACGCAAGATTGTGATTTAATACAGTCTGGATTGTTACATCCATAACAGGGATAATCGGGAGTCGGAACTTTGGGCGGTCGGAAGGTGATAATCCGGTGATTGTTTTTGTGATTTGATAAAACATCATGGGGAACATCCTTCAAGTCATCGGATTCGGGCCAATGACTCTTCTCTCCCTTACAGAAATACCAAATCAAATCACCGGGCATAACCCACCGAAAGTTACTGTCGTTTGAACTCGGCGTTGTGACGGATCATCGTTACCGCCCGTGCAATGTTCTGATCGAGGTTGCCGCGTGGCATCGCCTTGAGCTTGTTGACGCCTTGTTCGAGGTAGGGCAGGAATTGTGCCATGAAGGATTCCATCTTGGGGAATCCCTTCGTT
>Ga0209324_10004028_pt1 | contig 10076 bp, 9 predicted proteins | sample Rifsed19ft3_FD_184015 | JGI IMG/M metagenome (GOLD analysis project Ga0209324, IMG submission 184015) | Soil microbial communities from Rifle, Colorado, USA - sediment 19ft 3 (version 2) | ecosystem: Environmental > Terrestrial > Deep subsurface > Rock core/Sediment | place: Rifle, Colorado...
AGCAAGATGCGGTGGCTTCACTTCTGTTGCACCCCATGAAAAATCTACTTCTGCCTTTATACCTTTAGATTTAAGATATTTCTTTGTAAATCCCACAAGCTCTGTTGCGATACGCTTTCCATTCAGGTCCTTCAAAGTTTTTATTTTGGAATCATTGGGAACAGCTATTACCCACTTAACAGGCCTGAGGCCTTCCTTTGCATAAATAAGCTCAGCCACTTCATGCACATCGGCGTTCTGCTCCAATATCCAATCTTTACCTGTGAGACCGCAGTCGAGTACCCCGTTTTCTACATATCCCGCCATCTCCTGTGCCCTGATAAGCATAGCCTCGATTTCAGGGTCATCAATGGATGGATAGTAAGAGCGGCTTGATACAGAAACATGGTATCCAGCCTTCCTGAAAAGCTTTAATGTCGATTCCTGAAGACTCCCTTTCGGAAGACCAATTTTTAATATCTTACTCATAACCTCACCTTTTAAATATTTTAATGTGCAATATAATTTATCACATTGTTGTTATTGTTACAATGTATGTATTTTACTGATTTTAATAATGAGATTGCCACGTCGTCCCGAAAATTTCGGGACTCCTCGCAATGACAATAAAGTCGCAGTATTATTAGTCTGTCATTGCGAGCATAGCGAAGCAATCTCATGACTTTATGCAGATTCTATAAAATTACTTGTAAAATAAATATTATGTATTTATTCGTCCATTGTTCAATAAATGTCTATGTCAATTAATTTTATACCTTTATTAAAAATTATTGAGGAAGGGTTAAAGCACCCACGTCTTTACAACCTTACAGGCTCATCATCAGCCCTTCTTCTTGCTCTTTATGATAAACCCTACCTTGCTGTTGAGTTAACTGAAGAACTTGCAGAAGAATTATATAAAGATATTAATTTCTTCAGAGAGGTTCTGCGAAAAGACAACGTCCTTTTCCTCCCAGAACCTGACGGACCTGCCTTTTCAGGTCAGAGGGCAAAGACAATCTCCTCTCTGAGAAGAACTGATTCACTTGTCTGTTCCATTAAAACCCTTAAGTTACCGATATGGCCTAAATACGAAACTCAAATATTGCACAATAACACAAAGGGAAATGGAAGTAATCCCCCCTTACCCCCCTTTACTAAAGGGGGGGTGGGGGGATTTTATAGTGAGATAGAAAATTGGGTTTTAAATCTAAAAATAAGGTTAGAGATTCAGAGGGAGGAAGTAGAAAAAAGGCTTCAGGAGATTGGTTACAGAAAGGTCCCCCTTGTCTCTGAAAAAGGGGAATACAGTCAGCGTGGCTGGCTATTCGATGTCTTTCCCTCGACATCAGAGGAACCACTGAGGGTTGAATTCTTCGGTGATGAGATTGAGACCATCAAAACTTTTGATGTAGAAACACAGATGTCAAAGGATGAAGTTTCTGATTTCTCAATTTTTCCGACAGAAGAACCCTCAACAGGCAAAACTGTTATGGAGATAACAGGTGCTATGAAATACTTCTTTTCTGATTCCATCCAGGAAAGAGAGGAACTATTAGAAGATGTTAATTTTCTCTCCCGGTATTCCCTGAAAGGTCCTGGCTATGAAGCCGGGATTCTCTCCCTGAGAGGTCTCGGAATAATACCTGATGAGAGGAGAAATATCGAGGACCTACCACAGAAGATTAAGTTACTTCAAAAAGAAAACAGGATAGTTTTTATATCTTCATCAAAAGGTCAGGCAGAAAGGCTCAAGGGAATTATGAGAGAAGGAGGAGTGGTTGCACCCCTTATTGAAAAAATAGACCTTCTTGAATATGAAGGCATTGTCTCAATTACTACTGGCAACCTCTCCTCAGGTCTTTTCTTTCCTGGTCTCTTAATACTTACAGAAAAAGAGATCTTTGGAGAAAGACCGATTTACAGGCCTATCAAGAAATCAAAGGTTTCGAAGCTTCTTGCATCCCTTGAAGACCTCATGCCAGGGGACTTTGTTGTCCATAAAGAACATGGCATAGGCAGGTTCCGTGGACTTATCCGCCAGAGTGTCGAGGGCATTGAAGAAGACCTTTTGGTGCTTGATTATGAAGGTGGAAGACTCTACATACCTCTACAGGGCATTAATAATATCCATAAATACCATTCTGGAGAAGGGGTCATACCAAAGATTGACAGGCTCGGGGGGAAGACCTGGCAGAAAACAAAAGAGAGAGTAAAAAGAAAAATTCAGGAGATGGCAGAAAAACTTATTAGCCTCTATGCAGAAAGAGAGGTTTATAAGGGTTTCTCCTTCAGCCCTGATACAGAGCTTCACAAGGAATTTGACAGCTTCTTTTCTTACGAAGAAACGCCTGACCAGTCAGCAGCTATAGCGGATATTAAGAGAGATATGGAATCAGAAAAACCGATGGACAGGCTAATCTGCGGGGATGTAGGGTATGGAAAGACAGAAGTCGCAATGAGGGGAGCATTCAAGGCAGTATATGACGGGATGCAGGTAGCAGTTCTTGTTCCTACGACGATACTGTGTGAACAGCACTACAGGACATTCAAGATAAGGTTTTCTGCCTTCCCTGTAAAGATAGATTACCTCAGCAGGTTCAAATCTAAAAAAGAACAACAGAAAACTCTAAAGACACTGTCAAATGGGGATATAGACATAATCATAGGGACGCATGGCCTCTTTGGTGAAAATATAAAGTTTTACAAACTCGGTCTCCTCATAATTGATGAAGAACACAGGTTTGGTGTAAGACAGAAGGAAAAGATAAAAGAGATGAAGAAGGGCGTTGATGTTTTAACCCTTACTGCTACACCTATTCCGAGAACACTCTATATGGCACTTTCAGATATAAGGGAAATGAGTGTAATCGAAACACCACCTGAAGAAAGACTCGCTGTTAAAAGTATTGTCTCTGTATTCAATGAAGAACTTGTAAAAGAGACTCTTGATAGAGAACTCGAAAGAAAGGGCCAGGTCTTTTTTGTTCATAACAGAATAAAAGATATCTACAAGATTGCTGAATATCTAATTAAACTTCTTCCTGCAGTGAAAATATCTGTTGCACATGGGCAGATGCACGAAAGAGAACTCGAAAAGATTATGCTCCAATTTTATAACAGGGAAATAGATGTCCTCGTTGCCACTGCAATAGTCGGTTCAGGTCTCGATATCCCAACTGCTAACACTATCATAATTAACAGGGCTGATATGATGGGACTTGCTGAATTATATCAGCTTAGGGGCCGTGTAGGAAGGAGCAATGTCAGGGCTTACTCCTATTTTCTTATTCCCGGTGAGGACATCATCACTGAGGAGGCTAAAAAGAGATTGCAGTCAATACAGGAAATGAGTTATCTTGGTGCCGGCTTCAGACTTGCCATGAAGGACCTTGAAATCAGGGGTGCAGGAAACCTCCTTGGACCGGAACAATCAGGGCATATCCATGCTGTTGGCTTTGACCTTTACATGGAAATGCTGGAAAAGACAGTGGCTGAGCTAAAGGGCATGAAGATTGAAGAGGAGTTCGAACCATCAATACATTTGAGGCTCAATGCCTTTATAACAGAAGAGTATATAGATGACATAACACTCAGACTGAGTATATATAGAAGGATTGCATCATCAGGAACACATGAGGCATTAAAGGCCCTCGAATTCGAGATGGAAGACAGATTTGGGAAACCTCCTGTGGAGGTAAAAAACCTCCTTGACATCATGAGGCTAAAGATAATGGCGAGAGAACTCCTCATCGCAAAGATTCAGGACATGCAAGGTAGGATCCAAGTGACCTTCTCTCCAGACACAAAAGTAACTCCACAGGATATTTTCGGACTTCAGAAGAAAAGAGATGGGAAGATTAGATTCTTGCCTGATGGTTTCGAGGTTGATCTCAGGGGGCTTCCATGGAAAAAGGTCTTTGAAGAAGTCTCCTCGCTCTTTACCTCGTTAGAAAAAAGCCTCCCCCCTTAGAAATTTTCTAACGGGGTTTACTTATCTGATCGTTTCTGATAGTTTTAAGAAGAGTTACTAATCTTCTAAGGAGAATTGTTGAATGAGAAAAAGAAATATCCTTATTTTTTGCATATTCTTTCTCTGTTCCTGCGCTACCGCAGGTCTTAAGAACATTGAGAAGGCAAATGCCCACTACCAGTTGGGGGTTTCTTATTTAAATGAAGATAAAGTGCAGATGGCTTATGTTGAGTTCCAAAAGGCAATTGAACTGGATCCAAACAACAAGGATGTCCTGAATGCACTCGGAATAATCTATCTGAAATTTGATGACCTCCAGAAGGCAAAGAATTCATTCCTGAAAGCTGTTAGCATAGACCCTGATTTTTCAGAAGCTAATAATAATCTTGGTGGTACTTATGGAAAAATGGGAATGTGGTCTGATGCGGTAAATTCATTCAAGACAGCACTCAAAAACCCAATCTATAAGTCACCCGAGAGAGCATACAGTAATCTTGGAAACGCATATTACAGATTGCGTAGCATTGAAGAGTCAATAGAGGCATATAAGGAAGCGATCAAACGAAATCCGGATTATTATCCCTCTTACTATGGTCTGGCACTCTGTTACAATATCAAAGGACAATATGGTGATGCTGCCTCTGCCTTCACACGTGCAATAGAGCTTGATCCATTTTTCATGGGAGACAGGGAAAAGGCAATGAAATACTTTGATGATAAAAGGATTACGGCTAAAAGCGACGAGGTAAAAGACATTATCGATTATCTCGAGATTATGAAGTACTAATAACCTCCTTTTAATTCCCCCTCTACGAGTCATGACCTTACTAAGGGGGAGAGGGGTCAAAGGTAGAATTTATCGGGGCGTAGCGCAGCCTGGTTTAGCGCACCTGCCTTGGGCGCAGGGGGTCGGAGGTTCAAATCCTCTCGCCCCGACCATTAAAACATTTATCAGTTATCCATTGTCAGTAATCAGTAATATGTAGGAAAAAATATCTACTTCTTGTGCCCCTTTTCATTACAACTTCTGTAATCATTCTGAAGATTGGTTTATAGATAACTTTGATTTTTATTCTCATGTATGTCATTATATAAACAATGAATAAAATTATTAGAAGTTTTTGTCACTGACAAAGCCACAAGGACTTTTAGCCTTGTGGCTTTTTTGTTGGTTGTTTCAAGGCTTTAATTTATAGATAAGGAGGCAAAATTGTCTAAAGGAACAGTAAAGTGGTTCAATGAGTCCAAGGGTTTTGGCTTTATCACAAGGACAGACGGCACCGATGTATTTGTCCACCATTCCTCCGTCCAGAATTCCGTCCAGAATAATGGACTTAAATCACTTGCCGAGGGTGATACGGTTAGCTTTGATATTGAAAGGGGCCCAAAAGGTATCAAGGCAATTAATGTAATTAAGCAGTAACTGACTGCAAAAATTCACTCCCCTGTACTTCAGAGGGGGGGTGAATTTTGAAAGGGAAAAATGACAACCAGAGAAAAGAATGCAGTAAAGATGGAAAAAATGCAACAAAGAGTCGAATCGGGTCTGATTTCTGAACACTTTCCTAAGGTTTCAAATATTATTATTAATTTAACCAATTCCTATAAAGGAATAAACCCGAATACCATATTGCGTACCTTTAATTTTTGGCCTAACAGTTATGCATATTTTAATATTGATTGCTTGAGCGAAGGGTGTCTTGATGGTGGATTTGATTTAAATCAAGTTATTAATATGATGATTAGAGGTCATAAAGATTCAGAAGAAGGAGAGCTTGTTTGCGATGGTTATAATCTTTCTCCTGACCATTCAAACATTCACTATAAAGTTACTGTATGGTATAATTAGAAGTCTTAAGAGCAATTCATTAATACTTCATCCTTATCTTTGTTGCCTTTATCTTTTTCCGTCTCTATACCACCACAATACCTTTTTAAAAATTCTTCTCTGCTTATCTTATGGCCCAAACAAAAACCAGAAGCATCTGTTTTATCACATCCCAAAGTCTGATATTTTCCACTAGTTCTAAGAACCTCAGAATGAAACATTATACCAGTCTGCCCACCATGATTTACAAAGCGAACATGAGGGAGGATAATTGATTTACCTATTTGATATGCTCTCATTTACTTCTGTTCCTTGTATGCATAAGTTATTTTTTATTTATTCAATCAAACTTAAGTCAGTCCTTTAGAATTCCTGTTTAAAAAGTCTCAAAGCTCTTTCGATATCATTACCGTTTACCCTTATCTCCAATTACCTGATCCCCTCCCTCTCGTATAAGACCCTTTCTGTCCTCCTCTTCCGCCTGTTCTGCCCTTATCTGTCTGTGGCCGTGCTTCATTGATGCTAAGAGGCCTGTCCATTAACGTAGTTCCATTGAGGGTAGAGATTGCTTTTTCAGCATCCTCATCCGAGGTCATCTCAATGAAAGCGAATCCCTTTGAGCGTCCAGTGACAAAGTCTGTTATTATCTTTACCGACTGAACCTCTCCTATTGTCGCAAACAACGTTCTCAGGGCATCTTCATCAACCTTGTAGGAAAGGTTTCCTACATAAATCTTTTTTGACATTTTCTCTCCTCCTTGTTAGTGAGTGCTTTATGCACCGTCTTTTATTTCGATAATTTCTACTTCAAAATCCAGGGTTTTGCCTGCAAAAGGATGATTGAAATCCATAAAAACCACATCCTTCTTAATCTCCTTAATTTTTACAGGAATGGTCTGGCCGTTTGGACCATAGGCATATAGTATCATGCCTACCTCTATCTCTATCTCAGAGGGCAGTTCGGCTCTTGATACTTCCCTTATGCAATTTGGGTCTTCCTGGCCATAGCCATCATCAGGGCTAAGTTGGAAGGTTTTTTTCTCACCCACTTTCATGTCCTTGAGTGCCTTCTCAAATCCGGGAATCACCTGGTGCATGCCTACCTGAAACTCAAGGGGTTCCTGTCCCCTTGAACTGTCAACAACTTTGCCTCCAATCGTTAAGGTGAAATGGACATTGACTAAATTACCTTCGGCAACATTATTCAATATTGATTAACTCCTTTAAGTTTTTTTACCAGAATGATTTCTGTGAAAAAAATGCAATAACCACACATTAATAAAGAATATATAAGGCAGGAGATTTAGTGGCATATTGAAAACCCAGTCCTTCATTACTGAGGGACTGGGTTCCAAGGTTTAGAGCTTTGTAATTTTTGAAGCCTTTAGACCTTTGTCGCCTTCAACGACATCAAAGCTTACCAAATCGCCTTCAGCCAGGGTCTTAAACCCGTCACCCTCAATCGCAGAGTAGTGAGCAAAAACATCCTTTCCGCTTTCCTGGGTAATGAAGCCAAAGCCTTTGGACTCATTGAACCACTTTACTGTTCCTTCTGCCATCTGACATACCTCCTTTTAAGTATTTGAAGTCTAAGGAAGTAATGTCATAAAAAAAAACTGCAAAAGCTGAATACCTTGCGGTTAACAATACAACAAAATACTCCTTTAAGCTTCAAAAGAAGCATAGCATATCATTATGCTTTTAGGCAAGCAAAACATTTTCACAAATATTTGTCCCGAAAATGACATGCTGAACTCGTTTTATTTACCTTTGTGTCGATAAATCGGAATGAGAGCTTGTGAGAATTGAGTTATATCTAAAAAAGTTTGACAATTTTTATTAAAGTGTTTAAAGTGTAATATACCTTTCTACTGAAGAAGTACACTTTTGTCACAAAACCGGGGGTAACAGAAGAGATATCCAGAAACAAGGCAAAAGTGGTAATCATATTTTTATTTAATGTTTAACTCTGCAACAAGACTGCAGGGTATCTGAATATTTTTATTGATTACACTGCCTTGTTGTCATTCCTGCAAAAGCAGGAATCCATAAAATAATAAAGATCTGGATTCTCGCCTCGGCGAGTCGCTGAGGTGACCGCATCAAGTGCGGAATGACAGAAAAAAGAATGATGACGAAACCCTGTAGCAAGACTACAGGAAATATCGAGTTCTATATTAGGGGGAGGGATACAACATATGAGGCCTGCAAAGATCAAAGATGGAAAAGCAATTGATTCCTTGATAACTGCCCTGAAGGATCAAGATCCTCGGGTCAGGGAAAACGCAGCGGTGGCACTGGGTAAGATAAAAGACGTCAAGGCTGTTGAGCCTTTGATCGGTGCTTTGAAAGAAGAAGACTCAGATGTCCGCTGGAGTATAGTATGGGCACTTGGAGAGATAGGAGTACTTGCAATCTATCCCTTGATAGCTGCCCTGAAGAGTGATGATTCCCTTATCAAAGAAAATGCAATATGGGCTCTGGGAGAGATAGGAACTCCTGCTGTTGAACCCTTGATTGATTCACTTAAGGATGGGGACCCACGTGTCCGCTGGAATGTAGCAGAATCATTAGGGGATATAAAAGACCCACGTGCAGTTGAACCTTTAATCTCTGTGCTAAAGGATGAAAATCCCCGTTTCAGAGAAAACGCTATTTGGGCACTCAGGGAAATAGGAAAACCAGCAGTTGAACCCCTGATTGCAGCTCTGAAGCATGAAGATTCCCGTATCAGAGAAAATGCTGTATTTGCACTCAGGGAAATAGGAAAACCAGCAGTTGAACCCCTGATTGCAGCTCTGAAATTGGAGGATGCCCGTCTAAGAGAAAATGCAGTCTGGGTACTTGGCGGAATAAAAGATACCCACATCATCGAACCACTTATAACTGCTTTAAGGGATGAAAACTTCCGTGTTCAGGAAAGCGTCGTATGGGCATTAGTTGAGATGGGTACTTCTTCAGTTGGACCCTTAATAAATGCCCTTAAAGATACAGACCCTCGTGTCCGTTACAAAGCTGCAGAGATACTGGGAAAAATAAAAGACACAAGAGCGGTTGAACCCTTAATCACTGTGCTCAGGGATGATGATTCACGCGTTAGAGAACATGCAGTCTGGGCACTTGGGAAAATAGGTATTCCTGCTGTTAAACCTTTAATAACAAACCTCAATGATGAAAATCCACGTGTTAGAGAAAATGCAGTATGGGCATTGGGGAAAATAGGTACTCCAGCAATAGAACCTTTAATAGCAACTCTTAAGAGTGGAGATTCCCTTTTCAGAGAAAATGCAGTATGGGCACTCAGAAAGATAGGGATTCCTGCAGTAAGTCCTCTGATAGCAATGCTTAATGATGAAGATCCTCGTGTAAGAGAACATGTCATTGAGGCTCTTGGGAAGATCAAAGACCCACGCGCTGTTGAGCACTTCATATCTGCACTGAAGGACGAGGACCCCCGTGTGAGAGAAAATGCTGCCTGGGCACTTGGAAAGATTGGGATTTTTGCGGTCGCATCCCTCATAAATGCCTTAAATAATGAAGATCCTCTTATGCGGGTAAATGTTGTAGCAGCTCTTGGAAAGATTAAAGATCCCCGTGCAGTTGAGCCTCTCATTGATGCCTTGCAGGATGCAAATCCTGATGTCAGGGTAAACGCTGCCTGGGCATTGGGAGAAATAACTGTGAATTCCGTTTAGGGTACTGTACCCTATATACCCTATATATATAGAAGAGAAGGAATCCATAAAGAGGGGTCAGGGACTTATATGTAGAGGGCATATCTCATCTCAATTTCAGGAGTACATATGTAGCACCTAACCCTCCATCGCAGTACTTAGCAGTAGCATAAGCAAGCACCCATTTTTTGAAAGCTCCCTGAAGCCACTTTTTAACCGCTTCTTTGAGGACTGGCCCTTTCCGGGATTTGAGACCTCTGCCATGGATAACTTTGATGCAGGAATACTGACTTGCAATGGCCTTTCTGAAAAATTCCCTGAGGGCTTCTTCTGCTTCAACAAGACTTAAACCATGCAAATCAATATAATCCTGTACTGAAAAATCTCCTCGATGAAGTCTTTTTGCAAGATCTTTTCTTGCACCTGGTCTTACCCAGTCTATGTACTCTCCTGTATCAGATAAACGTATTTTGCTCTTCCCGCTAATTATTTCCATCAAGACCTTGACATCACACTCCGGCTGAAAAGGTGTACTGTTAATTTTCATCGGACTCTTATAGGGAATTTCCCTGAACTCCCGCTTTTCTCTTACATCTGCCATAGCTTCAAGAAATATCTCTTC
>Ga0209324_10004041_pt1 | contig 10058 bp, 8 predicted proteins | sample Rifsed19ft3_FD_184015 | JGI IMG/M metagenome (GOLD analysis project Ga0209324, IMG submission 184015) | Soil microbial communities from Rifle, Colorado, USA - sediment 19ft 3 (version 2) | ecosystem: Environmental > Terrestrial > Deep subsurface > Rock core/Sediment | place: Rifle, Colorado...
CGCCTGGCGCGGCCTCGTTGCGCGGCCCCTGCGCACCGGGCTGACGATCATCGGCGTGGCGCTTGGGGTGGCGGTGGTCGCCGGCACGCTGCTCGCCAACCAGGCCGCCTCCGAGGCGGTCGAGCGTGCCGCGGCGCAACTGATGGGCAACGCCGAGCTACGCGTGCGAGCCTTCCACCCGGTCGGTTTCTCTCCCCGGGCGGTCACCACGCTGCGCCAGATTCCCGGGGTCCTCGGCGCAGCGGCCGTTGCCGAGCGGCGCCTGACGGTCTCAACCCTCCCCGGTCCCGATGAACAGGTCTTCAGCCTCCTCCTGGTGATCGGGGTCGACGCAGAGGACGAGGCCCGCGTCCGGACATACGACCTGGAGGCCGGCGCCTTTCTCGCACAGGACAGTCCGAATCACGCGCTCGTCAATGCTGCCTGGGCACGAGCCAATAGGCTCGTCCTGGGCGACCAGCTGATTCTCACCGGCCACCGCGAAGACGTGCAGCCCCTGCGGATCGTCGGGCTGCTCGGCGACCTCGGGATCGGCGCCCTCTCCCAGGGCAATGTGCTGGTGATGCACCGATCGACGCTTGCGGCCGCATTCGAGGAGCCGGCGCCGGTAACCTACGTGGACCTGCTGCTGGCCCCTGGCCGCGTGGAGGACGTCCAGAACGCGCTCGATCGAGACCTCGGCGAGCCATTCATCGTGGAGACCGCCGCGCACGCGGCGCGCCAGCTCGGCCGCGCCCAGGCGGGATTCGCCGGGATCTCCTTCGTGTTCGGCCTGATCGCGCTCCTGGTCGGTGCGTTCCTGGTTGCGAATACGCTCGCCATGACGGTGACGGAGCGCACCCGTGAGATCGGGCTGCTGCGCGCCGCCGGGGCGACGCGAGGACAGGTGCGGGGCCTCTTCCTGCGGCAGGGCGTCGTCATCGGGCTGATCGGAAGCATTCTCGGAGCGGCCCTGGGGATCGGTCTTGCCGGGCTCGCCATCGGGTTCCTGCAGTCCACGCGAGCCGTGCTGGTGACCGGCTTGCCGCTCAACCCGTTTGCGCTGGGGCTGGCCCTGCTGATGGGTCTGGCGGTGACCGCCGCAGCCGCGACCATCCCGGCCATCGCGGCCAGCCGTGTCTCTCCGCTCGACGCGCTGCGGTCCAGCCGGCAGCCCGGGCGCAGCCTGTGGGCGCGGTTGCGCTGGATCGTGGTCCTGGAGGCGCTCGTCCTGGTCGTGGGAGCGGCGCTCTATCCGCTCGACCGCGGCGAGTTCTCACCGGCGGCGGTGGTCGGCGCGCTGGCGATCCTGATCGCCGGGACCGGGGCGACCGCACTCCTGCTCCAGCCGCTGGCACGCGTGGTTGGCCGTCCCTTCGAGTGGTTCTTCGGTGCCGAGGGGATGCTGGGCCGCGCGAACCTTGGCCGCGACCGAGCACGCACCGGTCTGACCGTGGGCGCGCTGATCGTGGCCCTGGCATCGGTCGTCGCGCTCGGCACCATCACCGAGAGCGCCCGGGCCACTGCTGACCGCTGGGTCGGCTCGATCCTGCCCGGTGGCTACGCCATTCGGCTTGGGCTGCCGGTGGAGGTGGACGCCCTGCGTGCCGACTTCGAGGCCACCGCGGGCGCCGCCGCTGCCTCGCCGATCGTCGAATTTCCCGCGGTCGTGCGACAAGGCGAGGCACCGGCGCAGGAGGCCTCGCTGGCGGGGATCGATCCGAATGTCTTCGAGGCGACCGGTTCGCTCATCTTCGTCCACGGCGACCGCGCGGCCGCCTTCCGGGCGTTGCGCACCGGTGGCGCGGTGCTCCTCCCCGAACCTGCCGCCGGCGAGAACGTGGGGGTCGGCTCAACCGTCTGGCTCTCGCTCCCCGGCGAGCCGGAACAGTCATTCATGGTCGCCGGCGTGATCGCCTACACCCTCCCGGCGCGCTCCGCCGACGGCGCCATCCTGCTCTCGCTGACCGATGCCGCCGAGCGCTTCGGCGCCACACGTTCCTCCCTGTGGACCTTCGTCCCGCAGGACGGGATCACCGAGGGAGCCTTCCAGTCCGCGGTGGCCGCCAAGGCGAAGTCGTACGCGGGCGAGGCGATCACCGCCCGGGAGCTCGCCTCAGATCTCGGACGGTCGATCGACCGGCTGATTGGCCTCTTCGACGTGCTGGCCCTGCTGGCGGTGATGATCGCCGCGCTGGGCGTGCTCAACACACTTGCGGTGGGGGTCGTCGAGCGCGCGCGCGAGATTGCCATCCTGCGCTCTCACGGCATGACCATCGGACAGGTGCAGGCGATGGTCGTCTCGGAGGCCGCGATCATGGGCGCGGTCGGCGGGATCGCTGCGGTCGCCACCGGGCTGCTGATCGCGTGGACCATCGTCGGCGGATCGACCCCGCGCGACTTCGGAGCCGGGCTGGCGCTGCCGTGGCCACTCCTGGGCAGCGTGGTGCTGATCGGGATCGGGGTTGCGTCGCTGGCCGGCCTCTATCCGGCTCGCCTCGCGGCCCGCACGCCGATCACCCGCAGCATCCAGCACTTCGAGTAGGAGGGAGCAACCATGCCCGCGCGTATCTGGGAGGCATCCGCCGGCCGGGCGCTCGTGCTGCTGCTGGAGAAGGGCGACGATCTGCTGGCCGAGGTCGAGCGCATCTGCGCGGAGTACGAGATCGGGGTCGCCTGGGTGAGCGCCATCGGTGCCGTCCAGCGCGCGTCATTCGGGTATTACCAGCAGGGACCGCAGAGCTACGTGGAGATGACGAGCGACCAACACACCATGCTGAACGGCTTCGTCGGGAACATCTCGATGGCCGATGGGCGCCCGTTCCTCCACGCCCACGCCACCTTCTCGGCGGTCGATGGGTCGAACGTCGGCGGCCACCTGCTGCCCGGCTGTGAGGTGTTCGCGGTCGAGGTCACCATCCGCGAGATGACCGGCCTCGAGCTCGACCGGACCCCCGACGAGGTGACCGGCCTGCCCCTCTGGTAGATCGCGCGGCCGCCAGGTGCTGGTCAGCTCGCCTCGTCAGGGAGCATCGGCCAGAGCGAGAACGAGTAGATCGTCACGCCGTCCGGCCCCAGGAGGTAGATCCGCTGGACAACTCCACCGTTGCGCGAGAGTCCTAGAACGGACGCCTCGGAAGCAGACATGATCCGCTGTGGGTACCCCGGATCCACCGGCCACACGAAATCTTCGGGACTGATGCCCGGCCATGGCCACGGGGCGACACCGGCGTCGGATGGGTCGGGCAGCACTCCAACATCGATATACGCGCCCGCCTCGAGCAGGTTGCCCCGGTATCGGTCGGTCACCCACACCTGCGTCGGGATGCTGCTTGCAGGGTCGAAGTTGCGCAGGTCGTCCTCGAGTGCCGCGAAGGGGGCCTCACCGCCGAAGACTTCGACGCGCCTGTCGAGACCGCCGGCGCGGATGGTGAAGATCGAAGAGCCAAAGTAGTCGACGGCTTGCGTTTCGTACCGCTCGCAGGCGTCCCCGAGTCCGCCCGCGCCGAGGGCGAACCGCAAGAGCGCCTGGACCTCGGCCTCGTCGAGGTGGGTGATCATGAACGGGCGAGCGCGGATCACGGGGCCCTCGGCCGCGGGTCGTGCCTCACCCTCGTCTCGGGAGATGACCGTTCCGTCGCCATACAGGGTGAATTCGGCCCCCGGGCGGAAGATCTCACCCGTTAGCTCGCCAACTGCCAGGTCTGGGCCGATGTCGAATCGGAGCACAACGTCGGTAGGCCCCGTCGCGTGGTCGATTCTGCCCGATGGCGTCGCGGTCGGCCCACTGCTCGCCGTGGGCACGCCGACCCGTCCGTCGATCGGGACAGCGACCGGGATACTCGAGCTGCTGCACCGCATGACGTTGCCGAGCTGGCCATGCGTGTTGGAGCCCCAGCAGTTCACCCCGTCGCCCGTGAGGGCACAGATGTGCTGGCCGCCAACGGCGATCTCAGTGACACCGCTTGCCAGTCCAGCAATGGCAACCGGGACGCTGCTTTGTGTGGAGAGATTGCCGAGTTGTCCGTACCCGTTGCCGCCCCAGCACGCGACCCCGCCGCGGTTCGTGAGCGCGCAGGTGTTGTCTCCCCCCACCGCGATGGCGGCAACGCCGCCCGCCAGGCCTGAGACATCGACCGAAACCATCCTGGCCGTCAGCGGGCCTTCCCCTGACGGAGGTGGGTAGTTTGGGCCCCAACAGGTGACCCCGCCGTCGTTCGTGAGCACACAGGTGCGATCCAGGCCAGCCCCGATCGCGGTGACGCCACTTGCGAGACCGGGGACCTCAGCCGGGACGTAGGTGGTAAACAGTGTCGGGTTGTCAGACTGGCCGTAGCCCCAGCACATGACCCCGCCGCCGGTCGTGACGGCGCACGTGTGGAGGGTGCCGGCCGATATCGCGCTCACCCCGCTGGCCAGGCCCAAGACATCGACTGGAACGCTACGGTCGCTGGTCGTGCCGTCCCCGAGTCCGCCGAAGGGGTTGTCGCCCCAGCACTTGACCCCGCCTGCGCTGGTGAGCGCACAGGTGGAGCTCCAGCCCACAGCGATCGCCGTGACACCGCTCGTGAGACCCACGACGTCGACCGGCAGGCTGCTATCGGCATTCGAACCATCCCCGAGCTGGCCGTACAGGTTGTCGCCCCAGCACTTGACCCCGCCCAGGTCCGTGAGCGCGCAGGCGTGAAATCCGCCCGCGGCGATCGCGCTGACCCCGCTCGCAAGGCCTGAGACGTCAACCGGGACGCTGCTGTAGGCGTTCGTACCATCGCCGAGCTCGCCGGACGAGTTGGACCCCCAGCACTTCACCCCGCCGCCGCTGGTGAGCGCACAGGTGTGGACGTAGCCCGCCGCGATCCGGCCGATCACGGGAATGATGAGCGGCGGCGACGAGGTTGGGGTCGGGGTGGTGACCTGGGACGCGGACGGGGACGGGGACGGGGACGGGCTCGGGGACGGGCTCGGGGTCGGGGATGACGCGCAGGCAGCCACCAGAAGTCCCGCCACGATCGCTGTCGCGACTGGCCAACGATGGGGAGCCCCTCGCAGTTGAATCACGGACCCAGCCTACTCAGTGGCACTGCGGCCAGACTGCGGCGAAGCGACCTCTGGCGAGACCCGTACCATCCCCGCCGCGCGCCCGTAGCTCAGCGGACGGCGCGGGTGGCTTGGGACCAGAAACCCCGATGCGCTGTGGCTCCCGTGTGCGGCGTCGAGCGAAACGGCCGAGTCTTCCGCTGTCTGTAAGCTTCCTCGCGTCATCACCACGGGGAGCCCGTGGCAGACCGATGGCGCACCTGGCCAAGGGCTGATCGATTGTGCCATTGACGATGCAAGTTGTTGCACTATATGTCAATAACCTGTATCGTTAGCGCGTGATTGATCGACTTACCGATGCACAGGCGATCGAGTTCTTCCACCTCGCCTTTCTCCACGTACTGCAGACACGCGTAGACCAGGCACGTTACGTCGTGAAGGGCGGGGGGAACCTGCGCTATTTCTTCGAGAGCCCGCGCTACTCCGAGGATATCGATCTTGACGCGGTTGGGATCGACCCCTGGAAGCTCGAGCAGAAGGTCGACGAGGTGCTCGCCTCGCCAGCTACGCGGGCCCTGCTCCTGGCCGGCGGCCTCACCCTGCGCGAAGTGACGAAGCCCAAGCAGACGGCGACCACGCAACGCTGGAAGCCGCTACTCATGATGAGCGGACGGCGTGCTCCGGTTCGCACCAAGATCGAGTTCAGCCATCGCTCGGCCGATCCGCGGCGCATCCTGGAGGCCGTACCCGAGCGCATCGTGGCGCCGTATGCGCTGCGGCCGCCGACAATGCTTCACTACACCGCGGACGCGGCGATCGAGCAAAAGGTGGGCGCCCTCGTCCATCGATCGGAGACACAGGCGCGCGACCTGTTCGATCTTGAGCTCCTGCTGCGCCGATACCCGAGCGCCGTCGCCGCGGGCACCATCCCGCCAGAGCTCCTCGACATCGCTGTAGAGCGAGCCGCCGAGCTGCCGTTCCAGGCGTTCCAGGATCAGGTGCTCCGCTTTCTCGACGCAGCCATCGTCGAGCTGTACCACGACCGCGCGGCTTGGGAGCGCACGCAGACGTTCGTCGCCGACAAGCTGAAGGAGCTGCGCACATGAGAATGACCGATGCCTACGCCAACCTGCAGCGCATGGACCGGCCGGTGATCGGGACGCGCGAGGCGGCAGTCCGCCTCGCGTTGTCGACGTCGGCTACCAGCCAGCTCCTGCGCAGGCTCGAGCGGTCACGTCTTGTGCGCCGCCTTCGGCGCGGCCTATGGGTGCTCCGCCCAGAGACCGAACCCTTCGCAGTATCGCGATACCTGACGGCACCTTTCCCAGCCTACGTCTCGTTCTGGTCTGCACTTGCACGACACGGGATGATCGAGCAGATCCCGCGGCTGGTCTACGTCGCCTCACTTGGTCGAACGCGGAAGATCAAGACGAGCATGGGAGATTTCTCGATTCATCATCTCGTCCCCGAACTGTTCGGCGGTTACCGCCAGATCGACGAGGGCGGGCACCTGGCGACGCCAGAAAAGGCTCTCTTCGACACCGTGTATGTGCTGACTCCGAAGGGCGGCCAAATCCATCTTCCTGAGCTGGAGCTCACCGCCGCGTTCGCCGACGTCGAACTGGCGGGCTGGACGGATCGGATCGCCAATCCCAGGATCCGCACCCTCGTCAGGCGGGGACTGGATTCGGCGCTTGCTGGGGCGCGACGTTGACCACCGCCCGCAGCCACCCAGTGTCTCAAGCCTGCGCACATCCCGAAGGGCCGCACCCACACTCTCGATGCCCATATCGTTGGCGGGGTAGGATGTCAACCATTCCGCTCTGATTGAGCGTGAAGCGCGCGCCCGTAGCTCAGCGGACAGAGCGGGTGGCTTCGGACCATCAGGTCGCGGGTTCGATTCCTGCCGGGCGCGCCAGATCCATATTCTCCGGGAGAGCCATCGCCAGTCAGTGGCGGCGGGCACGGGGCGTCAGTACCATCGCCGGATATCGTGTGAATGCCATGACAGGCCAGCAGGTGAGGTCGCTGAGCTGCGCGTTGTCTGGTTGTCGGCTTGTGAACGGACCCTCGGGGCCGGGCCGTCGCCCACATGGCAGGCGAGGTGACACACAGTGAGGACGCCTCTCCAGGGGATGAGCATCGTCCTGTCCGCCTGGACGGTACCGTGATTCACCTGAACCACAGCATTCGACCCGAGCGGTCGCCGCCTTAGACTGTGTCCGTGACGTCGAGCGATAGGACGTATGCGAGTGACAAGGGCTGACTCAGGCTCGGAATACGACCCGCGGAGTTTCATCGCGGCCCCGGTGGTCGCCGCCCTGAACGGCATTGTCGTGCGCGCGCTGATCGGGCTCAGCGTCGTCGCGGCATCGGCGAGCGCGCCGCTGATCCTTCGACTGGATCTTTCATTCCACACCGCGTTCCACTTCTTCCTCCCGGTCGCGTGGGTCATCTATGCCGCGCTGACGGCGGCCATCCTCATCCTTCGGCCGCCTCCTCGCGAAGCCGATGTCTGGGGGCGCGCGACCGAGGTCGACTCCTCACTCGTGCGCTTTGCACGTCGGGTGTCGGCGTTGATGATGGTGGGCTGGCTCGCCTCGGTCGCCGTGGTGCTCGTTCATCACCACCTGACCTCACCGCGAGAGATCTTCGTGACGGTTGGGATCATCATTCCGCTGACGGTCGCTTCGTGGCTCCTGGCCGTACTCGCCTGGAGCGGTTGGTGCCGTGCCTCGCTGGCTCGCGCCGAGCAAGATGCGGCCGACCGATTGCGGCGGTACTGGACGGGTGTGGCACACCCGCGGGAGGGGCTCTGACCCTCGCCCATCAGCGGTCGCGGTTCCAGAAAGTATGCGCGACGGCGAACGACTGGACGTGTACGAGTGACCAGGACTGATCTGAGTCCCGAGGACGATCCACGGAGCTTCATCGAGGCCCCGGTGGTCGCCGCCTTGAACGGCATCGTCGCGCGCGCGCTGATCGGGCTCAGCGTCGTCGGAGCATCAGCAACGCTACCGGTGATCCTTCGAATGGATATCCGGTTCGACCACAGGTACCACTTCTTGCTCCCGGTCGCGTGGGTCGTCTATGCCGCACTGACGGCGGCCATCCTCATCCTCCGGCCCCCTCCTCGCGAAGCCGATGTCTGGGATCGGGCGGCCGAGGTCGACGCTTCACTAGCGCGCCTTGCGCGTCGGACATCGACGCTCATGATGACGGGCTGGCTCGCCTCGGTCGCCGTAGCGCTTTCGCTTCATCACCTGGTCTCGGCGCGGGAGGTGCTGGTGACGCTCGGAATCGTCGTTCCCCTGACGTTAGACGCCTGGCTCCTGGCGGTGCTCGCCTGGAACGCATGGTGCCGTGCCTCTCTGGCGCGCGCCGAGCACGATGCCGCCGACCGATTACGGCGGTACTGGGCGCGGGCAGTTCACCAGCGGGAGGGGCGCTGACCTTCTGGGCTCACGAGGGTACGGGACGTGTGCGTCTGCGGGTAGCGCAACAAGAAGAGGAGCCTGTCCGCAGGAGAGCGGACAGGCTCCTCGCATGGTCCATCGCGTTCGGGCTGGTGCCCGATAAGCGTTACGCCCTGACGGTCGCCCGCTCCGTCACGCGAACCGCTGCCTCTTCGGGGCGGGTCGCCCACACCAGGCCGACGCCCATCAGGAAGAAGGCGCCGCCCATGCCCGCCGCCACGCCGGCCACGCCCAGACCCAGCTGGAGGGTGGAGGCCGTCACGACCCCGACGCCGAGCTCGGCGATCAGCGCGTGAGCGGTCCCGGTCCATGCCTGCGCTCGTGCGGGGCCCTCGATCGGGTGCTGCCGGTCGAAGGCGGTCCAGTAGCGACCGTCAACCGCGAACTCGTACGTGCCGGCGGGGAAGACCTCGCCCTTGTACTCCGCATCCTCGGTCAGCACGATCGTCTGCGTGCCGTTCAACGTGTGGTACGCGACGGTCGCCATCTGGAACATGTACTCAGTCGCTGTGTTGACGACCGGATCGTTGGGGTTGAGTTCGGCGGTATCGACCGCGTAGCCCCAATCGTCCTTCAGCAGCGCCATGATGGCCTCTGCGCCGGCGGTCTCGCCGCGGTCGACGAGCTGGCCGTCCTCGTTGTAGGTTAGGGTGACGTTCTGCGCGGCGCTGAACGTGTTGAGCGACTTGGTCCCGTCCTGGACTCGCAGGTAGGCGTAGGCGCCACCCGCAATGAACACCAGGCCGATGACCGCGAGGGCGATGCCGAGCCCCTTCAAACGTGAAACCACTATGTCTCCACCTTTCGTCATGGGAACGTAGTTGACTGACTGTCCCCATGGTCACCGGGGAAGTGGGTCAGGCACATGTAACCGAAGGCCCTATTTGGTGGAGCGGCGTCCCAGTCCTGGGGGGCCCAATGTCCCCGGGCAAGCGAGGCATTTGGCACCACCCCGAGCGTGGGCGCGGCCTTCAGGCCGGGTGGACTAGCTCGACGGTGGAGAGGAGAACCCTGCCCATGCGCGACGCCCGTAGGCCACGAACGCGGCGAGCGCGAAGAGCACCACGTTGGTCGGGACGAGGTTCACCTCCGCGCGTGTGACGTGGAAGATCGCCGCGCCCACCATGGTGAGCATCAGTCCCACGGCCGCCCAGACCACCAGCCCGGGTCGGATGCGAGTGACACCCGGCAGGATGATCCCGATCGCGCCAAGGAGCTCGAGCACTCCAATTCCAACATTCGGCAGCCGCGGGATGTCGTAGACCCAGCTCAGCACGTCCGGGAGTCCCTCCGGCAGGGTGAACTTGATCACCGCGTGCACCAGGAAGACCACCGCGAGGATTCCCTGCGCGATCCACAGCGCGATATTCATGTCCCGAACCCTACCCCACGCTGCGGAGCGTGTCGACCCGACCGGGGACGGCCCTAGACTGCGCGCGTGACTGCCGAGATCGGATCAGTCGAGGTGGAACGGGACGTCGGCCACGATCGTCTTCTTGCGCCCAAAGAGGCGTAGCTTCAGGCGCAGGCTGGTCTGGTTGTGGAGGAAGTTCTCCCACCAGTGGC
>Ga0209324_10004042_pt1 | contig 10057 bp, 7 predicted proteins | sample Rifsed19ft3_FD_184015 | JGI IMG/M metagenome (GOLD analysis project Ga0209324, IMG submission 184015) | Soil microbial communities from Rifle, Colorado, USA - sediment 19ft 3 (version 2) | ecosystem: Environmental > Terrestrial > Deep subsurface > Rock core/Sediment | place: Rifle, Colorado...
CGGCTGATGATGACTTCTTGCCCCGAACAAGCCTTGTCGATCAGCTCGGAGAGACGCGCTTTCGCTTCGGAGATCGTGTTGACAACCACGGTTCACCTCTGGACCAGATCTGGTCCGGTCCACGTCTAAGTATAACTCGGACTTGGGGAAGCGTCCAGTTCTTAGTGGCTTTCTGGCGGCGCGAAGAGATCCGCGCTCGTCTCCGGATTCAAGAGGACCGGCTGGGACTGCGCGTGAACCGTGGTCCACCTCGGGCCCTCCTGGACCCGGCTCCTCGGTCGAAAGGCGCCGCAGTCTCTCTGGAGTTTCGAGCCCGTCACGGCTAGAATCACACCCTATGGTCGTGCAGCCGGGCGTTCTTCTCGGCCGTTACCAGATCGAAGCGCTCATCGGGCGTGGGGGGATGGGCGAAGTGTACCGCGCCCGGGACACCCGGCTGCGGCGCGACGTGGCGGTGAAGGTGCTGCCCGCGGCGTTCACCGCCGACGCCGAGCGCATGGCCCGCTTCGAGCGGGAAGCGCACCTGCTGGCCTCGTTCAACCACCCCCACATTGCGACGATTCACGGGCTCGAGGAAGCGGAGTCGGTTCGGGCGCTGGTGATGGAGCTGGTGGAAGGGCCGACGCTCGGCGAGCAACTGCGGCAGGGGGCGTCAATTCACCGGTCCCAGCCGGATCGGGCTCTGCACGCCATGCCTCCCATGGCGTGGACCCCGCGGCGGTGCAGGGTTTCGAGCAGGCGCTTCGTTTAAGCGCGCAGGAAGGTTGCTCCTCTTAGGTGGGTGGGAAATTCGCCGGCATCGCTCTCGGTCATATTCTCAAGGATCGAGACGATGGTACTAAGGCAAGAGCAAGAACTCGTAGCGGGTGAGCTTCCCCGCCTATCCAACCTCTGGGTTCTTGCGAGCTATCAGCCAGCCCAGGAAGAAAACGAAGCCCCCTGCGCCGGTCAGGGCGAGCATGGGCCGCATCTCGGCGCTTCCAAAGAAAAGGAGCATCGCTCCGGTCACCAGGAAAAGCCCGAGCAGCTCCAGCGACCGGCCGAAGTAGTAGCGGGACCAGCCCGACCGATTCACTGTGCGGCGTGGCACGTTCAGATTCGCCCGAAGTTCTTTTCGATCTGATCGCGACCGAGTCGGAGCGTGGTGGGTCGCCCGTGAGGACAAACCGTCGGCTGCCTCGCCTTCCACAACCGATCCAAAATGAACCGGATTTTCTCTGGCGCCAAAGAGGTGTTGACCTTGATCGCGGCGTGACAGGCCAGACGGGCCGCGATTCTTCCTTCCGCCTCGGCGATCGAGGATCCCGGGCAGTCCTGCTCTCGTTCGGCAAGCGCCGCCCGTACCAATTGGCCCGCGTCGAGACCGGAGAGCGCCGCGGGAACGGCGCGGATGATGTAGCTCTTGCCACCGAAGTGCTCGATGTCGAATCCATACAATTGAATCCTGGCTATCTCTTCCTCCAGCGTGATCTGCTCGGCCGCGGAAAGCTCTAATTGAAGAGGGGTGAGCAGGAGCTGCTGTTCTCTGCATTCCTGGCCGGCCTGGCCGGGCCGGGCGAGAAGCCCCTCGTAGAGGATCCGTTCGTGGGCGGCGTGCTGATCGATGAGCCAAACGCTGTCCTGGTCGGTGGCCAGAATGAAGCTCTCCCGGAATTGGCCGAGAGGCGTGGGGGACGTTTCCGCGAACTCGGTGAAAGCCTGTGTTCTTACCGAAGTCTCTTGCTGAGGGTATCCAAAGACCGCTTCGGCGAGGGCCGCTCCTGAGGCATAAGCGGGGACTCCTTCTCCAACCCGGGAAGGCATGAGAGGCACGGTCTTCCATGGGGAACCGGTGGCGTCGCGGTGCGGGACCCATTCCGAGCCCGCTGCCAGGGCGGGAGCCCGCCCCTCACCGTGGAGCGCGTTTCGCACCACCGAGAACACCGCATCATGGATGAACCGTTGGTCGACGAAACGCACCTCCATCTTGGCCGGATGCACGTTCACGTCCAGCTTCTCGGGCGCCAGCTCCAAGAAAAGGTAGAGCAAAGGCGTCCCCTGCTTCGAAGAAACCTGCCGGTAAGCTTCCAGTACCGCATGGGTCAGGATGCGATCCTTGACCGGTCGCCCGTTGACGAACAGATGAACGCGACTTGCCGCGCCGCGGGATTCGGCAGGCGGAGAAAGCCAGGCGGTCAGTCGCAGCCCGCCCACCGACTCGTCGAGAGAGACGGCGCCTTCCACCCAGGCGCCTTCCAGCTGATACAACCTCTCCCGGCGCGTGGCGACCGCTGGGGTGTCCAGCACCACCTTGGCGCGGTGCTCCAGGCGAAAATGCACGCCGGGATAGGCTGCCGCCAACATGGACATCTGGGAGGCAATGTGCGACGACTCGGTCACGTCGGCACGCAGAAATTTTCGCCGCGCCGGCACGTTGAAAAAGAGTCGGCGCACGTCCACCACGGTTCCGCGCGGCAGGCCGATCTGACCTTCCCGGACCAGCTTGCCTGCCTCCACCACCAGCTCGCAACCCGCCGGACTGCTCTCGTCCCGCGTGCGTAGGTTGAGGTGCGAGACGGATGCGATGGAGGGCAAGGCTTCACCGCGGAAACCGAGCGTCGCGATCCGAGAGAGGTCGGAAGCAGCCTGCAGCTTGCTGGTTGCGTGCCTGGCGAGGGCGAGCCGCGCGTCTTGGGCATCCATCCCGACCCCGTCATCGGTCACGCGGATGCGATCCTTGCCGCTCTTCTCGAGCAGGACGGAGATCGAACGGGCCGATGCGTCGAGGGCGTTCTCGACGAGCTCCTTGACCACCGAAGCCGGCCGCTCCACCACTTCTCCGGCGGCGATCTGATTTGCCAACTCCTCGGGAAGAATTTTGACCCTGGACACGCCCGACCTTACTTGGCGGCTTCTCTTGCCTTGTCCGCCGTCTCGACCTTTTCCACTTCCGCGCCGCTTTGCACGGCCTCTTCCATCGCCGCCCGTGCCGCCGCCAATCGGGCCACCGGCACGTCGTACGGTGAACAGCTCACGTAGTCGAGACCGACACGGTGAAAGAAGCGGACGGAATCGGGATCTCCTCCATGCTCTCCGCAGGTCCCCAGCTTGAGGTCGGGGCGCGTCTTCCTGCCTTTCTCCGTTGCGATTCGCACCAGCTCGCCAACTCCCTTCACGTCGATGCTCACAAAAGGATCTCTTTCCAGAATCCCCATCTGAAAGTAGGTCGGCAAGAACTTGCCCGCGTCGTCACGCGAGAAACCGAAAGTCATCTGGGTCAGATCGTTGGTCCCGTAGGAGAAGAACTCGGCTTGCTCGGCGATCTCGTCGGCCACCAGGGCCGCCCGGGGAAGCTCCAGCATCGTTCCCACGCTGTAATCGATCTTGACCCCCTGCTCCTCCTCGACCTTCCGCGCCACCTCGTCAACCAGCTTCTTCTGCTCCTCGAACTCCCTCACGATCCCCACCAGCGGGATCATGATCTCGGGGACCACCTTTCCGCCCTCTTTGGCAACGATGGAGGCCGCCTCGAAGATGGCGCGTGCCTGCATGCGCGTGATCTCCGGATGGCTGATCCCGAGCCGGCATCCTCGGTGGCCGAGCATCGGGTTGAACTCGTGCAGCTGTTCCACCCGCGCTAGCACCTGCTCCAGTTTCTCTATCTTCTTGGGTTCGCGAACGTTTCTCAGCGTGAGCTCGGCCATCTGCCGTAAGAGGTGCTCTCGTTTGGGAAGGAACTCATGAAGGGGCGGATCCAGCAGGCGGATGGTGACCGGCAAACCGTTCATGACGCGGAAGAGACCGAGAAAGTCTTCGCGCTGGAGCGGCAACAGTTGATCAAGATACTTTTGCCTTTCCTTGACGGTCGATGACAGGATCATGCTCTCTACGATGGGCATGCGATCCTCTGCGAAGAACATGTGCTCGGTGCGGCAGAGCCCAATGCCGCCGGCACCAAAGGCCATGGCGGCCTCGGCGTCGGTCGGGATGTCCGCGTTGGCGCGAACTCCCAGACGGCGCTCGGCGTCGGCCCATTCGAGAAGCTTGCGAAAATCCTGATACATCTTCGAATCTTCCCGAGCAATCTTTCCCTGCACCACCTGGAGGATCTCGGAAGCGACGGTCGGCACCTCCTCCAGCATCACGTCCCCGGTGGTGCCGTCGATGGATATCACCTCTCCCTCGCGGACCGAGCGGCCGTCGACCTCCAGGCGCTTCTCTTCCAGATCGATGTGGAGCGCATTACAACCGACCACCGCTGGCTTACCCATCTGACGACCCACCACCGCGGCGTGCGAAGTGCGACCCCCGGTGGCGGTCAGAATCCCCTGTGCGACGCTCATTCCGTGAACGTCGTCGGGCGACGTCTCGGCGCGCACCAGGAGAACTCGTTTTCCCAACTTGACCCATTCCACCGCGTCGTCGGCATGGAAGACGACTTGTCCGGTGGCCGCTCCCGGTGACGCCGCTATCCCTCGGGCGGCGGGCTGGATTTGTCGACGCACGTTGGGGTCGAAGATGGGATGCAGCAGCTGGCGGAGGGCGTCCGGCTCGACTCGCCAGAGAGCCTCGCGCGGTGAAAGGAGCCCTTCTTTCACCATCTCCACCGCGATACGCACCGCCGCCGGCCCGGTTCGTTTGCCGCTGCGGGTCTGAAGCATGTAGAGCTGGCCTTCCTCGATGGTGAACTCGAAATCCTGGACGTCCTTGTAATGCTTCTCCAGCTTCTCGGCGATGTCGGAGAGCTGCCGGTACGCATCGGGCATGATCTCCGCCAGCTTGCGGATGGGCTGGGGTGTCCGGATGCCGGCCACCACGTCCTCGCCCTGAGCATTGACTAGAAATTCCCCGAAGAACTCCTTGGCTCCGGTTGCGGGATCGCGGGTGAAGCCGACGCCGGTCGCGGAACGGGGTCCCAGGTTTCCGAAAACCATTTTCTGCACGTTGACCGCGGTGCCCAGGTTTTCCGGAATATGGTAGATCCTTCGATACTCCTTCGCCCGCGGGTTGTTCCAGCTCTCGAAGACCGCATTTCGCGCCAGCACGAGTTGCTGGCGTGTGTCCTGGGGAAACCCGTCTCCCGTCTCCTTCTTCACCAAAGCCTTGAAACGGTCCACGACCTCTTTGAACGCGGCTTCATCCAGCTCGGCATCGGTCTCGACACCGGCAGACCGCCTGACGACATCCAGGATGACCTCGAAACGAGGAGCCTTGAGCCCCAGCACCACACCGCTGAACATCTGGATGAAGCGGCGGTAGCTGTCGTAGGCGAAACGCCCGGCGCCGGCGGCTCGGCCCACTCCCGCAACCGTCGCGTCGTTCATGCCGAGGTTGAGGATGGTGTCCATCATCCCCGGCATGGAGAACTTGGCGCCGCTGCGAACCGACAGCAGAAGCGGTTTTTTCGGATCGCCGAGCTTCTGTCCCACCGAGCTCTCCAGGCGGGCCAGGGCCTGGAAGAACTCCCTCTCGATTTCCTCCGGCAGCTTCCCCTTTTCGGAATAGATGCGGCAGACGGCGGTCGAGACCGTGAAGCCCGGCGGGACCGGGAAGCCGGCATTCGTCATCTCGGCGAGGCCCGCGCCTTTCCCTCCCAGGACGTCCTTCATGTCCCGGTGGCCGTCCGCTTTACCTCCACCGAAGAAATAAACGAACTGCGGCATGGCTCCTCCTCGCTCTCCCTGCTCCGTCAAGATGACGCGGGCTCCGGTCCGGCTACGATCTCGGAGAGATCCGCCACCCGCGTGAAAAGCCGCTGCAGGGTGGAAAGAAGCGCCAGGCGGTTCTGCCGAAGTCGCGGATCCGGTGCCATGACCAGGACTCTATCAAAAAAAGTGTCCACTTGCGGCCGGAGACGAGATAAGACCCTCAGAGCCTCTGCAAACCGTCCCTGGGCAATGAGCTCGGAGGCACCCGGCTCGACCGTTCGGAAGGAGGTCCAGAGCTCCTTCTCCGCCTCTTCCACGAAAGCCTCGGAATCGACGGGTGGAAGCTTGTCATCCGATAGAATATTGCGCACTCTCTTGAAGGCGACGGAGAGGGCTTCGAAATCGGCCGAGCCTCGAAGATGGGCGACCGCCGTCAAGCGGCGCCTCAACTCCTCCACCGGCCGGTCGAGCACCCCGACCGCGAACACCGCATTGATCTCGTCGAAACGAAAGTCTCGACTGAAGACATAGCGCAGGCGCTCGGTGAGAAACTCGCCGAGTTCATCCGGCACCTTCAACCGCTCCTGGGGCAAGAGAACGGGCGGAACCGTCAAGTTCCTCCACGCACGCGCCAGCAGCGCCCGAAGGCTGACCTCGAGCTTGAGCCCAACTCGCTCCTCCCCCTCCAGCAGGATGCGAATGACGCCCAACGCCTGTCGGCGAAGCCCAAACGGATCCCGCGAGCCGGTGGGTTCCACGCCTACCGCGAACATCCCCGCCAGGGTGTCGAGCTTGTCGGCGAGAGACACGATGGCGCCCGTGGCGTTGGCCGGGAAGCCCTCATCGGCTTCCAAGGAGAGCGGACGGTAGTGAGTGCCGATGGCCGCTGAGACTTCCTCGGGCTCGCCTTGCTCCCGGGCATAGAGACCGCCCATGACGCCTTGCAGCTCGGGAAATTCGCGCACCATATCGGTGGCCAGATCGCATTTGGCCAGGCGGGCAACTCGCCCGGCGACCTGCGGAGATTGTCCCGCTTCCGTGGCCAGCCAGGACGCCAACGGAACGATCCGGTCCACTTTGTCCCGATAGCTACCGAGCTTTTCGTGAAACAGCACGCCACCTAGTCGCTCCAGACGCCCCTCCAGGGGCTTCTTCAGATCCTCATTCCAGAAGAACTGGGCGTCTCGGAGTCGTGCCACCACCACCCGCTCGCTACCCTTGCGAATGTAGCCCTTGCGATCCGACGGCATGTTGGTGACGGCGACGAACGCCGGTGCCTTCTTCAACGGAACGTATTTTTGGTGATGGATGAGGACCGTATATCGGATCTCCTCCGGCAGGGCGGTAAACTCCTTCGGATACTTCCCGAGCACGGCGCCCGGCCACTCGACGAGATCGGCCAGGATCCGATTCGTCAGGCCCCCCAAGTCCGCAATCCTCTTGGCGCCCGCCTTCTTCTCGAGCTTGCGGATCTCCTTTTCCAGCCGCGCCTCTCGGTCCGCCGGATCGAGAAGGACGAAGTACTTTTTCAGCCCTCGCTCCAGATCACGGAACGACGTGACCGCGAACGGTACGTTGGGCTTCTTACCGGGGGGTGCGAGAAAACGATGGCCCCGGGTCTTGTTTGAGGCGCGGACCCTCACCTTCCCTGCCACACGTATCTCGAAAGGAACGACCTTGTTCCCCAGCAAGCAGACCATCCACCGAATGGGCCGGCCGAAGGCGAAAGCACCTCCGCCGTCTTCGATCTCGGCATCCCAATTCATGAACTTGGGAAAGCTCATGCGTCTCAGAGTAGTCGCCAGGATCCCCGGCAGGAGCTCTAGAGCGGGTTGGCCTTTCACCTCCCGCACGAAGCCGAGGTAGTCTCCCTTCTTCGTCCGGAGCAGCTTGAGGTCGGCGGGGGTGAGCTGGTTCTTACGAGCGAATCCAAGGGCCGCCGGACTCCATTCGCCCTCCGCGGTCTTGGCGATGGCCGCCGGCGGTCCGGTGACTTCCTCGCGGCGATGGGGTTGTTTCTCAGCCAGCTTCGGTACGTGGACCACCAGACGCCGCAGCGTTCCGTAGACCTCGACTTTGCCGCCAGCCAGGCCAAGCCGCTCCAGCTCTTCTCCGAAAACGCGCCCTAGCTGATGGAGGGTATCCGGCAGCCAGGAGGCGGGGAACTCCTCACAGCCGATCTCCCAGAAAAAAGGACGCGTTCTCATGACCCTGCCGGTGAGGGGATGGCGGCGACCTGGGGAGATGCGACGCGATCCACATAGACCCGGGCGATCCGGCATGCCAGTTCGCGCACCCTGAGGAGATAGGCGGTTCTCTCGCTGACCGAAAGAGCGCCGCGCGCGTCCAAAACGTTGAAGAGGTGAGAGCACTTCAGACACGACTCGTAGGCCGCCAGATAGAGCCCCTCCTTCAGCAGTCTCTCGCCGTCCTGGCGATGCTCCTCGAAGTGGCGCCGGCACAACTCGACATCCGCCGCCTGGAAGCTGTATCGAGAGCCTTCGTACTCGTCACGGTGTCTCACCTGGCGGTACTTGACGCCGGGAGCCCAAACCAGATCGTAAACGTCGTCGACGCCCTGCAAGTACATGTCGAGCCGCTCCAGGCCGTAGGTGATCTCCACCGAGATGGGTGCCAGCTCGATTCCCCCCGCCTGCTGGAAATAGGTGAACTGCGTTATCTCCAGCCCGTCCAGCAACACCTGCCACCCGATCCCCCAGGCTCCCAGCGTCGGCGATTCCCAGTTGTCTTCCTCGAACCGGATGTCGTGCAACCGGGTATCGATGCCACACACCCTGAGACTCTCCAAATACACGTCCTGCACGTCGACGGGCGCTGGCTTCAAGATGAGCTGAAGCTGGTAGTGCTTGTACAGGCGATTGGGGTTGTCTCCGTATCGTCCATCGGCGGGGCGCCGGGACGGTTGGACGTAGACGACGCGCCAAGACTCTGGGCCAAGAACGCGGAAGAAGGTCTCCGGGTGCATCGTTCCGGCACCCATCTCCTGATCGTAGGGCTGGTGAACCAGCACCCCCCGCTCGGACCAAAAGCGCGAGAGCGTGAGAATCAGCTGCTGAAAAGTCACCGACTTCTCTCCAACCGTATGAGATCCTCGAGGACCTGGAGCGAGCTCAGCTCCTTGTCGAGTTGCTCAGCGATGAGCTTGCGATGCAGTCCGGAAAGCTCGACCAAGACGCTCTTATCGTCCGGTGGAAGCAGCTCGCCAGGAGGCTGGTGCCAAATATGCCCCAGATAGCGAAGCGCCGCAGGGGACAGGGAGACTCCGTTCGAAGCTCCCCGAGCGCACCGGGTGCACCGAAGTCGATGTTCACTGAAAACGTAGTGCGCGCCCCGCGACGCCAGCTGCTCGTCACAGGCCGAGCAAGTTTCTCTCGTCGGATAGAACCCTCCCAGTCTCAGCACCCAGGCCTCGAAATAGCGGGTGAGCGGCGCGGGCTCGCCTCCGCCGAGCGAGGCCACCGACGCTCTCATCAATCGGTACAGCTTGGCGTTCGGCTCTCGGTCCGGTGCGAAGGAATCGACCAGGTCCGCGAAGTAGGCCAGGGTGCACGCGAGGATCGGATCTCTTGCAGTGGAGAAACCGGAGCGGATTATATCACAGCGATCGACGCTCACCAGCTCCCGGCTCTCCTTCTCGAAGAACGTGAGCTCAAGCTCCGTGCCTATTTCCAGGCTGCTACCGAAGCGTGAGCGGGGTCGCCGGGCGCCCTTGGCCAAGCCTTGGATCTTCCCGAGCTGGCGGGTGAGGAAGATCGCTACTTTGTCCGCCTCACCAATTCGGTGGGTGCGAAGGACAATCGCCTCGGTGTGACGAATGGGCATGACTCGCTCAGACGAAGAATCTAGTCGCGAGGAGGCTCCATCCCGAGCTCGGCGAGCAACTGCCGGTTCTCGCGCCAATTCTCGCGGACTTTGACGTGAAGGCCTAGATAGACGTGGGTACCGAGGAAACGCTCTAGATCCTGCCGGGCGGAGGTCCCGATCTTCTTCAGCATGCTGCCTTTGCTTCCCACCAAGATCCCTTTCTGCGATTCTCGCTCCACCAGGATGGAGGCTTCGATACGAGTCAGTTTCTTCTCATCGCTCCATGAGTCGATCTGCACCGCGGCGGCATAGGGAACCTCTTCCCTTATGAAGAGAAGTATCTTCTCTCGGACGATCTCGGCGGCGAAGAATCTCTCCGGCAAGTCGGTCAAGGTATCCTCGGGAAACAAGGGCGGCGCCTCGGGGAGGTAGTCTTCGAAGAGCCCCACCAGGACCTGAACGTTGTCGCCGGTCAGGGCGGAGATCGGCACGATCTCGGCGAAGTCGTGAAGCTTGCGATACTCCTCGATAACCGGGAGAGCCTGAGGCTTGGGAACCCGATCCATCTTGTTGATGATGAGGAACAGGGGAACCAGAGCCTTCTT
>Ga0209324_10004044_pt1 | contig 10055 bp, 7 predicted proteins | sample Rifsed19ft3_FD_184015 | JGI IMG/M metagenome (GOLD analysis project Ga0209324, IMG submission 184015) | Soil microbial communities from Rifle, Colorado, USA - sediment 19ft 3 (version 2) | ecosystem: Environmental > Terrestrial > Deep subsurface > Rock core/Sediment | place: Rifle, Colorado...
AAATCCGCGCACCTGGGCCGGGGATGGCAGTAAGCCAAATTCGCCTTCTTCGAGGGCTAGCAAATAATGGCTGCGGATGCGAGTGGCCCTGGCTGCCTCGGAAAGCTGTATGCCGCGGGCTTCGCGTGCCTGGCGCAACTGCTGTCCAATTTCCGTTGTGCTCACTTTAACTTGCTTATCCTCGGAAATAAATCAGCCCGCCCAAAGAACGCGGCAGGCTGATTGCTATGGTGAATTCAAATTGTACCTGCGTGGCAGGCTGTCTATTTTTCTTCTTCAGTTTCTGCTTTCTCGGCAGCTTTGGCCGGCACCGGTTCTGGGGCGGCTATTGCTGCTTCTTCGTGTTTCGGTTGGGCAGCTTCGGCGGCTGCGGCTAATTGTTCGGCCGGAATCATGTAATTTTCGGGGTTTTCGCCTTCCCGGAAGACTACGATTTCGAATTCGGGGATGATGTCCATGGTCAGACGCACCGCGGCTTTGTGCAAACCCAGCAAGCGCAGCGGTTGTGAATGGATCTGGCGTTTATCGAGCTGCAGGCCAATCTTTTCGGTGATTTGGTCGGCCAGCATCTGCGTGGTGATGGAACCGTAAAGTTTGCCTGTTTCGCCCGCGCGGGCGGGGAAAAGCAAACGCAGCCCGGAAAATTTTTCCGCCACGGCACTCATTTCAGTGTTCAAGGCTGTGCGCTTTTTGTTTGCTTCAGCCGCAATTCGTTCGGCTTGCTGCAGCGCGCCTTTGGTGGCGGGGATGGCGAGCCCCTGGGGGATCAGAAAATTACGGCCATACCCGCTAGCCACCTTTTTCACCTGGCCGGCGCGGCCTAATTTGTACACATCTTCTAACAATAAGATTTCCATTCAGTTCCTCGGTCTCGGATATGGTGCTTGGGCGCTGCCCGTTGCAAAGCGGACCGCATTCTACCAGACAGGGCTAGGCACGTCAACGAACTAAGGCGTTTGGCTGGGCAGGGGAGTGGCGGTCACCACCAGGTCTTGCAAAATCCATCCGTCACGCCCTAAGGCTGGGACGTAAATATGCAACCAAAGTTGGCCTCCGGCTTCGGTGGTTTCCTCCGGTAAGAGGTGAACGATCGTGCCGTTCAATAACGTGGTGAAGGCCTGGCCTGCCGGTGACGTTCGCAAGAAAACACCACTGCCTTCTTCTACTTGGATAATGGCAATGACCGGAGTGGGCGTCGGGGTCGTGGTTTCAGATGGAGTGGGTGTCAGGGTACGCGTGGCGGTCGGGGTCCGGCTGGGGGTGGGCGTGAGGCTGGGGGTTGGTGTTTGGGTCGCGGTGGGCGTGTGGCTCGGGGTCAGGGTGGGTAAGCCGATCCTTGCGCCGAATACCGCGCCTGCGCCGGTAAATCCGATAAAGATTAGCACCGCAACAAGTAGCACTGCCGCGCCAATGGAGTAACCGAAAACGGTAGGAGGCCGGAATCCCGCAAAAACGAGGGCAGCCGCCCCGCACAAGATGCCCCAGGCCAGATGGATGGCAAACACCACCAGGGCATCCGGCCACAGGTGGGGCAGCCCGCTGCCCAGCCCGAAACCGGCGGATGCCAGGGGCACATACACTCCATAGGCCAGCAGCATGCTGGGCAGTTCGGCATGTTGATCACGGATCAGCGTGCCCGCAATCAACGCTCCAGCCACGGCCAGGGCTAACAGCGCGAACCAATTAACCTGGGCGTGGATAAAAACCAGCGTGAGTGCGTTGTTTTGCGCGGCCAGGCCAGCCAGTCCACCGGTCAGGAAAACTAGCGCGCAGCCAACCAACAACCCTGCCGCACTGCGCGCAAAGTGACGCGGCGAGCCAAGTGATGCGCCCAAGGCCACACCCACCAGGGGAGCCATCAACGGCGCGATGAGCGCGCCAAGGATCAACAGATAGGGAGAGTCGAATAGCAAGCCCAGGCTGATTACTGCGCCGGCGAAGAGGGAATACAGGAAAAAATCCACGTTCGGCGCTGCGCGGCTCACCACGTTTTCCAGCGCCTGGCTACGCTCGTCCACGCTCAGCGGACCAAACAGGCTGCGCTCTGCATGACGGCGGCGCGCCGCGGGGAGCTGCGGATCGTTTTCCGGCAGGGTATTTGAAGGAGGTAGATTCATATGGTAAAAAGGCGGGAAGCTTACTTGCGAGGTATTATACAGGAACACTTATCGATGGTTCATCGCTTGATTACGAGACTTAATCCTCGACTTATGTTTTAAAGTGGGGCATTCTGCCAATGTTGTTTTTTAAAACCACCGCTGTCCATAAGCTTTATGGGCTTGTCAAGTTATATCGAGGGCTGTGTATCCGTGTATACATAACCATATGGCAACTTTTCACCAACGATCAAACAATGCGTCCTGCCTATGAAGCGTCCTTTCGGATTTAAACACATTTTGCAACTCGCCTTGTCCCTGGTCGTCGCCCTCGTGCTCTCTGCGTGTGCCTCGCTTGTGTCCCCCCAGCCGCCCGTGGTCCTCGAGGCCACATCCTCACCAGTAGCTACCGCAACTTCGCCAGCACCACTGGTTCTGCTGGTGGCGCCGCCACAGGCGGATCCCGAAATGTCGACTGCTGCCGCTGAGGTGGCAACAACTTACGCTTCTGGGCAGCAGATGCGCTTCGAGCAGCGGGAGATGCTCGACCCCGCGCAGCTCCCAGCCGAATTGGCCGTCCTTCTGCTTTTAGCGCCGGACCCGGGGGCGGCGGCGCTCGCCGCTGCAGCCCCACAAGCCCGGGTGATTACTATCGGCTATACACCCGAAGCGCAGGCTTCTAATCTTGTAGCCTTGCCTTTAAGCGAAGGCGCGGATGGTTCGATTGCTTTTATTGCCGGTTACATCGCTGCACTTGCCGCCGAGGATTGGCGCGCTGGCATGCTTTACACCTCCGCCAGCGCATCCTGGGTGGATGATTTCGTGGCCGGCGCAGAGTATTTTTGCGGCGCTTGTATCCCCATCGCGCCACCTCAGGCGGACCTCCCCCTGGCTGCACAGGCTCCGGATGCCCAAAACTGGCAGGCGGCAGCCGACCAGTTGCTGGCCAGCCAAATACGCGTGGTCTACCTGGCGCCTGAATTGGAGGCTGGTGGGGCTGGCCAATATCTGGCCGGTTTTGGCGTTTTGCTCATTGGGACAGGGGCTCAACCCCAAGAATTGGCGCCCAATTGGCTGGTCAGCGTGACCGCGGACGCGCTGCCTGCCTTACGACAACAACTGCCTCTGGCTTTGTCTGGTCAGCCCTTCGACCCAGCAGGTACATTAGGCCTTGTCGATATAAACGCCTCCTTGTTAAGCGAGGCGCGTGTCACCCACATTCAAACCGTGATTACAGATTTGCTCCTCGGCTATATCCAGTTGCCTCCTACCGAGTAAACATCCCAACTCCCGGAAAATATTTGCAGGTTCTTGCTTTGTAATAGGCTTCATGTTAGACTGCTTGCACCAAACTTGGGCGCAAGCCCTTTTATGAAAGTGGTATTGCACCCCAAACCCCCTGGAGGAGGAAGATCGGTATGAACAGAAACACGATTATCGCCCTGCTCGTAGTAGTGGTGATAGCCATTGCTGTCTGGCTATATCTGCAAGGCGGCGGGCAACAAGCAGTAGACTGTACGAGCGAAGACGTCCTGTGCGTGGGTTTCGTCACCGACGTAGGCCGCATTGATGACGCCTCGTTCAACCAGGCATCATGGGAAGCCGTCCAGCAGGCTGAGGCCGAACTGAACGCCACCATCGATTACGTCCAAACCACCAGCGCCACGGATTACGAAGCCAACATCCAGCTTTTCGTGGACGACGGTTATGACGTGATTGTGACTTCCGGCTTTGCCATAGGTGACACCACCCTGGCGATGTCCCAGGCCAACCCCGATATTTACTTCATCGGCGTGGACCAGTTTGTGGGCAACACCGCTAATTTTGCTGGTGTGCTCTTCCCCGAAGACCAGGCCGGTTTCCAAGCTGGCGCTTTGGCTGCCATGCTCACCAAGACCAACATCATTGCCGCCGTGCTCGGCACTGATCTGGTTCCTCCTGTAGTGGCCTTCAAGGAGGGTTACGAAGCTGGCGCTTTGGCTGCCATGCTCACCAAGACCAACATCATTGCCGCCGTGCTCGGCACTGATCTGGTTCCTCCTGTAGTGGCCTTCAAGGAGGGTTACGAAGCTGGCGCTGCTTACGTGAACCCCGACATCACCGTGATCTCCACTTACCACCCCGGTGGTTTGGATGTGGCCTTCACCGACCCTGAATTTGGTGCAACCACAGCTGCCCAGGCCATTGACCAGGGTGCGGACGTGATCTTCGGAGCCGGTGGCGACACTGGTAACGGCGCCTTGCGTGAAGTGGCTGGCCGCGAAGGCCTGTACTGCATCGGCGTTGACGTCGATCAGTGGAACACCGTTCCGGAAGCCAGGCCGTGCTTGGTGACCAGTGCTGCCAAACATATCAAGGAAGCCGTGTATGATCTGCTCTCGCAGTATGCTGCGGGCACTCCGCACGAAGGTCTCTACTTCGGTGGAGTTGGCTTGGCTCCCTATCACGACTTCGAGTCTGTGGTAACCGCCGAGATGCAGGCTGAATTGGATGCGATCCGCGAGGGTCTGGCTGACGGCTCAATCTCCACAGGGTACGGACAGTAAGTTTCGACCTTTACAGAATGTTGTAATGAATAAGGCGGCGCTTTATGCGTCGCCTTATCGTTAAATGATGTGTGTGGCGGTGAATTACTTTACTGTATAAGCAAATCTAATTACAATGTAGTGCAGCACCCCTTCCAACAATGGAAAACCCCGGCAACCTCAGCCCTGAAAAAGCCAGCCAAAAACCACAAAGCGTCCTTGAGAGAATCTGGGCGGCAGTCTCCGTTCCGCTGGTGGCCGTGCTGGTGGCTATGCTGTTTGGCGCCATTATCATTGCCAGCAATGGCATAGATCCCATCAGAGCGTACGCATCTTTGTTTCGCGGCGCTTTTGGTGACATGGTCGCCTTTGGACGCACTTTGGAGAAGGCAACGCCGCTGCTCTTTAGCGGTTTGGCGGTCTCTTTTGCATTTAAGGCCGGCTTGTTCAACATAGGCGCCCAAGGGCAGCTTTTGTTTGGAGGCATCACAGCGGCCGCCATAGGTTTCGGCATCCATGGCCTGCCCACGGCCATTCATCTTCCTTTGGCCTTGTTTGGTGGCGCCTTGGCTGGGGCACTGTACGGAATTATCCCGGGTATCTTGAAAACCAGCACCGGCGCGCATGAGGTGATCACTACCATCATGCTCAACTACATTGCCATCAACATTACAGATTACCTGGCTGATGGTCCGTGGAAAGATACGAGCGCAAGCAACATTGTTGCCCGCACCCCTGCCATCCTGGATACCGCCATCATTCCGCGGGTGGCTGAATTACCCCTTGGTTTCTTTCTGGCTATTGTCGTAGCTTTTCTCGTTTGGTGGGTCTTGGAAAAATCCACGCTGGGCTTTGAGATTCGTACCGCTGGCCTCAATCCGCGGGCAGCCAAATATTCCGGTATTAAAGTCACTCGGATCATCGTGCTGACCATGGTGCTTAGCGGTTTTCTTGCCGGGATGGGCGGCGCAGTGGAAACCATGGGCGTGATCGGCAGGTATCAGCCTGGTTTCAATCAAGGTCTGGGTTTCGAAGGCATTACAGTGGCTTTGTTGGGAAAGACTCATCCTATTGGCAATATTTTCGCAGCGGTCTTGATCGGTGCGCTGAAAGCCGGCTCCAGCCTTATGCAGCGCGTGGGTGTCGATCCGGAGATTACCTCCGTATTGCAGGCTCTGATGCTCTTCTTCGTGGCCGCCGATGTGCTCATCCGTCGCTTTATTCGCGTCGGCGCTGAGGAAGGCGCGCCTAACCTCAGCTCTCGCTGGGGAGATTCTAATTAGCATGAACGCTTCTACCCGCATAGTTGAATTCCTGAAAAAACGCCGGGTGCTCACGATATTGAGCGCCATCATTGTGATCGCCATTGCCTGGTCGTATAACAACAATCCCGTCGTTACCCAGGCGGTGCTGGCTTCGGCTTTGCGCCATTCCACGCCCATTGTCTTGGGAGCGCTATGCGGCCTCATCTGCGAACGAAGCGGCATTGTGAACATCGGCATAGAAGGTCAAATGCTGATAGCTGCTTTTACCTCTTTCTTGGTCAGCGCCTTTGTGGGCAACTTGTTGCTCGCCGTTCTCGTTGGCATCCTGACCGGAATGATAGCGGGCTTGTTGCTGGCTTTTATGTCGGTCACCCTCAAAGTTGACCAGATCATCGGTGGCACCGTAATCAATATCCTTGCCTTGGGTATCACCGGCTTTTTCTATCAGCAAGGGTTGGCTGGCGGCGGGAAGCTTCCTATTATCCCGTTGGGTCCTCTAGCGGATATTCCACTCCTGGGCCGCGTCCTCTTCACTAATCCGCCGATTACGTATTCGGCGCTGATCCTGGTGTTCCTGGTGCATTTCATGTTGTTCCACACCCGTTGGGGTCTTCGCACCCGCTCTGTGGGTGAGCACCCCCGTGCGGCTGATACGGTGGGCATTAACGTCTTCCTAACTCGCTATATCAATGTGATCATTGCGGGCGGTATCGGCGGCCTGGCCGGAGCCTTCCTTTCTATTGAAAGCGTCGGTTCTTTTGAACGAGCGATGACCAACGGGCGCGGCTTTGTGGCCTTAGCCGTGATGATTTTTGGCAAGTGGACTCCGCTGGGCGCCTGGGGGGCGGGCCTTCTGTTTGGACTCACCTCGGCGATTCAAACGCAAATACAGTTTGGTGGAATTACTATTCCCCATCAATTTGTTGGCATGTTGCCTTATATCATCACCATTGTGGTCCTGGCTGGCTTTGTCGGCCGCTCACGCCCACCGGCGGCAGAAGGCGTGCCCTACGAGAAGGAAGGCTGATTCACCTAGGCGACTATGGCAAAGGAAAACAACGTCGTCTTAGAGGTTCGTAATATCACCAAACGCTTTCCTGGCGTTTTGGCCAACGATGATATTGACCTGAAGTTGAACCGGGGTGAGATCCACGCCATTTTGGGGGAAAACGGGGCGGGCAAGACGACCCTGATGAACGTACTCTATGGCCTTTACCAGCCAGACGAAGGCGAGATCTTCATCCAAGGCAAGAAAGTGGCCATCCACTCTCCCAATGATGCCATTAATGCCGGAGTGGGCATGGTGCACCAACACTTTATGCTGGTGCCAGTGTTCACCGTGACTGAGAATGTGATGCTGGGCAAGGAAGTCCTCACCCCAATTAGCACCCTGGATAAAGGCAAGGTCGCAGACGAGATCCGCGCCATCTCCCAGCAATATCAGCTAAGTGTCGACCCTGACGCATTAATCGAAGAGCTGCCGGTTGGTGTCCAGCAGCGGGTTGAGATTATCAAGCTACTTTATCGCCAAGCCAGTATCCTCATCCTGGACGAGCCTACCGCTGTGCTTACGCCCCAGGAAGCCGATGAATTATTCAAGATCATGCACTCCCTTACCGGACGTGGGAAATCGATCATTTTTATTACTCATAAATTGAAAGAGGTGCTGAAGATCGCCGATCATGTTACGGTGATTCGCCAAGGGAAAGTGGTGGGAACCACAACCCCGGACAAAACCAATGAAAGCCAACTCGCCTCGATGATGGTGGGCCGCGATGTGTTGCTCAACGTGAAAAAGGGGATTTCCAAGCCTGGCGATGTGGTTCTCCAGGTGAACAACTTACGGGTCGTGGATAGCCGCGCGCATACCCAGGTAGACGGAGTCTCCTTGGATGTACACGCCGGAGAGATCCTGGGGATTGCTGGCGTTCAGGGCAACGGCCAAACGGAGTTGGTAGAAGCCCTGACGGGATTAAAGCAGCCGGTGGGAGGCCGGATAACCTTATTGGGCGAGGACGTGACTAAAGCCAATCCCCGCCGGATTACCGAACTGGGCACGGCTCATATCCCCGAAGACCGGCAACGCGATGGGCTGGTGCTGCCTTATACGGTGGCAAACAATTTGGTGCTGAACACCTATTATCGCCAACCGTTTTCCAAAGGGGGTGTTTTGCGCCATGACGCGATTTTGCAAATGGCCCGAAAGGAGATCCGCGACTTTGACATTCGCACCCCCAGTGCAAGTACCATTGCGGGTTCCCTCTCCGGCGGAAATCAACAGAAGGTGATCGTGGCCCGCGAACTGTCACGCACCGTTAAATTGCTCATTGCCTCCCAACCCACCCGCGGCCTTGATGTAGGGTCTATCGAATATATCCACAAACGCTTGATCGAGAGCAGGGATGCAGGCGCTGCCGTGTTGTTAGTCTCCTCTGAGCTGGATGAGATCATGCAGCTCTCCGACCGCATCGCCGTCATGTTCCGCGGCAAAATTGTGGACATCCTGGACGCAAAATCCACCAATCGTCGTGAGGTTGGCTTGCTGATGGCGGGTGTTGCCAGGGAGAAGCAGGCGGCTTAGTTAAGGGTTGCTCATCCCGTTTTAGGCACTGGAGCGAGGTCTGATGGCCTCGCTTTTTGTTCTGGCTTTTAACAGCCGCGTCCTCTGATAATATTTGTACAAGATAGGAGTTAGCCATTATCGGATTCAGTCTGGACCGGGTGACGGTGAGTTACAGCGCCCAACCCGTTTTCAAGCATCTTTCCTGGGATATCCATAAGGATCGGTGCGTAGGCTTGGTGGGTCCCAATGGGGCGGGCAAGAGCAGTTTGCTCAAACTGATCAGCGGCGAGCTGGTCACTGAGAGCGGCTATGCCAATTCGCGTGGCAAACTAAGCATCGGCTACTTGCAGCAGGAGCCTCGCCTGCATCCCAAGCATACGCTCCTCCAAGAGGCGCTGACGGCTTCAACCCATGTACCCAGACTGCAGCGTGCCCTGACCCAGGTAGAGACCGAACTGGGAAAGCCGGAGATCTATTCCGACGAGAAAAAACTGATCCGCAAAATCGATGAACAAGCCCGCTTGCTGGAGGAATACACCCAAATCGGCGGGCCAGGATACATCGGCCAGGTGCGCTCTACTCTGCTCAGCCTGGGCTTCGCTGAGCACGAGCTGGACCTGCCCGTCTCCGCCCTCAGCGGCGGCCAGAAAAAGCTGGTGGGCCTGGCCAAGTTGCTGGTGACCCGCCCCGATCTGCTGTTGCTGGATGAGCCGGATAACCACCTGGACATGGCTGGCAAAGTCTTCTTGGAAGAAACCATCCGCGGTTATGCCGGCGGCGTTGTCATCGTCTCGCACGATCGCTATCTATTGGACGTGGTCGCCGATGAGATCGCCGAATTGGAGGATGGCCGCCTTAGCGAGTATCCCGGCAACTATTCAGAATACGCCGCCGAGAAAGAAGCGCGCCTGTTCCAGCAGCAGCACCAGTTCAAGGTGCAGCAACGCGAGATCCACCGCTTGGAGCAATCGGCCAAGCGCATGCTGATCTGGGGACGTTCGCACGATAACGAGAAACTGATCCGCCGGGCCAAATCGATGATGAAACGCATCGAGAAGATGGATAAGGTGGAGAAACCCATCCTGGAGCGCAAAGCCATGGGCTTGCAGTTCCCTGGCTGGCGCGGCAGCAACAAAGTGTTGGAACTGGTAGGCGTGCGAAAAGGCTTCGACAAACCCCTGGGCGAAGGCCGCGACGAGATCCTCACCGGTATTGACCTGACCCTATGGCACGGCGAACGGGTTGGGCTGGTGGGGCCGAATGGAGCGGGCAAGTCGCTACTCTTCCGCTTGCTGCTGGGCAGCGACAAGCCAGATGCGGGAGAGATCAAATTAGGTCCCAGCATACAGAGCGCCTATTACGCCCAGGAGCATAAAACCCTGGCTGGCTCACAGCCGCTAATTGACGTGGTACGCCGCGCCAGCAGGTTGAGCGAGCCGAACGCGGTCAAGTTGCTGAGCAAGTTCCTCTTCAATTATGAGCAGATGCGCAACCGGGTGGACACGCTCTCCGGCGGGGAGCGCAGCCGCTTGCAGCTTATCCTAATCATGTTGAGCGGCGCCAACTTCCTGCTGTTGGATGAGCCCACCAATAACCTGGACATCCG
>Ga0209324_10004051_pt1 | contig 10047 bp, 20 predicted proteins | sample Rifsed19ft3_FD_184015 | JGI IMG/M metagenome (GOLD analysis project Ga0209324, IMG submission 184015) | Soil microbial communities from Rifle, Colorado, USA - sediment 19ft 3 (version 2) | ecosystem: Environmental > Terrestrial > Deep subsurface > Rock core/Sediment | place: Rifle, Colorado...
CATGATAGTAGTATATTATCTTTATTACATATATAGTTAATGATATAGTAATTATATGTGTTTATATATAACAGGGTATATTTTTCTCATATGTGTTAATATGGTTTTTTCGATTTGGAGTGCATCGTTGCCATACTCTTCCTTGAGTAAATTAACCATTGCCTGTAAATCCTCGACTGAAAACTGCGCGTCAGGATAGTGAAGCTTGAGTTTTGCCGTCGCGCCTTTGATATCCTTATCTCCCCATCGCACTTGTGGAGGTCGTGGGTACTGTGTCATTCATACCCCAAGACTTTACTGTAATCAGTTATCATCTTCATGATTATCTCATCGTCTATATCTTCTTGGTCGGTTACGCTCAATACTTCGCCTCTGACTTGCTCCTTCAAAACGTTCACTTCTTGTATATTCGTAGGTTTATATTTCTCTGCAAATGCTTCTTTTATTTTTATTATTATACTCTCTATATTAAGGACAGACTGGACAGACTGGACAGACTCAAAAGAAGAAGATAATATAGAAGTATTAACCTCTCCATATCGATTGGTCGAACTGGACATACTGGACATATGGTTTAATACCCCTTCACATGAGTTTAATAGTACGCATCGATCCCTTTTTAGTCTGTCCACCTGTCCAAACAGCCATTTTGCTTGTTCATAATCACTATCGGCTGTCGTCAAAATCAACTGGACAGACTCCTTCAACCAAGTCTGTCCAGCAATCCCTGCAAACCCCCTAACCCTCGTCCGTTCTTGATAAGTTCCAGTGGAAGCCTGTCCAGCACTATCTATTGGCTGTTTTTCATTCCCCTCTTTAGACAGTTCAAGATATCCTCTCATACTTTGATATCCTCTTTCTTTCATCATCATAGAAAATGTATTGGAAGCAACTGGATATTGTTCATTATTGGAGCACCACATTTTATAAAGGATATATAATATATCTGACGCCATAAACCCCTGTGAGTCTTTGACAAAAGCATAATTAAGAAAGTCTGCAAACTTATCTGAGTCCTCTTTGTAGTCCTCAGTAACCTGTCGGACAATTTCTGGTATCTTCATTCCTCCATCAAGCCATGCATAACAGCCTTCAATCATCCAGTTAAGAACTCCGCTCCCTTCGACCTGTAGTTTGTATCTCAGGCTTTTGTCCTGCTCAGCTTCGGGTATCTCTTCGACCCACGGTATACACTTTACTCGATTCCAAGTTCCGCCGTCCACAACCTTAATATGTGGTTGGTTATTCGTTTCGATGACAAGTTTGAACTCCGGCATGAACTGGAAGAACTCTTGATTCAAGAACCGCGCCTTAATGGTGTTCATGCCTGTGAGTTTCTTGATCATGCCTTCGCTGAGAACATCGCCCAACTCTGGCTCAGAGGCGTAAACGAACCTCGCGCCCTGTAACCCTGCAATGTCATTAGGAATCCGCTTATTTTCAGACTTCATCAACGAATCAATCGGTATGCTTTGCGCATACTGATTTAAGATATATTGGATTTGTTCTATAAATGTGGTCTTGCCGTTGTTGCCTTTTGACCCCCAAAAAACATACATCGCCTTTTCGCGCACTTCTCCTGTTAAGCACTGCCCCGCAAAATTCTGAAGGTATGCGATCATTTCAGGATTACCCTGCATTACTCTGTTCAAAAATGCCTGCCATCGTGGATTTTTGGCACTTTCATTATATTCAATTGGGGATATTTTTGTAATGTAATCTTCGCGCATGTGGTCTCGAAATATCCGGTTCAATAAGTCTAACGTTCCGTTTTGCACATTAAAAAGGAATTTGTTTCTATCGAATCCGTCCGGGGACATTGTTATCCCTGGTTCGGCTTCCGCAAGATTGATCATAGATTTAATTCTCGTCCACGATTCGGAAGCGGAAGCGTGTTTGTATAACCGCGCGCTGTACTCGCTGTCTTCATTTTCTCCAGCTTCCTGACGCAAGCGCGCTGCTGTCTTTTCAGCACAAATAATAAGTTGCTTTGGATATCCTTGTCTCCCAGCTTCGCACTTCTCCCAGTATTGCCCTGTCCAGTGCATCCACGATTTCCAGAGTGGGACGTACCTGATATCCTTTCCGAATATGCTAACTAACCTCTTTGCGTTGCTGACATCCGTAAAATGTATTTTGCTATATTCAATAATAACTGGCGGTTCGATGATTACCTGTGCGTTGCTTGGCTTTTGCTCCGGTTGTATTCGGACAGTCTCTTTTGGTCTCTCTTTTCGATTAGGTTCTTTCAATGCACGCAGTTCATGCCAGTTATGTTTTCGGCATGAATTATGCAGGCATTTAAACACCAACACCCCGGACTTTGCCTGAATAATACATGAGTCAGGTGATTTATGGTTAGAATCAAACGGGCACTCTTCAAGAGTATATAATGTACCGCCATTCCAATTCTTACTCTTTGATACGCTAAGGCTATATTGCTTCATCCAGGTTTGAATATCAAACCCACCAGTATAACCCAGTTCTGGTTGTAGATCATCCTCTGGGAGTTTTGCGATATGTTCTGTAAGTTGCTCCGCCGTTATCGCATTGATTATTTCAGGAACAAACAATAACTTGGAAGTACGATGCGGTCTGTCTGGGACATTATCGCCCTTCTTTGTCGCTGTGCCGTATAGTTTTATAATCCGTGCCGCGTTGAATACGGAAACGTCTATCTGCGTTTTATCATCTGAATATAAAAAATCAAAAGCTACTAACACTTTCTTAATTAAATTTGTGGTGTTTTCGTTGTTTGGTAAATCAATCCTAAACAGCAGACTTGCACCATTCCCTGAATCACAAACAACACCGGAGTTCCATCCATACTCGGATTGCTTCCGGTTAATCTCATATGCTTTTGTAATTGCTGCCTCATGCTCATTATCAGTTGATGAGATACCAGCAGGCCGTATAGGATCAATATCAATGTATATCCATGACCGCTTGATAACGTCTGTGTCTTGCGCCGCCAATCCTGCCTTTTCATCAATTCTGTTCGCAGATCGTGCCAGCAATGCCGAATTGATGGGATTAAGATTCGTGTATATTGCAGGTACTACACCACTATACTTTTCAACAACTTTACAGCACTTTTCTACATCCTTAAAATACCCGACAAAAACATCTTTCCCTTTCCATCCGGTCTTGGGGATTCGGATTTCCGTAATTTCATCATGCGTTCGGAGAAGTAAGAGGGTTTTTGAAACATCATCATAATTCATGTACTCTCCATTATCTATTCCCAGAACACTCGCTACATTTCCATCCAAACAAACATTGTTTCGTAACCGGGTCTTTATTCTTGCACATAATCCGGTTCTCCATGAAACATTATTTCAAGTAGGCTGTAATGCTTGCTTGTATTATCTTTATTGTAATATTGAATTAAATCTTCTAAAAGCCTGCGCATTATTTTTTGGGCGCACGCAGGACAGATTTGTTTTATTTCCGGGATATGATCGATATAATCTTTGGTCTCCTTATGACAATCTTCACAAATTATTGAATTTGGAGGATTAATATAATCATTTACATTGTGTAACATAAACCCTCACTGTTGCCGTTTTTCAGTAAATGCTATTGCGAATCTCAAAACATCACTGTCATTCTCTAACATTAAAAAAGATTTCAATCTTCGATACGCTTCGAGGGCATCACCTTCGAGCACAACCTGTTTTAATTCTTTAGCGCCATCCATAATTATACATAATTAGTATGTAAACTTATTTAAACGTTTCGTTATTATCGGTATGATGAGTATCATCACCATATTTGGCAATCGTTCATCATATACTTTACAATGCAAAGGTATAAATACTATTGGCACATATAGGTAATTGTCAAGGCTCGAAAGCCAAGACAAATAATGGAGGACTAAGAAATATGAACACTAAAATGGAAGCAATAACTGCAATAAAAACTTTGCGTGAATTTATGCCCGCAAACCAATTGCGGATGATAACCGACAGTATGCGCGGAGACGAAAAGCAATTCTTATTCGATAAAGTCGTGGAGTTGGCATGTATTATTGAAACAATGCCAAAGACCTATGAGCAGGATGGCAAAGGAGATCAAGCAATCGCATACTTGCATTACTTCAGAGGTAATCAAGATTGGTACATCACTGAGAAGGACGTAGGCACGCCAGAAGAACCCGGACAGTATCAGGCGTTCGGACAGGCAGACCTGGGATATGGTGGCGAACTTGGATACATTTCAATTGTTGAACTTGTTGCCGCAGGGATTGAACTGGATTTATACTTTGAACCTAAAACACTCAGAGAGGTTGCAACATGACCCAAAGAGAATTAAAATATGTAGCAGGATTTCATTATGAATGTAAGGATTGTCATACAACGTTCCCCATGTCCACCGTGATATACATCCCCGATACTGCCAAATGCAACGGCCATATAATCACATTATGCCCGTGGTGCAGACCCGACTCAAGACCATGGACACACGGAAGAGGGATTTAATATGGCAGAAGCAAATTGGATTTTGGAAGCTTCAGAAGATGCCGGACAGATCGAGGAGCTGAACAGACAGAAGTCTGAACGGCTCCGGGAAGCGCAGCAGGAAGAGGACTGGAAAGAGAGACGAAATCAAGAGATGTTGAAAAAGGGAGATTGAAATGATCGAAGAAATCAAAACTATCTTCTCAGTCGAGAAGCCACGCAGTATCACAGAGTATAGGATCAAACCGCAAGATAAGACCGTCCACGTCAGGACAGTAAGGAGGTCAGAATGTCAGTAGAATTTGAACTGGTATCATTACCAGCGCACGAACGTACGGCAGACTGTGTATGTCATGAATGCCCTAATTGCAGGTATTTCATGATATATCATGACAAGTTCCCCTGCGGTGTATGTCTGGAAGCTTGCTTCTATCAGGCAAAAGATGCGGAGGTGTTGCCGTGAAACCTATTGAACTGATATTCCCCGGACATCAGGCAAAGATAGATGCAGGTATTTGCACAACCTGCGGGGGAAAAGTTGGCGCTATGAGGGATGAATTAAGCAGAAAAGAAGTGAGAATATCTGGCATGTGCCAGGACTGCCAAGACCGTGTATTTGGAAGTGAAGAATGACCACAGAACCCGTCACAATCCTTGCCACAGTCCACAGGGGGGGCAAGGGTAAACTCTCCCTGCACACAAATGACCAGAGGGCGTTAGAATCGTTCCAGGGGCGAAATCTGAAGGTCTTGATACAAGACACCGGAAAAGCTGGAAGATCGCCTCACCTGCGCAAGTCTGAGCCTATGGACGTGATTATAGACTATTGCCAGGAGGTCAAGACTCTGGGCGAAGGCATCAACCTCACAGAACTGTTCACGCTGGTCTGGGATGAGACCGGGCGGGCATTGAACGATGACGAGCTTAAGGAGATGATCGCAGAGGTCCAACTGACAATTGCATCATGGGGGAAGTCATGAACGATTATATTCCCTGTCACATTTGCGGTATCCTGCTCGAGACTGCAATCATGGGCAATCGAATTGATGATATCTGGTACTGCGGGAAGTGTGTAGTACCTGTTCTCAAATCAAAAAAAGAGAAAACAACATGACAACTATCAAAACCGTGGGTTGTGGCGGCAGGTATTCTTACATTGCGTTTCTGCCATGCCAGGCTGCCTTGCTGAAACCGAACTGGAATGCACAGCTATCACGAGAAGGAACAGGACAGAGAAGCATGAGGAATATTGGAGAAAACGATGATGGACATTGATTTTGACAAGCTGGAAAAAGCAATTGAAAAAGCAAATGCAATTGAAGCAGTGAAAAAGAAACGGGAAGAAGAGATCAAGAAGTTCGCAGAGAAAGCACGCAGGAAACTCAATAGATGAAGGCTTCGCGCTTCAGCGCGGAGTCGGGTTACTTCGTACATGCGCTATGTACGAACCCCTTACAAAACAAAAATATATTAGGATAGTTCCCTATCCCATATACATTCAGTTGGTTTAATTCCCCACTCAACCATATTCTTTTTAATAGAGTCGAGTTTCGCAATAACGTCTTGCACGGTTTTTCCTGTCACTCTTATTCTTATACTGTACAGTTCTCCACGCCTTATTATTTTTCGTATAGATGCTGGAATACCAAAAATCTGTTTTTTTCCTGCGGTTGAATTGAGAGCAACACGTTCAACCGAACCCCCAAGACTTTTAATGATCTCAGATAATTGTGTGGTTAGAGCAGTGCATTTAGCACTTTTATTTTTTATCGTGACAATATATCGGGTCTCTTTTTTATCATCAAGAAGTTTTCCGTTTATTTTAGGATCCGCAGGATAAGTCAAATATCCTTTGTAGTCTGGGGAATATGGTTCTGGTTTTACTGAAGACATTTTAACACCTCGTTACTTTAGTGTATGTTTCAACCGTTGGTTTATCTTTACATAGTAATGCAACATTATCTTGGATGATTGTTAGTTTATCCGAGATCTCTCGGTTGTTTTTACCATATACAGTTATGAACAATTGTTTTATTTTCTTCTTTTCTTTAATTTTGGTTATCTCTATTTTAATTCCACAGAAATAATTTATTCCAACAAAAAAGGTGCGCTCAGTTTCAACAACCTCACAACCATTATCTTCTAAAAGTTTCATCAGGTCTTTGGACATTGATTGTGGTGGAGTTACAATTCCATCCTTTTTTATCCCATAAACTAAAGACGAAGCCTCATGAAGGAAAATGTTCTTTATATCGGGAGTGCATGTATATATGACATGCCCGGTAGATTGGTGTTTAGGTTCGGGCATGTTTATCACTTATCCTTTTTAGGGCATTCGTGGTCTAACATTTTTGTAATCACCGCATTCATTGATTCTTTCGGGTGTGTTTTTCGGCGAAACAATCTTTCGTATGTGTCTACTTTCACATTTAGATTTTTTGTTGCTTCCATAATATTCGTTCCTTAACATATATACGTATATGTTAGTGTATATACGTATATGTTAGTATATAAATTTAACCTTTAACAAAAAGAGCAATATGTTGTTAAGGGTTCCCACTCGATATGCTAACCCATGCCCCGGCTCTTTAGAGCGGGGACATTGACTTCGTACATGAGCTCGTTCTCATGCGTCCTCATTCGCTAACAACTTCAAACGCATGAAATACAAGTGACCCACCTTCCATCTGAAAAGTTGATATATATTTCAGATTATCAACAGTTGATACCCTATGTCCAGTACCATGAATGCGTATATGTCTTGTTTCTTTTTGCAATTCAGGAGTGACAACAGCCCATAGTTGGGGTGAACCGTATTGCATTTGAACATCTAATATTTCGGCTTCTATTGGTATCTCCAATAATTGGTCATCTACAACTTCTAAATTATATTTCCATATTGTTTTCATCCTTTAACCTCTTTTTCTTATGTTTTTTACGCATCGAGCAACTTCCGCAGAAGTTGTTACCCGTCCGTTCATGCCTCGCATTTCAAAGCGGGGTTACGTGTGACTGCATTCCAGCCTCTCGCAAAATCTTGTCAGGTATGCCCAGGACTCCGGCCATCTACATGACAGGCACGCCTTATCTCGGTTCGTGCAGTTCAGGCAGACAGCATAAAGCTCGTTGTCTATAATCATAAGAACACCGGCACAACCTTCTTAGGAGTAACGGCATTCCTGATCTCCTTTGCAGTTTCATATCCTATTCCATCAACTGTCATCAAATCCTTATACGATGCAGTCATCACCGACTCCACGCTGCCAAATTGTTCGTACAAATCATGCGCTTTCTTATCCCCTATTCCAGGCAAATATTCGATAATTCTACATGCCCTCTGATCATGAGAAAGCTGCGTTTTAAATCCGTGATGCTGGAAGTATTTACATAGTTCATGTTCGTTCTGTGCCTTTGTTGCTAAGGTCTTAAGAGTTGATGCCGTTCCCTCAGCGCAGACAGTGAACCGGATCATGACACCGTGCGTCATCACGGTCTCCAGCCAGCCCCAGACGGCGTTAGGACTGATATTTGCATTCTGGAACAGGTCAGACATCCTGCCTTCGATCAGCAGATAAGAATACTCATAAAATTTTCTGAGATCCGCAACTTGCCGCCACAGCTTTCCCTTCTCAATCCCAATTACTGATTGAATAAGATCTGGCGGGGTCTTTCGTTCACACCCTACATTATCAGCGACAAGATAATCTCCAACTTCAAGAGTCTTTCCTTCTAAGATGCAACCTAATTTTTCAAGATGTCCGGGCACGCCTCCGGGTGTCTCTCGTAAATCATAGATTATTTTTGGTCGAAAGTTCATAAATATCTTAATTATGTAATCCTGAATCGCCTTTCTTGTGTTCTATTAAGCAATCAACATTGAAATATCCATACTTCACCGCGCAGGCTTTGCAGTAGGCACTATATCCTGAATCCACGACATGCTTGAAGAAGTACAGTTTCCTTCTTTTATGGCATCCATCGCATTTCGTAGTGGTCGTCATTTCCAGTCCTCAAGTCCCTTCGGTACATTGTGAACCGTAATCAGCGAACGCGGTATCCATAACTCTACTTGCTTATGCGCGATCAGGATTGCTTTCTCACTCTGCCTCGTAATGGTCGCCTCATGGAAATCAACATTGTTCTCTTCAGCAAACCAGCCCGGTATTTTGATATATACTCCGCAAAAGCCTTCGATATAATGTGGATTATGAATAGCGATTCTCATATTTCACCATCTGAACGCCACATCCGGCCCTTTATTCTTTTCATCTTAATGCGCCTCCAGCATAGCAAGATAATCGTGGGTCTGTTCTGCTGTCATTCCTAACTTTTCACTTATCTCCGTTCTTTGTTCAGGTATCGCTATGCACTTAATCGCATAGACATATTCTGTACTTATCGCATCTGCGTATTTTTCAGGCACAATGTCAGTATAGAAAATATTGTCAATCTTGAATCGATGCGGAACAGACCCAACAAGAAAAACAATCTCCGGCTGCCTGCCTAAGAAGCCATATACTCGTAAATCGTATTCCTTGAGCAAAGTATCAATCCTCTTCTTCCAGAATGGCTTATCTTCTTTGTATTCGAAAAAAAACCCGGATTCCTTGAGGTCTGCCAGTTTCATCTCAAAGAACCGCTTGGTTATCGTAGTGCTGATCATACCCCAAATGTCTGATCTTCGTTCGGCTCAGATGTCTTCCAGAGTTCAATCAAGAATCTGTTTGTATCTGCATCGAAGGCATCCAAGTCAGGATGAGTATCATAGCAGCCCCGTTCATGGATTTTCCCGTATCCGGCATCAACAACCGCTTTCTCACGTTCTATTCTGATGTTCTCGGATTGGCGCTGCAATTCCTCTATCTTTTCATTATATGGTGCCTCAATTTTTGATCTTGCTTTATCGAGAATCTCAAGAACGTGTTTTCTTTTTCGTTCCCTTGAGCATTTAATTAGTTCTTCGATTCTCTTCTTCTCTTGAAGGGAAAGATTCCCCGATTTTGTCGTCATCTATTTCACCTCTGCGCCATTTCGGCTTCGTATTCTGCTTGCATAGATTCTGCCTGCAATTCGGCTTCTGCTCTCTCTTGGTCTGCTCTGGCATTATCCTCTGCGATAGCTTCGGCTTCAGCTTGCGCCTTTGCGTCCGATTCTGCCTCTGCCCGATCTGCATCAGCTTGTGCTTCTATCTCTGCCTGTTCCGCTTCCATCCTGCGCCGGGTAATCTCGTTGTTAATCTCGGTCATCGAGAACTCACGGATAGTTCGCACATCCACGCAACGAAGATTCAACTCATCAAGAAGATCGCTGGTATCAATATCTTTGATGCTCATTTCAATCACGTTCAAGTTGTGCTTCCGGTAATTCCTCTGCTGAAGTTCCCCCATATCCAGTGAATGCACGCAATGCCCGGTTCTGTGCTCTCGTCTGTGCCATTTCCTTCAAGAATGCCTGCATTGTTGACATTCGGACATTTGCCTTTGATGCCCTGCCAGTTCCATTTGTGGGCTGCGTGGCAAATTCAAAAGCCGTCTTTTGAATATCCTTATCCAGTTTCGATATTCCTTCAAGAATGTCCTTTGTCAGC
>Ga0209324_10004059_pt1 | contig 10040 bp, 10 predicted proteins | sample Rifsed19ft3_FD_184015 | JGI IMG/M metagenome (GOLD analysis project Ga0209324, IMG submission 184015) | Soil microbial communities from Rifle, Colorado, USA - sediment 19ft 3 (version 2) | ecosystem: Environmental > Terrestrial > Deep subsurface > Rock core/Sediment | place: Rifle, Colorado...
CTGCTGAAATGGTAAAGGAAAAAGTAGTGGTACTTGGGATTGGAGTTAGAAGAGATCAGGGAACGGGTAAACTAGTATTTGACATAGATTTTGATGATCTCAAAGAAAAAGCGTCATATATTACGCCAAACACAGGAAGTACAGGACTTATGACAAGGGGGATGCTTATGAAGAATACCATCATAGCAGCTAAGAGACTAGCTGACTATAACCCGTAAAGTGGGTCGGTATTGCGTCTCATTTTAATAATCTTGTCCAGTGTTCCAGATTCTTCTAAAGATAATCTCGATAGATACTTTTTGGTCAGTGTTTTTATTTCATTATTCTTAGGAACAGTGTATAGCGTTTCGCCTTCTTGAATATGCCGCCCTATCGTAGGCTCGTTCATAGATACTGCTACCTCCGAGCCTTGCTCCACCTCATCGACGGATTTTCCTTTATCTTGGAGCTGATGAATAGTACCAATTATTTTTCCTTCACTATTCATAACCTGAGCCTTTTGCTTTAACCTACCTACTAGTACCATGACACCAAAAATAGCAGGGTCATTGCGTCTGAATACGTAGCCTTTTAGAAACTTGAAGCTACTCGGAGGAGTTATTGTGTTGAACTCATCCCGTTCATAGGATTCTTTTTCTGATTGAACCCAACTTGAATAATCCTCAATAAGACTATAGATTACGGGGTTCATGAAAAGCTTAACGTTACTATCCTCAATTTCCTTTTCGGCATCTGGTAGAATTCTTACGCCAAAATCCATAACTACACCTAGATACTTATCTTTGTCAGCTACGGTTCTTGCTTCAACAACGTCACGTCTTGTAACGGGACCGATATCGGCAACTCGAATGGGTATGTTGCGCAGTTTTAACATATCCACTAAAGCTTCAAGAGATCCAAGAGTATCTGACTTTAGCACGACACCTACACCATCAGTATAAATGAAAGCACGTTTTATCTCATCAAAAACAGTTCTTTTTATTTCTTCGACGTCATCGTTTAGATCTAGTCCTACAAGCGGTGATCCTGCGAGAGTACCTTCAAGATCAGGGGTTACCAACTTAATACCAGATGCAGCAGAGATTGATTCAACTGAGCTGAATTTGTCACGAGGATCTCTCATCTCATCTAAAGGTTTTGGCATAAATATTGCTTTAACGCGACTAACAAAGGCTCCATCTCGCTTACCCATGATAACACTATCACCAATTTTGAGCACACCGTCAAGAAGGATAACGTTTGCTGTTGAACCTAGACTAGGCTCTTCTTTAACTTCTAAAACTATTCCCCGAGCCTTGCCTTTAGAGACGCCCAGTCGTTTCAACAAATACTGCTGAGTCAAGCCAATTAAGACAGTTAGAAGCTCAGGTATACCTTCCCCAGTCTTTGCACTAACCGGAACAATAGCTATTTCTTTCGTAAAGTCTTTAACTCGATTATAAGATTCTGATTCAAATCCTATTCGAGAAAGTGAGCCTACAATTGAGTAGATACGATTATCTAGCTCATCTTGAACATATTTATTCTGACCTTTTATAGAATTTGACATAAACATGTCTTGTCCTCTTTTCCAGCTAGCTATCATATCGATTTTGTTGAGTGCAACAACAAATGGAACCTTCCTTCTTTTTAGTATTTCCACACTTTCTAATGTCTGAATCTCAAAGCCTTTGGATGAGTCAACAACCAATATCGAGATATCAGCGGCAGATCCTCCTCTACTTCTTAGATTAGTGAATACTTCATGACCTGGCGTATCTATGACTAATATTCCTGGTATCTGAAGTAAAATCCCAAGATGTTTAAGAAGTGGGCCACAAATTTCACTAATAGTGCTAATAGGAAAGAAGCTCGCGCCTATATGTTGGGTAATACCTCCAGCTTCACGAGCTTGTACGGCAGTTCCCCTAATCTTATCTAGCAGTGAAGTCTTCCCTGAATCTACGTGCCCCAATACAACTACGACAGGTTGTCTAATACCTTCAACCATGGAATACCCTGGCTTCCACTATCTTTTTAATATATTATCTAAGATAAGACTCATTGAAACTGAATTTCTTAGAAAATGACGCGTGATTCTCGTTCAAAGCTTTTTGAAGAATCAGAGGCATGAATTATGTTTGTTGTGGTACCTAAACCAAAATCACCTCTGATAGTGCCTGGAGAAGCCTCATAGGATCTGGTCAACCCTATCATTAACCGCAGAGTGTTTACTGCGTTTTCACCATCTAAGACTATTGCAACGACTGGACCTGATGTCACAAATTCTACGAGAGGTTCAAAGAAAGATTCATTTGAATGCGTAGAATAAAAATCGACTGCTTGTTCACGTGTAAAAGTAAACATCTTTAGCTTAATTATTTCAAAACCTTTTCTTTCTATCCTAGAAATTATTTCACCCACCAACTTCCGCTTAACGCCGTCGGGTTTTATGACAATAAGTGTCTGTGACAAGAGAAATCACTCTGTTAAGGAGCCGCACAGTTATATGCGTGTTGTATATTTTAGGGTCCACTTATACTTTCTAGGATCCCTTTTAAGATCTATACTATTTTTTCGACATTTAGATGAACAGTAATAACGAATAGATCCATCGTTCTTAATGTATGCGACACCGATTGAAGGATAGATATCGTTATTGCAATAGAAGCATTTCTTTAAGCTTAACATTAATCTAAACCTACTTTATCTTCCTAGCTTCACGTTCAGTTTCTCTTAACATTAAAATATCGGCTAGACGAACTGGTCCCTTAATATTTCTTGTCAGGATTCTACCCTTATCTTTTCCTTCAAGTAATTTCACACGCACTTGAGTTATCTCACCAGCTACTCCTGTTCTTCCGACTATCTGAATTACTTCAGATTGAGTGACCTTTTCCTCAGACATACGCTGATTATCTCCTTAGTTCTTCTTTAATTTACTAACCGCACTAACAATCTGATCTACAAGTCCGTGCGCTTCACCTGCTTCAACTATGCAAGCTGAAGCTGATCCAACTTCCACTCCTAAAGCTGAACCTATTTGACTCTTGTTTGGAACATAAATATACGGGGTATTGCGTTCTTCACATAAGATAGGCAAGTGAGCAACTATTTCTGGAGGTTCTACGTCTTCAGCTATAATTACGAGCTTAGCGATGTTTCGTTCAATTGCTTTGGTTGCCTCGTTCGTACCTTTACGAATCTTACCAGTTTGTTTAGCCTGTCGAAGCGCCTCGTAACTCGCGTCGACTAACTCTTTGGGGGTTTCAAACTTTACATAATACGGCTTAGCCATGGATTACATCCTCCACAACAACATTATTGAACCTATTTAACATATTAGGGTTCATCTATTTATCGCCCTTCGAATAGACGGGAAAAAACCCAGTAATTAAATGTTGTCAAACCTGATGTATATAGATTAAAGTAAACAAATAGCTGAAAGAAGATATTTAGTAAGGGATTTCATATTCTTTTAAACTAATAAGTGCGATTAAGTTACGAAGAAATATTATTATCTTAGCTAACTTATTTAGCACCAGTTCACAAGCTTTAGATAATGCCAGAAACTAAGAAGAAACCCCAAGCACCGTGCTTCATAGAGGTTGAGAATCTTGAAGAATTCGCAAGGTTAGCATGTGCGTTTGAGAAGATCTCGTCGCCTATTTTTCATTTTGCAATTGAAAATGAACAAGTTCTAGCTGCAATACATGATATTTTCAGGGGAACCCAAGTTTTCTACTACGTAAAGACCAACAAATGTAGTGAGTTTATAGCATATAGAAATACAGGTGAAAAGGAATTTGTTGAGATGAGTAATTCAACAAAAGAAGCAGCATGCACATATGCACCTATAATATCCTTTGAGAAGTCTCCAAAAATATTTCACAAAGGAATTAGGGGAAAAATAAAAAGAGAAAAATACATTTCGATTCAAGTAAATGAATTAACAAGTTTATGCAAGGTAGCTCTATATAAAATCGTTTTGGAGGAGCCTCCCGTACCAATATTTTGCTTCCAGAAAGGTGATAAATGGATAATTGGAACCTTCGCAAGCTTGGATGAATCTGATCAGGCTGCAATGTTTTTCTATTTGCAACTTAATAGAAGACCTGAATTTAACTTTGTTAGGTATTCAACCGTTAACCCGGAGAAAACAATGTTGACTAATCGAACAGATGAGCATGGCTATTTATATGGAAAAATCATAAGACTAATTGGTATACACCCCCTGGTTGAACTTTAGAATATGATAAATCAGTTCGTTAAAGACATACGCAAAAGTGCGATTAATCATTCAAGTAATATAGTTTTAGCACTCGATTACGATAATAATAATTTAATTGACCTTGAAAAACAATCAATTAGAATAATTAATAGCATTGGAAATAAGCTAGCTGCAATTAAGATTAATCACCACCTTATAATGCCACTTGGAATTAGAGATGAGGTTAAGCAAATAGTGGAAGAGGCTCATAACTTTGACCTTCAAGTCATAGCTGATTTGAAAATCAACGATATAGCATCGACGAATATAATTGCTGGCAATTATCTATGGAAAATAGGATTTGACGCAGTTATCGCTAATCCTATAGCTGGATATATTGATGGAATAGAACCGTTAGTAGAGCAAGCCCATGAATTTGGGAAAGGGGTTATCCTGTTAGTCTATATGAGCCATAAAGGAGCAGAAGAGACTTACGGATTAACGATTATTGATAATTTGGGTCAAAGAAGAAAGCTTTACGAGGTTTTCTTGGAACATTCTGTAAATTGGGGTTCAGACGGAGTTGTTATTGGCGCCACCAGACCTGAAATTTTAGAGTATTCAGCTAGACGATTGAATGGAAAAATCCCGATTTTCTCCCCAGGTGTCGGTGCGCAAGGGGGTTCAGCTGTGGATGCCATTCGTGCAGGCGCAGAGTTCATTATTATAGGAAGATCGATTATTAACAGCGCCGACCCTGTCTCAGCTACTGAGAAAATACGCTGTGAATTGATGACTAAGCAAACTTGAGAGCATCTAGAAACTCGATCGCAGATAAAAGAACATTCTTTGAATTTTTATATGTAACTTTGTTTAATGCTTCTTTGAAAGATAGCCAAGCGTAACCCTCGTGCTCATAAGACAAAACTATATTTCTTGTCCTAGTTCGCGCCAGTAACCACACTACTTCCTTATGTACAGGCATATGATCTCTACGATAGTGATATTCAATTCTTCTTTTGAAACCTTCGATGATTTCAATATCAGCGATACCTGTCTCTTCTTTCACTTCACGCTTAACTGTATCTATTGGGCGCTCATCTTTCTCAATACTTCCTTTGGGAAAATCCCAATGACCCGACGGATAATGGAGAAGCAGAAAAGATTGATGACCATTTCGGTCGTCGAAAATAATAGCTCCAGCTGATCTTTCTTCTATCATTGAAATTATATCGACTCACTCATTTGTTTTAAACCTTCATCTTTTAATCATATCTAAAATCTATTTGGCTCTTAATATTTACGATTTTGTCCACATTATGGAATTTAACATCGCCTTATCGCAAGCCGCTACGTATGAGAACCGTTGTTTTGAATTTCGAAGATCAACTTTATCAATAACCATATTCAAGAAATCAATTGAGCCACCCGCTTGTTCAACAAGAAAAAGAGAGGCAATACAGTCAAATGACCTTAGATTGGGATTTATCTGTATGAAAGCATTTGATTTTCCAATAGCTACGTAAGCTGTTTCTAAAGCGGCAGAACCTAAGAAACGAGGATACTTGATTTTTGACAGTAAATAGTTTAGCCACTTTGCGTTATTTAGATCTTTATCAAGGAGTACGTTGACGCCTATGTATGATTCTTCTAAAGGTACGGATTTAGAAGGTTTTACTATTGAACCATTAACCATTACTTTTCCATGACCTTTGGACAGGAACCTATCGCCATGAACTAGATCAATTACGCCAGATGATGCAACGTCGCAATACTTGTAACCATCTATAATTGATATCACTGAGGAATAGAAAGGTACGTTTTTTGATGCATTTGTGCTGCCGTCTATCGGGTCAATAAGGATTAGCGGGAAGCCGTCTTTTGGGCCAGTCACGCCAACTTCTTCGCTAACTATTATTGAATCCGGAAGATGCTTTCTAACTACACTTAGCATGGCAGCCTCAACCTCCTTATCAATGCGAAAAGTAAGATCCCCAAAGGCTCCTATGTTAATAGGATCAGCATATTTGCCATTTGAAAAAAGTTTTTTTACGGTTTTCTGTGCTGCATCGAAAGACTCATTGATAATATCTAGATAATTCATATACCCAACATAGCTTAATGCACCGTTAAATAAATTATAACATTTCTATGGGAAACCTTTTTTATGTATATGTCAGGGTGAGTTTTGGCGCTCTATGGGAAAAGTCAAAGTAGCTGTTGTAGGAGTTGGAAACTGCGCATCAGCGCTGATTCAGGGAGTCCATTTCTACAAGGATAAGAAACCTGATGAGGCAATTGGTCTAGTGGAATTTAAGCTAGGGGGACTAGTCCCTGGCGATATTGAATTTGTACTTGCTATAGATGTGGATAGCGGGAAAGTTGGAAAAGACCTTTCCGAAGCCATTTACCAGCCACCGAATAATACGGTGAGAATAGCAGATGTTCCTAACTTAGGGGTTGAAGTCAAAAAAGGACCTGTTCTTGACGGAATCGGAAAATATATCTCAGAAAAGGTAACGGTCAGTAAGAAGCAAACAGTAAATGTATCAAAAGAGATTAGGGATTCTGGGGCTGAGATAGTTTTATGCTACGTTCCTGTAGGCAGTAATGACGCGGCAAAGTTCTATGCTGAAGAGTCGATAAAAGGAGGAGCTGCATTCATAAACGCAATGCCTGTCTTCATCGCTTCTGATTCAGTTTGGCAGAGAAAATTTACTGAATCTAGATTACCTGTTTCCGGCGACGATGTGATGAGTCAACTCGGAGCCACCGTGCTTCATAAAACCATTGTGAAGCTGTGTGCCGACAGAGGAGTAAAAGTTGATGAGACTTACCAGTTGAACTTAGGTGGAGACACCGATTTCCTAAACATGCAAGAGGAAGAGAGATTAGTTCACAAACGAGAGAGCAAGACTAGTGCAGTTCGAGCAATGACGGAGTATAAAGTTCCCACTAGAATAGGGCCAAGTGACTATGTTGGTTTTCTGAACAATGATAAAATATGTTATGTTTACTTGAAGGGTAGATACTTTGGAAACATCCCGCTTATGATTGATGTTAAGCTCCATGTTGTCGACGCTTACAATAGTGCAGGAGTTATGATAGACGCAGTCAGAGGTACAAAGGTGGCTCTTCAAAGAGGTGTTTCTGGAGCAATGGAAAGCATCTCTGCATATTGCTTCAAACATCCCCCTATTCAGATGCCTTATAATGATGCAAAAAAAGCGTTTCTTGAGTTTATAGAAGGAAAACGTGAAAGGTAGTTTCAAGCATCATAATTAATTTATTAGTTCATTCCGAAATGTGACTTTCATTAATCTGGCTGGAAACGGTTAAATCTGAATATATCTAAACTATTAACAATAGGATGGTGTCAATGAGAATGAATCAAAAAACAAGGTATGGTGAGACATTTATTCAGCAGACACAAAGCATCTGTCCTGAGTGTAATTGCATAATAGATGCTATGATATTTGAGAAATTTTCGAAAGTTTGGATAAGAAAAGAATGTCTAGAACATGGTGAATTTGAAGATTTGTACTTTGGTTCATATGACACGTATCTCAGATTCAGTAAATATGCTGGTGAAGGAAGATTAATTGATAATCCTCAAATTAGAAAAGATAGTTACAATTGCCCAGAAGATTGCGGTTTATGCGGAGCACATCTTAGTCACACAGCGCTGGCAAATATTGTTGTGACTAACAGGTGTGATCTTAGTTGCTGGTATTGCTTCTTCTACGCGAAGAAGGGAGAGGAAGAAGGAGCTTATGTGTATGAACCTACCCTCCAGCAGATCAGGGAAATGACAAGAACCCTTAGGGCTGAAAAACCTGTCCCAGGTAATGCTGTTCAGATAACTGGAGGTGAACCAGCACTTAGAGATGATATCGTCGAAATAATAAAGATGATTAAAGAAGAAGGCGTAGATCATGTTCAGTTTAACACTAATGGGATAAAACTCGCCACTGACAAGGAATTTGCCAACAAAATCAGGTCAGCTGGGGTGAATACAGTTTATCTTAGCTTTGATGGAGTCACTTCAAAAACCAATCCAAAGAACCATTGGGAAGTCCCTTACGCGTTGGATAACTGTAGGGCAGTAGGCATGGGGGTTGTTCTGGTGCCGACTGTAATGAGAACAGTAAATGATCATGAAATCGGGGCAATCATAAGATACGCTCAAAGAAACATGGATACTATCCGCGCAATAAATTTTCAGCCAGTTTCTCTGGTTGGGAGAATGCCTAAAGAAGAACGTATGAAGTTTAGAATAACAATCCCAGACTGCATTAAGCTTGTTGAGGATCAAACGGACGGTGAAATTACAGATTCAGATTGGTTCCCTGTTCCAGCTTGTTCACCAATTACGCACTTTGTGGAGGCCTTGACTAAAAAAGCCCAATATGATTTGTCAATTCATTTCGCATGTGGTGCTGGAACTTACCTCTTTAGAGAAGAAGATAGGCTTCGTCCATTATCTTCATTTCTGGACATAGATGGCTTATTGGAATATTTGGAAGAAAAGAAGGATGAGTTAAACAGTGGATCGAGCAAGTACATAGTTGGTGCTCGAATTCTTAATAAAATAGGAACTTTTGTCGATAAGAAAAAGCAGCCAAAAGACCTGAGTATTGCGAAGATGTTTTTTAATGCATTAGTTTACCATGACTATGGTGCTCTTGCTGATTTTCATAAGAAAACACTATTTATTGGCATGATGCATTTTCAGGATAAGTACAATCAAGATATTGAGAGGGTTAAACGATGCGATATACATTATCTAACACCAGATAATAGAATAATACCGTTCTGTGCGTTCAACGTTATCCCTGAAATGTACAGAGACGTTATCCAGAAACAATATGGCCTACCAACTGATGAATGGGAGAGGAAAACAGGTAAGACACTTGAAGACTTTATGTACAGAGGGGATTTGAGACGCCAAACTCACCATGCTAATTGTGGTTGTCCGAAGGCTGGAAATCAATCAGATCATTATCTAGATGCGAGCTGTAAGAGCTTCTTAACTGCTCAGTAGTAATGCTGATTCGTTAGGATTTTGATACAATTGATCTTCTAGCGACAAATGACACTATTAGAATAATAATCGCTGAGATTAACAGTGGAACAAGATAGCGTGTAGTTACATTGTCAGCTATCGTTACATCCACTGGTGTTGAAATTGTCCTTAAAGTATCTCCTTCGTAAACGTATTGTAACGTAGGAGAAGCGATTGTTAGGAACGCAGGACCTGGAACTAGAATTGTTGCTTCTCGCGTTTCAGACATGTTCGCGTCAATATCTTTTGATGATATTTGCAATGAACCTATCTTAACTTGCATCTCACGTGGAAGATCTATCTTTACATTAACATCTTTAACATCAACTGGAGAATTATTTTCCACAGTAATCACAACGTTGAAAACTTCGTTTTCCAGAGGAACGACGGGGTTTATCTTGAGTTTTACTGAGAGCGGTATGAATATTGTTACGGGATAAGATCCTGATGATTTAGATTCCCTATGACCTGATAAAGTGAAGTTAACAATAGCTTCTGATGAAGAGAAAGCACCTGGTTTCAAAAGGTTAGCTCTATTACTCGATCCCAGTTTTTCCCCTGCGCCTAGAGTGTCTGCTGAATAAGTAGACTTTCCTTCCAACATTCTTAAGAATGAATCTGAACCCCTTCCAAAATCAACATTAAAAATTGGATTGGCATCTTTGTTTTCGACCTTGGCTTCGACTGTAATGTTGGCACCTGCAAAGTGAGCGTTAGGAGCGTAATTCTTACTGACCTTCACACCAAGGGGTAATAGTTTTGATTGACTTAACCGGGTTATCGTTG
>Ga0209324_10004067_pt1 | contig 10028 bp, 9 predicted proteins | sample Rifsed19ft3_FD_184015 | JGI IMG/M metagenome (GOLD analysis project Ga0209324, IMG submission 184015) | Soil microbial communities from Rifle, Colorado, USA - sediment 19ft 3 (version 2) | ecosystem: Environmental > Terrestrial > Deep subsurface > Rock core/Sediment | place: Rifle, Colorado...
CCGGGGATTTGGTCAGCCAAGCAAAACCTAATGAGAAACCGGCGAGCATGGCCAAATCTAACCGCAGATGGATGAAAGACAGGGCCAGGAGGTTGAAAGTCCAAACATAAAACATGACCAAAAGGCTATCTGCTAAAGCCATACGGCCGAAAAAGACTGAGTAGGGCAAAACGGAGTAAATTGCGCCTGCTAGTACGGATAAACGTTTGTTTTTGAATAAAATATACGCTGTGAATGCGACACCCATGATTGTCGCTAAATCGGCAAGGGCTGAAAGAGTTCTACCGGCAAGTAAAGGATCGGAGATGATTTTGAAAAAGGGAATGGTCAACCACATGAAGAACGGTTGTTTACCGTCGGACAAGGGCAGGAAACGAAGCGTCGCCTCGGCCCGCATGACCTGGGACCAGCGCACATAAATTGCTTCGTCGGCGAAAATTGGAAGCGAATTTAGATTTGTAAAACGAAGTAGAATACCGAAAAATAGAATTACAGCGCCAGTTAAAACTATTTTTTTCCAAGAGGTCATCTATGCAAGTATAACTGGTCGAGAATGGATCTGGCGAATGCGCCACAAGTCGCGAAGCATGTTGACTACCCCTTCCCAAAATCTAACATGGCTGCCGGGGGAATCAGACCAATCAACTGGAATTTCTTTTATGGTTAGCCTCGCCTTTTCGGCTAAATATAATATCTCAGCGTCGAACATGAAGCGGTCGATTTTGGCAAGATTGAATAACTGCCTGGCAATTGATCCTTTGTAAGCTTTGAAACCGCATTGAGTGTCTTTAAATTTTCGCAATCCGACTAGCATAAATTTGACTTGGTCAAAGACATACGATGCAAGTAATCTGTAGATTGGAGGGCTTTTCTTTACTTTGGTTCTGTCTTGGCCACGAGACCCGATAACAATATCTGCTGTTTTTAATATGTGCAAAATATGGGGGATTTCTTCTAGGGGAGTAGAAAGATCTGCGTCCATAAAGAGGACGACGGAACCTCGCGATGCGTGTACTCCTGTTCTAATTGCGTAACCCTTGCCCCGATTGGGATGATATGAAACTAACTTTGCTCGCGGTTCTTTGGCAATGGCACGGGATACCGTTTGAGCAGTGTTATCAGTGCTGCCATCGTCCACTATGATCAGTTCATAGTTCGGATAATGGGTATCGAGATATTTTAAAACGGGTTTCAGATGTGGTCCCAAGCGATATTGTTCGTTATAAGCGGGGATGATGACTGACAAATGGGGTTTAATTTTATTTATACGCATGGGTGAGGGAGCGGTAGCGAACCGTAAGAAGGCCGGTCAAGCCGGCTATGGCGTCTTTGATAAAACTGACACGGCGACTTTCCTGATGTCGCCAAGAAACTCGAACTTCGGAAATTTTGAACCCGAGTTTACGGCCCAAATATAAAAGTTCCACGTCGAAGCCAGGATTGACGGCTGGGCCAGAAACTACTTTGGGTGGATGAACCTGATTCATGATGGTAAATATTTTTTGGGCAGCATTGCGGTTGAAAGCTTTGAAACCGCACTGAGAGTCTTTGACCGGAAGTCGAAGAATAAGGTTGCGAAGGATTATATTTCCGAAAGCCAGGATTTTTCTAAACAGGGGAGCGTTGGGACGACCAGATCTGGAACCAATAACAATATCTGATCCGCTTTCTAGAAGAGGCAAGAATTTATCAAATTCGGATATGGGGGTGGCTTGGTCCATGTCCGTAAACAAAATTAATTCTCCTTTGGCTGCAAGTGCTCCGGAAATAATCCCAGCGGCTTTGCCCATGTGGGGATTATTTATGACTCGGGAATGTGGATGAGATTTGGCGAATTGGTTCAACTGGGCTAATGTGGTGTCGGTCGAACCATCATTGACCAGAATTAACTCCCAAGTAAATTTCTGGTGTTTGAGATAATCTGCTACTAATTCCAGTGACCCACGATGTAAATTGTCTTCTTCGTTATAAGCTGAGACTATGACAGATAAGTATGGAGTCACTTTGTAAATCCAAACATGGGGTCAGTAAGATTAGAATCAGCTCCGGAACAGCTTTCGACTATTGATTGCGGAGTGTAGCGGGAGTATTCAGGCCAAATCAACCCCAGGGCACCAAATGTCCGATCCAGTCGGCCTACGAGGGAATGGGGAAAAACGATGGTATATACGGGGGCCAGGCTGGAGGGTGGAGCTAGTTTTTGGCCGGCTAGCCAAAAAAGATAACGGTAGCCAAGATCGTTTCCAGGAGTGACGATGTACGAAACAGCCACGCACGGAAAATTGCGGGCTATGGCATCGTTGCGAATGGCCTGGACAATAGTCTGGCGATAAACATAGCCGCTGCGATTGACGGGGGATGAGATGAGGCGGTATATATTGTGAATCACAAATATGGCGATAATTGCCCAAGCAATTTTGTGGTTTAGACGAGCGAGGGAGAGGGCAGCAATAGCAATCCAGACAATATTCAGCCCGTTGAGATAGTACTCTGAAAGGTTAATTGGGTGAAGTACAAAAAAAACAAACGTTAATCCTAGCCATCCTGAAATAAAAAATAGCAAGCGGGGAGTGAAAAACCTGCGGGAAAAGTGGATTACAAAACCCAGAAGTAAGATTGTTGGTAGTAAGTGAATGGAAACTCCGCCTGGTTTGTCCCAAAAAATATTATTGGCGTTTCTGGCGGAGTATAGCCAAACTTGGGCAATTTTCTGGGTATACGACCTGGTTACTTGAGCGCGCGAAGAAAATGAATTTATAAATGATCTAACCTGGACAAAGTTGTGGCGGGTTTCAAACACAAAAAGCGGCAGGGAGAGAGTGATAAAAACCAGGATCGGCAAAAGAAAGTCGCTTGTCGTGAATTTACTTCGTTGTTTCCACCAGATTATAAAAACCAATGGAAAAAGCAGGCCCAGGGCTAGATGAATATTCCAGACAAGTCCCCCGAGGGTAGCCAGTATTAATAAGGAAGACTTACGTCCCCGCCATAAGCCATGGGCGGCATAGAGAAACCAAACGGTCCATAAAAAAACCGGGGCAGTGGGAACAATTTCCCGTTCGGTTTGGCTGATATTAAAAGACGTGGCGTATATTAAAAGTCCTATTATCGAGACCCGATATCCCCATAATTTATTAAAGACCCAGGTTACGCTGAATAAAGCAGCGATGCTTATAATTAAAGAAAAACCCATTACTCCCGCTGGATCCATCCGGGAGGCGAGATAAAACGGGATGAGGGAGTAATAAAAATAGGGGCCGATGAAAATGCCGGGGGAGGAAGTGAGTTGACCAATTAGACGGGGGTGGCCGTCTATTAACATGTCTTTGACAATCCATGAGGACAGATCGGTGTCGTGGTTGTACTGGAATCGCTCAAGCGGCTGGTAAAGGCGCATGAAAAGACCAAGGGTGATAATTGTTGAAAGCAAAATTAACCTAATTGACTTAAACATGTTAATTGAATTTGTGCCTGTAGCGGCGTTGAACAGTGAGCGGCCCAAACGATTTGGTAGTTTCCAGAGAGCTGTAATAAGTCTGACGAATTAGCCAATTATTGAGAAGTGTGGGGTGCTCCCAATCCGGTTCCTGGATAGTGTACAGCCGGGTTTGCAAGGGGGTTGATGGCTGGTATCCGTACTTGGTCGAACCTAGCCACAGAAAAAGATAGTCGTAAGCCAGGGGAATAATTGGGGGAACGTAAACATCGGTATTAAACGCCTGGCCAGCTGCATCCACGTATACCCAATCTATGGCAAGGAGCTGGGGAGTGAGTGAGATATATCCGGGGAGAGCCTGGGTATAGAAGAGGTAGTTGTTTTTCAAGTTTTGAAAAAGGAAAAGGGAAACTAAGAATATGACGACCAACCGACTTTTGGGAAAATGATAGAAAGCGTATGTCCAGATTGAGGCAATCAAAAGTATGAAAACGGGGTACACGCCGGTAAAATAATAATCCCAAACATAGCCCTTGTTACCATGATAAAAGAGTAGAATGACCACGGGAGTCAACCACCAAATAAAGGTTGAGACAATTGGTTTGGAAGATATGTGATGACGAACTAATAAAAACAAGGCGAGGGATAAAACGACGAATAACAGCATGGCCCAAGGTAAGGTGAAAAGTTTGGAAGTAAAAAATTGATAATATAGGGCCAGTCTGGTGGTAAAGAAATCAGTGACAGCGGGTTGAAAACTGCGATCCCCTATTAAAAACTTCATAAAAGAGTTTAATAGTATGTTTTGATGCCGGAAGTTAAATAAGATCTGGGGGACAAGCGTGGATACAAAAGGCAATGATGAGAAGATAAAATTGTTACGATTTAGGATTAATGATTTACGGTTTAGGAAGAGAATAATAAGAGTCGAGGGAATAAAAAAAATGGCAGAGGCGGCTTCTAGCTGTAAAGTGAGACCGATACCCAAACCCAAGAAAAGCCAGTATCTTTTGCGAGGGGAAGAGGAAATTATTTTCAGAATACTCCAGAAAGTAATCAAGGCAAAAAGAGGAAGCGGAGTAGGATTAGACAGCCAACGGTGGTAACGGATTAGCTCTGATGAAAAAGACACTATGGCCGCTGCTAGAAGGCCGGTAGGTTGAGAAAAAAACTCACTGCCAATACGATAAAGGAGATAAATTGCCAGCACGTTGAGCCCGGCCAAAAAAACGCTTGGAAAAGCAGGATTGCCTTGACCCAGAAGATATGCCGGAGTGATGAGATAGTAATAAAAAGGTCCCAAAAATATACCCTCGATTCCAGTGGTCGGTCCAACCAAAAATAACTTTTGTTTATGAATGAGATCCCAAACGACTTTGGCGTCCCGTCCTTGGTCGTACCAAAAGCCCAAAAAATCCTGGGTGCGGTAGACCCTAAGGAAAAAAGCTGATACCAAAATCGAAACGAGAATTATTTTATGTTTCATTTTTTCCGGAAGGGTTGGGTACTAGTCGATAAAGCTTTACTCCCCAGGGAAAATCCCAAACTCCATCTATTTTGGCCCAACCGAAGGAAGCGATTTCCCAAAGGGAGTTACCGATGGGCTGGCAATCTGGAATTTCACAGATGACAAATAACTGACCAGTTATTTTCTGATGGATAGTAAAGTACGGAGCTTCGTTTAACTGGAGAAAATAACGGTAAGCGGCATCGTAATTGGTTTTGGCAAGAAGCGCCAGATTAAAGGGCTGGTCTGCTGATTCAGATTTAATAAATTCGGCGATCTGGCGGGTATGGGCCAGCTGGTTATTGGGAGGATAGCGAAAAGAATTACTTTGCAAATTAATAAAAATTAGGGGCAAAATTAAAATAAAATTTAGCTTGAAACCTCTTAAGAAGTAGCCGACCAGGAGGAATACGGCCGGAAAGAGAAACCCATAGTAATGATCGTAAATGTGTTGTTTATAGAGACCCAGTCCCAAAAGTCCAAAGCCTAACCAGGAGGCAATAAACCAAAAGTCCCTATTTTTGCTGCGGATTAAATAAAAGACTGTGGATAAAGCGAGAATCACTGCCGTCCACTGGCCAATCAATAAATTCTTGGCTGCCAATAGGCTAGTGACCATGTCCTGCCAAATTGGCCAGAGATTCGGGATGGCCTTGTAGGCTTTGAAATTTACGGTAGTTTGTCTGTCGGTAAAAAATGTTTTGATGGCAGCAAAGTTTTGACCATTGTGACGAAGATCGAAAAATAATAATGGAGACATAAGTAATGCCCAAATCACGAATCCCAGAATCAAATATTTTTTATTAGATAGTTTGTTTGGACTCAAAAATAGAAATAAACATATCGATGGGGCTAGGAGCAAGCCCAAGTAATGAGAATTGAGAACGAAAGCAAAAGAAACTGCCGAAATAAGCAGCCAGTGCCAGTAACCAAAGCGCCAAACTTTCCAAATTCCATACATGGCGGGCAGGGCGAAGAACGGCATAACGTTAGGGTTCCAAGAGGAACGGGAATAGATAATCACCGTTGGGGAAACAGCGTAAAGAGTAGCTACCGCCAGGGCAGGAAATCTGCCAAACCATTGACGACCTACCCACCAGATCAGGCCAACTGTCATTAGTCCAATGACCGAAACGAAAATGGCTGGACCAACTGGGGACAAATTAAAAACTAAAAGAGATGGAGCAACGAGGTAATAATAGAGAGGGCCGAGATACATGTTGCCTATAGATGTACCTGGGCCGATGGCGGGGAAATGTTTAAGTGTGACCATGTCCTTCATGACGATGGCATCCCGACCTTCATCACCCAAAAAGGTCATATATTGGTCTATTTTGTAAAGGCGCATGATTGCGCCAAACAAAAGTATAAAAATGATCGCGACTCTTTCTAACTTTGTTATCGAAGTTTTTTCCATAGCTTAATCAGGTCCACCAGACTTTTTAGAACTACTTTGAGATTGGCACCTGTTTGTTGGCCATGTTCGCGAGGATAATGGTGGACGCCTACCTCAGCAAACTTGAATCCTAGTCTCTGAGCCTTGACCAACATTTCGATTTGAGTCACTTTTTCTTCACCCACCAGAGGTTGAATGGAATCAAAAACTTTCTTTTTGAGAAGTTTAAATCCGCATGAATAGTCTTTAACTTGCATGCCAAATAAAATTTTTGGGATTAATGCCCAACAGAAAGTGTAAATCTTGCGCATTAAAGAATCGGCTCTTTTTAGGCGGTAGCCTAAAATCAGATCTGCGAAGGATGATTTGTCGATAAATTTGGTGATTTCGGAGAAATCGAATTGTCCATCTGCATCGGTAAATGCCACCCAGGAATATTTGGCTTGAGTGAAGCCGGTTTTAAGCGCGCCCCCGTACCCGCGGTTTGGAGAGTGGTGAATCACTCTGATGTGGGATTTTTTTTGGGCTAGCTTGTCTGCTATCTCTCCCGTTTTGTCTTTTGACCCATCGTCTACTATGATTATCTCCCAAATCCTTGCGACTTGGTTAAGAACCGGTATAACTTTTTGTATCGTTTCTTCTAGATTGCTCTCCTCATTGTACGCCGGAAAAAAGACCGATAGTTCGTCAAGCATGCCTTAATCATATCAAAATGGTAATATTTAGGGGTGACCAGAGTGGTTAGAGATTGCCTGATTTTGGTGGGGGTAGCGGTTGTTTCCACGGTAGTATTGTGGGTGGCAGTGGGAATGAAGACGATTTACCAGAATTTTGACGGGCCATATTACGCAGTGATCGCCAAATGCTGGTATGACAAAGAGTGTGTTGGGAAAAATTTTTCTTTCCCATTACCAGCAGAGTATTATCTGGCTCACTTCCCGCTCTACCCTGCCCTGATGGGACTATTTGGAGGAGTGGGTCTCGTGAGAGCGGCAGCATTAATAAACCTGTTGGCAACAATTGGAGCGGCTGTGGTGTTATATAAAATGGCAGGGGAGAAATTGTGGATAGCTTTGACCTGGCTGTTTTGGTGGCCGAGAATGTGGGTGGTGCGGTCTGTGGGGGGTGCGGAAACGCTACTGATACTTGGGTTGTTAGTGTCAATGTATTTTTTTATTAAGAAAAAATATGTGTGGGCTGGTGTGATTGGGGCTCTAGCTGTACTAGCTAAGCCGCCGGGAATTTTACTGTTTGGGGGATATGCGTTGTATTTTCTGGTTAAAAAGTTCGACTGGAGAGCTTGGCCACTTTTTTTAATGCCGGTAGTTCTTGGGGGCTTATTTTGGTTTTACAAAGTTCAAACCGGAGATTTCTGGGCATATTTTCATTCCGGGGACAATATTCATCTGCAAATGCTTCCCTTTGGTGTGTTTGACAGTAATCAGCCATGGGTGGGGACGTTTTGGCTGGAGGATGTGCTGTGGGTTTATCTCATTGGTCTAATTGGAGTAATTAGAGCGATGCGAAAAAACCCAATGTTGGGATATTTTGGAGCAGTATTTTACACGACTATTTTATTCGTGTCACACCGGGATATTGCCAGATACAGCTTGCCGCTAGTTCCGGTAGTTTTGATTGGACTATCCGAGATATTTGAACGTCGTGAGGTCAGATGGGCACTGGTACTACTGGTAATACCCATGTTTTTTTACAGCGTAAACTTTTTGCTTCATAACCAAGTGGCTATTTCCGACTGGGGACCGTTTTTGTGATAATTAGGGAAGCATCAAGTCCGTGCGGGAAATTCCCACGTTGGATTCTAGGCGGTTGATAGCTTTGGCGCTTTTGATGTGGAGGCGGTCCAGAAAGTCAAAATCTTCCCTGATGACTTTTTCGATTTTGGTTAACCTTCGTTCGATTGGTTTAAGTTCTTTCTTAATAATTGCCGGAACGCTCTTACTGATTATGTTGGGCACCAATTGGTTAATGATCGCGGGGACACTCTGGTTAATGATCGCGGGGACACTCTGGTTAATGATCGCGGGGACACGCGCGTCAACGATTGCCGTGACCTTCCTGTCAATCAGATCACCTACTTTTTGTAAATCAGAGTTAGTCAGCATAGATGAATTGTATCATTTGAGTGACGTCTTCCAGATAAACTTGTTGTAGATGTAGTAGTTGGCCACAAGGACGATGGCGATGGCGCCGAAATAGAAGAATTGGATAATGAGGCCGTTACCCCGAGCGAAAAATTCTCCGATGCGCAAGACGACAAACTGGATAGCCAGGGCCAGGAGTGAGGTCAGATTGAATTGGAAGAACTTGCCAATTATTTTAGCTCCCGTGACCTGATAATCCTTAAAAGTCCAGAGATTGTTGAGAGTGAAGTTACTGATGATAGCGATTTCCCCGCCAATAACTGTGGCTATGGATGGAGTCAGGATATGGGTGAAAACACTGGTAATTTCGAAAAACAGGGTTTGGAGAGTGAGTCCGGTGCCACCGACGACTGCGAACTTGAGGAAACGACGGATTTTAGGGTTGTGCCATTGAAGAAGAAAGATGACGCGAAGAGTTTCCTGCATTTCGTTTTTGATGATTTTGGACTCTCCTTCCTCGCGATTTCCGAACGCAAATGGGACTTCTTTGACCTTGGCTCCTTTTTGAACCATGTAGAAAAACAGATGAATCTTGTAAGCAAATCGCTTGGATAAAAGGGTACTAAAATCAAATTCATCCATAAACCCTTTGACCCGGGATAGTTTGAAGCCGCCAGTGACGTCATGAATATGCGGCATCATAAGAGTAATCCTGGCGACTAGATTGCCAACAACGCTTAAAAATTTTCGATCAATGCTCCAATTATTTGGTATGGAGCCTCCCGGTACATAACGAGAGGCAACTATATAGTCATAACCGCGATCAATCTGCTCGATCAGGCGGGGAATATCAGCTGGGGGGTGTTGAAAGTCGGCGTCCATTTCCATTAACCAGTCTGCTTTGAGTTCCTCCATGGCATACGGCATGCCCGCAGCATAAGCGGCACCTAGTCCTTCTTTTTTGGAGTTGACCAATAGATGCAGCCAGGGATATTTTTTTTGAAACTGTCTGACGATATCTGCTGTCCCGTCCGGACTGGTATCGTCTACATAAAGAAGCTCAACCTGATGATTTTTGATGTTGGGTAAAATATCTGCCATTGCCGAAACCATACGGGGAACACTTTCGGCTTCGTTATAAGAAGGCATGACAATAACAACTTTGACCATAATTACATGATACAGGCTGACGGTTTGATTTGCATTAGGCTTCCGGTAATTAAAGAGTGAGAAGGTCTGAGATGTTGGCTGCCTGCAACGATGGTCGAATTCCACCATCTGAAGTTTCTGGGCTGAAAATCTTGGTTCTGCCGTTGGGAACATGTATGGTATAAGATCCGAGCTTCCCCGGAATACGTAGATCAGCTTGCAAATCGTCGCCAATTATGACCCATTTCCGGGGAGGGGTTTGGGACTGCGAAAAAAAATCCTGCCATTGCCTGCCGGGGACCATTCTTAAATATAGGAAAAGATTATCAGGTCCGCTTTTGGATCGAATTGATCTACACATTGATGTCCCTTCGGTGACGGAGGAAAAATTAACCAGTAATATTTTAAGCGAGTCAAGTCAAAAGGTAAGAAGCCGGG
>Ga0209324_10004077_pt1 | contig 10015 bp, 2 predicted proteins | sample Rifsed19ft3_FD_184015 | JGI IMG/M metagenome (GOLD analysis project Ga0209324, IMG submission 184015) | Soil microbial communities from Rifle, Colorado, USA - sediment 19ft 3 (version 2) | ecosystem: Environmental > Terrestrial > Deep subsurface > Rock core/Sediment | place: Rifle, Colorado...
GAAGCACGCCGCGCACGCGAGGCGGGAGTGGTTCGAGTCGAGGGTCGCGTTGCACGCGTCCTCGACCTGCCACCGCAGGGACGTCTCGTTGAACACCGCGTGGTACGGGCCCATCGGCCCCCCGACCCCGAACTGATCGTCGGGGGGCGCGAGGGGGAACGCGGACCGATTCGTCCGTAACGAGAGGGCAGCGAGGTCGCCGGGGCCCGCGGTCCGGTCGCCGACCGAATCGTACGCGACGTACAAGGTGTCCGCGTCGTTCTCCACGATTAGCCACGCACCCACCTCGTTCCCGCCGAGGGCGCCGAGGTCCCGCGCGTTCTGCGGCGAGACGAGGTACTCCCCCCGGTACGTGGAACCGTCCGGATCGGGCGCGCGCACCGCCCACCGGGACACGATCTCCGGGGGGCCGCCCGCGCGGACCACGGAGAGGGTCGGCGTCTCGACGGGGAAGAGGTCCGGTGCGACGAGGTCCTTCGTGCCGACGACCGTGACGGCGCCCGCGTTTGGCACCCGGGCGCCCACGAGGTCCGTCAGGATCGCGGTCGGGGAGATGTCAAAGGCGATCCAGAGGGTCCTTGGCGACCCCGCCACGACCTGAAGGCTCGCGGGCAGGTTCACGGTGTTGCCGCCACCGAACCCGCCTCGGCCGAGCAGGCGGTCCGCCCCGGGACGGAGGACGAGGTCCCCGTCCGCGTCCTCGAACAGCTTCCCGAGGTACACGTCCGTCGACCGCGTGCCGAGGAACAGGACCGCGACGCGGTCGATCGTCACCGCGCCCTTGTCCACGTCGACCGTGATTGCGAGCATCGGGACGTCCGTCTGCCATCGCGTCACGTTCGCGGGGTTCGTGGCGGACCACGAGATGACCCGGAGGGTGTCGACGCCCTCGACGATCCGCGTCCGGGTGTTCGCGATGTACGAGTTGATCGGGAAGTTCGAGTTCGACACGGTGTCCGGCGGGTCCACGGTCACGTACGGCGCACCCAGCACGCCCCCACCGATCCAGTCCCCGACCGCGGCGGTCAGCGGGACGTCGATCGCGACGAACAGGTTCTCTCCGGGTCCGGCCGGGATTGACAGGGGTGCGGGGAGCGTGAGCAGGGCCTGCTCCGGCGATCCCGCCGGCGTCCCGGCGACGAGGAGCGCGTCGTTCGCCGTGTTGAACACGCCGTCCCGGTCCGCGTCCCGCCAGAGGGAGACCCGGGAGACGTCCCCGGGCACGCTGACCTGGCCCGTCACGTCCACGCGAATCCGCCGGAGCGAGATCGATCCGGTCAGAGTCGTGAGGTTCAGCCGGAGCATCGGGACGTTCGACTGCCCAGGCTCCACGGAGGCGGGGGCCAGGTTCGTCCCCCGGACCGTGACCACGTCCCCGGGTGGGACCGAGCCCGGCGGGAGGAACATCAACGCGAGCTGGTCCGTCAGGTTGCCCGTGTAGTAGAGGCTGCTCGTGTACCCGATGTTCGCGATTCCCGTCAGGTGACCGGGCGGGTTCGTCAGGTCCTTGTACTGCAACAGGATCCGCCCGTCCTCGCCCGTCGGGTTCTCGATCAGGACGATCTCGAACGTCTGGCGCTGCGTCGTCCCATACGTGTACGTCCCGTCCCACGTCAGGATGAACTGGCGGGGGGAGGAGAGCGTGTCCGCCTTCGCGAACACGTGGCCGGTCCCCGGCGCGTACATGGGATCCGGGTTGAGGTCGGCGCCGAGCGCCGCGACGAAGTCGTCCGTGAACTGGGGGAAGCCCGCGGGCGTGTTGAACGCGAGGAACCCGTTCGCGCACACCCACGCGCTGCTGTACAGAATCCCGTAGAACCGGAACTGGAACCCGAAGCTCACGGGTCCGGTCCCGCAGCCGTCGTCCGTGAGGAGGAGGTCCGTCCCGCCCGCCACGCCGTCGATCCAGCTGAACGCGACGCCGGGGTTGGGGAACGTGCTGTCCACCCACGTGTACCCGTACTGATCCGGCCCGCCGGAGTCGCCGCGCGCGGGGTGCGGGAGGGTCGCGAGCGCGCTGAGGAGCGCGAGGCCGACGGCGAGGAGGGCCGCGCCGCGATGCGCATGCGGGCGGAAGTGCACGGTTTTTCGCTCCCCCGAACCGTCGAACTCATTCGTTCGCGGTTTCATAAACATTCCCTCCGTCACCGGTCCGCTTTCAGGGCCAGAGGAATCACGCCTGAGACCATGTAAAAAGCGCACCAAAAAGTATTAGTGAAGACCCCCTCTTGCTCGCGACGGATTTCCAATCCTGGGGAAGGGGATTGTCATGGGTTCGTTGAGGAAGCCTGTAGCCATCGGCATGACCGCCGGCCTGCTGTTGCTCGTCCTCGTCGTCGCGCTCCCGGAGCCTGCCTCCGGGCAGTCCCGCACGTGGACGTCGGACACGGACTGGCAATCGGGGACGATGGACGCGAACATTGTCATGACGGGGACGGGGCCGGGATCGTACCTCGAGCTCCGGAGGAGCGACTTCCCGGACTGGATGCAGATGTCGCCCGCGACGGTGCCGCCGAAGCGGGAAGCGCCGTGCCTCGCGTGGTCCGCGGACGGCAATTACTTCCTCTTGTTCGGCGGCTACGGCTCGCGGGGCGTCCTCGGCGATACTTGGACGTACAACTTCACGAACGACCAGTGGACGCAGCTCAACCTCGCAACGCACCCCTCGAACCGCACGAACACCGGATGCGCATACGACCCGTTCAACCACGTCATCGTCCTCTTCGGTGGGATGGACGCCAGCTTCCTCTGGTCCTTTGAGACTTGGGAGTTCGACACGCTGACGCAGACGTGGAGCCAGGCGTTCCCGACCACCTTCCCGACGAACCAGATGGCGAGCCCCCTCACGTTCGACATCGCACACGGTCGGTTCATCACGATTTTCGTCAACACGAGGACCTCGCAGATGGAGACGTGGGCGTACGATGCCGCGACGGACACGTGGACGAACCGCGCGGCGAGCTTCCCCGGCACGGCGCCGCGGGACGGCCACATGATCGCCTACGACACGGGCATGGATCGCACCCTCATGTTCTCGGGCGGCTGGGACCTCAACCTGTACTGCGACTTCTTCTTGTACGCGTACACGCCGAACACGTGGACGAAGGTGCGCGACTGCATCGAGAACGAGGACCCGAACGCCCGCGTCACCCACGGGATGGCGTACCGCGACAGCTCCAACGGCGTCCTGATGTACGGCGGCCGCGACATGACGTCGTACCCGCCGGAGACCTGGCTCTACATCGGCTCGCTCCAGGACTGGCACCTCCCGCCTGTCACCGCGTCGCCCGGGGCCCGCGGGAGCGTCCGCCTCGCGCACAGCATCGCGGACGATGCGACCATCCTGTTCGGGGGGTACAACCCCATCGACGGGCTGATGAACCACACGTGGGCGTACGCGAAGGGCTACGTGCAGGGCATCGATGCGGTGTGGACGAGCGGCAGCACGCCCGAGGACGCAGGCTGCGCGAACGTGAACTACCAGAACATCTACTGGAACCGGACGTCGCAGCCGCTGGGCGCGATCCTCCGGTTCCAGATCGCGACGTCGACGAGCCCGAGCGGGCCGTGGACGTTCCGCGGGCCCCCGGACGGGTTCCCCGGTCAGCACTACACGACGTCCGGCACGGCCATCTGGAACGGGCACGATGGCCAGCGGTACTTCCGGCTCCTCGGGAAGCTCCGTACGGCGAACGGCCTCGTCACCCCGCGGCTCGAGGACGCCACGATCACGTGGACGTGCCCGCCGACGCCGCCGTACGTCCAGGACACGAACCCGGCGTCCGGTCAGACCACCCACCCGATCAACGCGCCGATCTGGGTGAACTTCAGCGAGCCGATGCAACAGGGGACGGTCACCTGGGCGATCACGGGGATCACCCTGACGGGCTCCTGGTCGAACAACGACCAGACGCTGATGCTCACCCCGAACCAGAACTTCCGGGACTGCACGAACTACACCGCGCAGATCCTCACGGGCAGGGACGTGAACGACGACCTGAATCTCGTCGCGGGGCCTGTCCCGAACCCGTGGACGTTCCGGACGGTCTGCATCAACCCGTACATCGTGTCGACGAACCCGACGGACGGGGCGTTCAACGTCCCGGTCGGACAGTCCGTCGTGGCCACGTTCAACGAGCCGATGAACATGGGGACGGTCACGTTCACCGTGACGCCGGACCCCGGAGGGCTCGCGCCGTCGTGGAACGGGAACCGGGACCAGCTGACGATCGGCCACACCGCCTTCGTAGAGTGCACGGTCTACACCGTGGAGGTCACGGCCGGGGTCGACGACCAGGGCCTCCCGCTCACGGCGGGCCCGGTCCCGAACCCGTGGAGCTTCTTCACGTTCTGCCCGAACCCCGTGATTGTCGCCACGAACCCCGCAGACGGTGACACGGGCGTCGCGCTGAACGCCCCCGAGCGGGTCACGTTCAGCAAGGCGATGAACATCGCGACCGTGACGTACACGATCAACCCCGGGGTCACCTGGGGCGACGTCCGGTGGACCGCGGGGAACACCGTCCTCACGCTGTGGCACAACGCCTCCCTGTTCGCGGAGATCACGCGGTACACGTTCCGCGTGACCGGCGGCACGGACACGGGCGCCCTCCCGCTCGTGCCGGGCCCGGTGCCGAATCCGTTCAACTTCACGGCAATCGGCATCAACCCGTTCATCCAGTCGACGGACCCCGCGGCCGGGGCCACGCGCATCGCGACGGGAGCGAACATCGTGATCACGTTCAGCGAGCCGATGATCGAGGCCAGCGTATCGTTCACGTTCAGCGACCCTGGAATCACGTTCACGCGGACCTGGAACTCCAACCCTCCGGCGGATACGGTTCTCACCCTCACCCACGTGACGCCCTTCAGCCAGTGCACGCTGTACACGGTGCAGGTCCTCTCCGGCACGGACCTGGCGGGCCTCCCGCTCGTCCCGGGCCCCGTCCCGAACCCGTGGAGCTTCCGGACGATCTGTCCGCTTGGGGCACCGCGCGGCCTCACTCTGCTCCGGCTGCCGCCCTCGACGATCCTGCTGGACTGGGCGGACGTGGTCGGGGCGACCGCGTACAAGGTGTACGAGTCCCAGAACCGGTTCGCGAACTTCCCGTCCGGGTGGACCCTGGTCGGGACGCCGGCGGCGAGCCAGCTCACGGTGGGCACGCTCGCGGACGGGCTCACGCACTACTACGTCGTGCGTGCGACGGACGGTACCCAGGACGGCCCGAACTCCTCCATGGGCGTGAAGACCGTGCTCACGTTCGGTCACTCGACCGTGAACACGAACATCGCGTGGTTCTCCCTGCCGTACACTTCGATCTACCGGAGGGCGAGCGACATCGCGACGGACCTCGGCCCGACGAACATCAATTTGATTGGGAAGTGGGACCCTGCGAGGCAAACCTCGGACGTGTACTACTACTCAAGGGGCCGGTGGCGGGGCACGGACTTCGCGATCAACCCGGGCGACGGTCTGTACCTCGGCGTGAACCAAGCCTTCCCCTGGATATTGACCGGGACGGACGCGGACGTGACGCTCTCCTTCACGTTGAACCCGCCCGGGAAGCAGAACGTGAACTGGGTCGGCCTGCCGTACACGGGCGTCTACCAGAGGGCGAGCGACCTCGGGACGGCCCTCGGCTCGACCCGAATCACGGAGATCGGCCTGTGGGACGCGTCCACGCAGAGCGTCACGCGGTACTACTGGACGGGCTCGACGTGGGCCGGGACGGACTTCACGTTCGCGCCCGGGGCGGGCCTGTACATCATCATCGTCTCGACCTTCACGTGGACGCCCGCGCTCATCACGCCGGCGGTCCCGTAGGCGGGCGTCCCTCGCGAGATCGGGAACTCGGAGCCCGAGTCGCATGGAGCAGCGGGAACGCTGACTCCCTTGAAACGCGGTCGATAAGATGAGCGCGCCAGAAACTTATTTACCACCCACCCCGTTGCTGGCCCCGGATTCTGTGGGAGGAGGCGCCTCGCCTAACAGGGGGACTTGGGTCATGAGGAGACGGTTCTCGGTTGCGTTCGCGATTGCAGTGTTGGTGGCTTCAGGTCTTTTCGTGTTCGCCGCGAATCCCGCGGTCGCTCCGTCCAAGACGTGGACGTCGGACGCGGACTTTTCGGGGGGAACGTTCGCGGCCACGCGCGTGGTGGGCACGGGCCCCGGCGCGTCGATTGAGCTCGCTATTGACCCCACGCCGAACTGGGTCAACATGGCGCCGACGGTCGCTCCGTCCACGCGGCGCGGCCCCGCGCTCACGTACGAGACGGTCCACAATGTCGTCCTGATGTTCGGCGGCACGCTCACGAGCGGGACCTACTCGAACGAGATTTGGACGTACGACACGGTTTCGAACGTGTGGACGAACATTACCCCGGGAGCGAGCCCGCCGGCGCGATGGAGGGCGGGATTCTCGTACGATCCCGTCGAACAGGTGGCGGTCCTCTTCGGGGGCGCGGACGTGGCAGGCCCCCGGGCCGACCTGTGGGAGTTCGACGTGAACGCGGGCACCTGGGCCCAGATCATACCGACGGGTCCCGCGCCCCGCCCGCTAAACAGCAACCCCCTCGTCTACGACACCGTGGTCCGCAAGCACATCCTCGTCGGCGAGGACCCCCTGGGCCCCGCGACCTTGACATGGGCGTACGACGCGGGGACGGACTCGTGGGAGAACAAGAACCCCGCCGGGCCCCCCGAGGCGCGAGCGGGACACACGCTCAGCTTCGACCGGGCCGTCGGAGAGACCGTGCTTTTCGGCGGGGCGGAAGGCCTGACCGTCTACGGCGACTGGTGGTCCTACAACGCGACGACCAACACATGGGTCAAGGACGGGGACTACATCCCGAACGTCACCCCCAACCCGCGACTCGACCACGCGATGATCTTCGGTCCGAACGCGGCGAACCTGATGTTCGGCGGGGTCGACTCGGCCAGCGCATACCTGCCGGAGACATGGGTGTACATCAGCACCGGGAACCTGTGGTTCCAGCCCCCCGTGGGCACCGCCCCCGGAGGGCGGAGGGATCACGGTCTCGCATGGGACTCCGCCACGGACCGGGTCGTCATGTTCGGCGGGCTCCTCTCGGACGGTGCGACGTACACGAACCAGACCTGGGTATGGCGCACGGGCTACTACAACACGGGGAACTACGAGAGCCCGACGTTCGACGCGGGCTGCGTGAACGTGGACTGGCAGGACGTCTGGTGGAACGACACCCGGCCCGCGACGACGACCGTCCGGTTCAAGCTCGCGAGCTCGATGTCCCCGACCGGCCCGTTCACCTTCTACGGCCCCGACGGCCTCCCCGGCACGTTCTACACGACCGTGGGGACGGCCGTGTACCCGGGCCACGACAACCAGCAGTACTTCCGCTGGCGGGTCTACGAGACGACGGGGGACACGAAGGTCACGCCCTCAATGCACGACTTCTCGGTGAACTTCGCGTGCCCGGTGGCCCCGCCGTACATCGTATCGACGTCCCCAGCGAACGGGGACACGGGCGTGCCCGTGGGCGCGGACATCGTGATCACGTTCATCGAGGCGATGCAGCAGGGGACAGTGCTGTACACGTTCAGCGACCCCGGCGTGACGTTCTCGGAGTCGTGGAACGGCGCGAGCACGGTCCTCACCCTGAGCCACACGACGCCCTTCACGGAGTGCGCGGTCCAGACGATGCAGATCACCGCGGGCAGGGACCAGAACGACAACCTGGACCTCGTCGCCGGCCCCGTCCCGAACCCGTGGAGCTTCACGACGGAGTGCGTGAACCCGTTCATCACGAACACGGTCCCCGCGGACGGAGACACGAACGTCGGGTTGAACCAGGCAATCATCATCACGTTCAGCGAGGCGATAGACACGGGGAGTCCCGGGACCGTCACCGTCAACCCGTCGGCGGACCCCTTGACGCCGACGTGGTCCGTCGGCGACACGGTCCTCACGGTGACGCACGCGCCGTTCACCCAGTGCACGGTGTACACCGTGACGGTCGCAGGCTTCACGGACCTGCAGAGCCTCCCGCTCGTCGCGGGCCCGGTGCCGAACCCATGGAGCTTCACGACAATCTGCCCGCTGACCGGCCCCGCGAACCTCCGGGTCACGGTCGTCGGGGCGGACGTGCAGCTGGGCTGGGACCCCGTGCTCGGCGCGTCGTCGTACAACGTGTACAGCGCGGGGAACCGCTTCGCGACGTTCCCGTCCGGCTGGACCCTCCGAGGGTCCCCCGTCGTGACGACGTTCCTCGCGACGACGGACGGCTCGGACGGCCAGACGCACTACTACGTCGTGCGCGGGGCCGCCGGTGCGACGGAAGGCCCGAACTCGTCCATGGGCGTGAAGATCGAGCTCGCCTTCGGGCACTCCTCGACGAACACGAACATCGCGTGGTTCTCCCTGCCGTACAACTCCGGCTACACGCGGGCGAGCGACATCGCGACCGCGCTCGGGTCCACGAACATCGACGTCGTCGGGAAGTGGGACCCCGCGAGGCAGTCCTCGGTGATCTACTACTACTCGAGGGGCCGGTGGCGGGGGACCGACTTCACCGTCAACGCGGGCGACGGCCTGTACCTCGGAGTCCGGCAGGTCTTCTCCTGGACGATCACCGGGACAGACCGGTCCGTCGCCCTCTCCTTCACCCGGAACGGCGGGACGATGGGCAACGTGAACTGGAAAAGCCTGCCGTACACCGGCGTGTACCAGAGGGCGAGCGACATCGCGACCGAGCTCGGCTCGACCCGGATCACGGAGGTGGGCCTGTGGAACGCGGCGACGCAGAGCGTCACGCGCTACTACTGGACCGGCTCGACCTGGGCGGGGACGGACTTCACGTTCGCGCCCGGGGCGGGCGTGTACGTGATCGTGGCCTCGAGCTTCACGTGGACTCCGATACTGATTACGCCTGCAGTGCCGTAGGAGGATGACGAGATGCGAACCAAGCTTCTGATCGTGCTGGTGGTGTTGGGACTGGTGGCGGTCGGCCTCTCCGCGGTGGACGTCGCGCGGGCGATACCGTTGCCGCACACCGTGGAAGGAAGCGTCGGGCCGAACCCGGCCCCCGGCCTGGGGAATCCTTCGAACCCCGCCTCGGCCGTCTACTATCTGACGAACCGGAACAACGAGACCCCGCAGGTCAAGGCGGACATTCAGGACGCGGACGGAGTGAACCTCGCCACCCACGGGATGGACGTCGGGAGCGGCTGGACCGACCCCTTGACCCTCGAACCCATCTGGAAGCCGGGCGACGAGGTCGTCGTCGTGATCGAGACGGTCCGGGGCAACAACGGGTGGAACGGGCCGAACTGGACCACCTCCAGCGACGGCATCCTGACGACCCTCAACGTCGACACCCTCCCCGCGGCGAACATCGAGCAGATCCCCACCCTGGCCCTGAACAAGGGCCCCGCGTGGGTGGACGTGACGTGGACGGGCCTCGCGGACGGGAACGGGAACGTGGTGAACTACACGGTCTACCGGGCCCAGAGCATCACGGGTCCGTGGGCGATGATCGGGCGTAGCGGCCCGCAGGTGCCGAGCGGCCCGATGTCGTACAACGACACGGGTCGGGCCCAGGGCACCTGGTGCTACAAGATCGCCGTGGACTACCGGGACACCGCGACCACCTGGTACACGACGGCCGGGACCTCGGAGGGGTCCTGCGTCGCGATCGGGAGGGCCCCGTTCATCACGTCGACGAACCCCATCGACACGGAGGCGAACGTCGTGGTCACCACGAGCGTGGTCGTCGTGTTCAGCGAGGCGATGAACCCCGGCACCGTGACGTGGGTGATCGCCCCGCCCGGCATCACGTTCGTCGCGAGCTGGGACGTCCCCTTGACGACCCTCACCCTGACCCACGCGGTGCCGTTCACGCAGTGCCAGGCGTACACGATGACGATCACGGGCCGGGACGCGGACGACAACTTCCCGCTGAACCCCGCCCAGGGCGTGCCGAACCCGTGGACCTTCACCGCCTTCTGCCCGAGTCCCCAGATCACGGTGACGAGCCC
>Ga0209324_10004079_pt1 | contig 10008 bp, 11 predicted proteins | sample Rifsed19ft3_FD_184015 | JGI IMG/M metagenome (GOLD analysis project Ga0209324, IMG submission 184015) | Soil microbial communities from Rifle, Colorado, USA - sediment 19ft 3 (version 2) | ecosystem: Environmental > Terrestrial > Deep subsurface > Rock core/Sediment | place: Rifle, Colorado...
AATTTTGCTAGCGGTTCGCGTATATTCAACCTCGAATCTACGGTGATTTTCCCGCAGGGACTTTCACCCATTAGTTAATACCCATGCTGGGCGTACACAAAGGCATCCAGCGGACAGCATACAGCCGCCGCTGATGCCTGTTTTTGGTGTTTAATCTAATGAAAAAATCAAAAAACTGGTATTCTTCTTAAGGTTTAGTTTTTTTAAAGGGAAAATGCAATTTCAGTAAGAAAATGGTATAATAACTATCGAATTTACTCAGCAAAACTTCTGTAAATATTATTAAGAGAGGAGAGGAGTGTAATATATGATAGCTTGCTGAGGACGATCCTAAAATGAAGGCTGTAGAGGCATATATAATTTCTGCGAGTGCCGGTAAGAAATTTGAGCCGGGCAAGCACTAATAGGCGCCCGGAAAGATTTTTAAATCCAAAATCGTAAATCTAAAATATCTTCGTTTTGATTTGGCCAGGGGAGGAGAATAACACTGAATGAAAAATGAAAATTTTAATGATGCAGAGGCGCTGAAGATTGCAATAAACATCGAGGAAGAAGGGTTAGAATTTTACTCTATCCTCATGAAAAATGCCAAAGACGAGAAGGTCAAAGAAATCTTTTCACAACTCGCTTCAGCCGAAAAGAAACATCTGGCCCTTTTTCAAAAGGCATATGCTGAAATAACTTCTCCGGCAAGCACCATGCAGGGCTGTGAAGACTACACGGTTGATCTGTATCTCAAATATCTTGTTGATACCGGCATCTTCACCCAAAAAGGCGAAGCAAAGAGAATTGCGCTAGAGATAAAAACAGATATTGATGCACTTCGAATTGGCATCCAGGCGGAGAAGGACTCAATCCTTTATTACACCGAGGCTGCAAAAAATACCAAATATCCTGCGGGGAAAATGGCACTCGAACAACTGGCAAACGAAGAGAAAAAACACTTAAAATTACTTGCAGAACAACTAAAGGCATTAAAGAAACCGGTATCGTAACTTTATTTCATTGTAATCTATTGATTGGGCGCCATTTCACAAAAAGGCCAAAGGAGAATGGTATGAGAGAACGAATAGTAAAATACGGAAGTGCGTTGTTAGTAATGTTCGCCACAATGCTCATCACCTTGGGGTTAACATATGCCCAGGAAGAGAAAACCGGCAAGGCGGGAATCAAAGAAGAAAAAGGGGCAAAGGCTATCGTCCAAAAAAAGAAGTCCGTAAAGACAAGTTATGCGCCTGCAACCATAACTGAGTCCTTTGAAGACATGATGGCTCGAATGAAGACTGCTAAACCAGAAGTAACGAAGCGTCATATGGATTTACTTAATGAACGTTACGATTTAAGCGATAACCCGGCTAAAGACGTATCCATGTCTCGGGGAAAATCCATACAACAAGGTGTACGAGTTAAACTCCCGAAAGACGTGACCTGGGAAACCCTGGCATCTATGACGCCAGAAGATATCAGGGCAAAAGACCTTTTCCCAAAAGGTCTTTTGCAACTTCCCCACCCAAATCATGCTGAAGGCGGTATGCTCTTCCCCAAGTTTCATATCGACGAGATCAAGAAACAAGAGGGACGAGACCTCACCCGCTTTGATCTGGATTATGACCTGCCTGATCATTTTTTATCCGAGTTTCCACCGCCAATTTATTTGACCACGCGGCCTGACCTGGGCGACGTCTCACAGGGTAAGCTGGTGACCATCGCCAACTATTACGAATTATTCAATGGGATACTGAATCCCAAACAGCTTGAAGGCTTGAGACTGTTGGTGACGCCTTTCCCTCAGCAGAATTTCAACCAAACGGAAGACCGCCGCTCGGAACAACCGAGTCGTGGGGTTGTCTGCTTTGATTGCCACGTAAATGGGCATACCAATGCCGCTACCCATCTGGTTGGCGACATCCGCCCCCAGGAATTTCGTCATCGTCTCGATACCCCTTCCTTGCGGGGGGTGAATATTCAAAGGTTGTTCGGCTCTCAGCGGGCATTGAAAAGTGTCGAGGATTTCACGGAGTTCGAGCAGCGCGCAGCCTACTTTGACGGCGACCCTGTCATTGCTACGAAAAAGGGTGTCAACATCCTTGAAAGGGGCAGCCAGGTGCACTTCATGGCAGAAGTTCAGGCGCTATTCGACTTTCCCCCGGCTCCCAAGTTGAACATCTACGGCATGCTGGATCAGAAAAAAGCGACAGAGGTTGAGCTTCGCGGGCAGGACTTGTTCTTTGGTAAAGCGAGATGTTCTTTTTGTCATCATCCTCCCTACTACACGGATAACCTCATGCACAACCTTAAAGCGGAGCGTTTCTACAAACCGCACATGTTCAATGGGCTCATGGCCAGCGCAGACGGCCCCATCAAGACCTTTCCACTGCGCGGCATCAAGGATTCTCCTCCGTACCTGCATGACGGACGGTTGCTAACCCTGGAAGATGCCGTTGAATTCTTTAACTTGATTCTTGAGGTCCAGCTTACAAAACAAGAAAAGGATGACTTGATAGCCTTTTTGAGGGCATTATAGATTTTTGATGGGTCTGCTTCGTTTGGCCCATCCTTACATGGGTTACAAATATACATTTTCACGATAGAGAGCCACCCCCTACCCCCGCCAGCGGGGGACAGACGGTAGTCCCCCTCAGTGAGGGGGATTAAGGAGGAGGCCCTTTGTTTGAAATTCCTTGAACGTAAATAATAGAAAACAGAAAGGAACATACAATGCGAAAGATGGGAATAGTAATAGGCATGATTTTTATTTTCAGTCTACTTCACGTCACCCAGTCATTTGCCCAACAAGGGATGCAATGGAGAGGAGGCGGCGGCTGGGGTAAGGACGCTCCGTACAGCAGGATGTATGACACAAAAACCCTTGAGACCATTAGCGGAGAAGTGGTCAGCGTGGATATAATTACCCCAATAAAAGGGATGTGCTACGGCGTGCACCTGATAGTGAAGACGGACAAGGAAACCATTTCTGTCCATTTAGGCCCGGGATGGTACATTGAAAACCAGGACACCAAGATCGAGCCGAAGGACAAGATTGAGGTTACGGGTTCAAGATTCGCCCTTGAGGGTAAACCTGCTATCATTGCTGCCGAAGTAAAGAAAGGGGACGAAATACTGAAGCTTCGAAATAAAAAAGGTTTTCCACTTTGGAGTGGCTGGAGAAGAAGCCAGGATTAAATGATGATGGATAAATCAAAAGTTAATCTCGTTATAGATGCCGTGATGTTTCTCTGTGTGATGGCAATTACAGGAATTGGGCTTCTTATAAAATATGTCTTATTACCAGGCAAGGAGACTGCGGCTGTCTATGGTAGAAAAGTAGATTTGTTCTTGTTTGGAATGGATCGTCATGCATGGGGAAGGATTCATCTTATCATTGCGTTTGTCCTTCTTGGCCTGCTAGCACTTCATGTAGTGCTTCACTGGAACATGATATTATCGGTATATCGCAAATTAATCGGGAGTGCAGTGGCAAGACGTATAGTTGCCGTAATCATTTTCGTAGTCGGTACGTTTCTTGTAGTTTCTCCCTTTTTTGTAAAACCTGAAATACAAAAATCTGAACGAAAAGGACGGTAGAGTTCTGAAAATATTGGAGGACAATGATGAAAAAATCTTTAGGGGCAAAAACGATAGTATATCCAACACCCGTATTTATTGTAGGAACTTACGATACAGCGGGAAAACCAAATGCGATGAACGTTGCGTGGGGAGGGCTTTGCTGCTCCAGTCCTCCCAGTGTGGCGATTTCTCTCAGAAAGGCAACGTATACGTACGGGAATATTGTAGAACGGAAGGCATTCACAATAAACATCCCTTCTGAGACCTATGTAAAGGAAGCCGATCACTTCGGGATTGTATCAGGAGGCAAAGAAGACAAGTTTTCAGCAACAAAACTCACTGCTGTAAAGAGCGATCTCGTGGATGCCCCTTATATCAAGGAATTTCCTCTCGTTCTGGAATGTAAATTAACCCATACCGTTGAAATCGGATTACACACCCAGTTTATTGGTGAGATCGTGGACGTCAAAGTTGAAGAATCCGTGCTCGGAGAAGGTGGAACAATCGATATAGAAAAAATGCGCCCTTTCTTGTACGCCCCGGAAATCCGCGCCTATTATGGGATTGGCAAGTGTCTTGGCAAGGCATTTTCCGTAGGCAAACAAATTTAAGGTTTAGGAATTTTCAGTCTGGTAGGGGTAATTCATGAATTACCCCTAGAGGTAAAATCATGTCCATTACCAACGCAGACATCAGCGTCCTAATAGAAAAATTCGGGAGTGTCACCCCCGATATTCTGAAAACCATCGGTTGGACGCCTCTGGTAAAATTGAACAAGATCACGCGTGACATAAAGCCAAACATCTTTGCCAAGTTGGAATTTCTCAACCCTGCCGGGAGTGTCAAAGACAGGATGGCCTTGTTTATCATCGAAGATGCTGAAAGGAAGGGACTTTTAAAACCCGGCGGAACTATCGTAGAAAACTCATCGGGCAATACTGGCGCTGCACTTGCCATGATTGCAGCGGTAAAGGGCTACAAATGTATAATCACCATGCCTGACAAAATGAGTGATGAGAAAAAGAACCTGATGAAGGCTTTTGGGGCAAAAGTGATTGTAACACCCACGGATGTCCCTCCTGATTCACCCGAAAGTTATTACAGCGTCGCCAAAAGAATAGCCAGAGAAACCCCAAATTCATACTATCCAGACCAGTACAATAATCCCAGGAATATCGATTCCCATTATCACACCACCGGACCTGAGATATGGAAACAGACAGGGGGAAACATCGATTACTTTGTTACCGGGATAGGCACTGGCGGCACACTGAGTGGGGCAGGGAAATATCTTAAGGAAAATAATCCTGAGATACAGATAATTGCAGTTGACCCTGAAGGCTCAGTTTTTTATGATTATTTCAAAACCGGAAAGCTTATAAAACCGCACGTATACAAGGTAGAGGGAATTGGAGAAGACTATCTCGTAAAGGCTATTGATTTTAACCTTATAGACGACATCATTCAGGTACATGATAAAGAGTCATTTTTGATGGCAAGGAGACTGGCAAGAGAGGAAGGAATCTTTGCAGGAGGATCAAGCGGCAGCGCCGTATGGGCGGCCATGAAGATTGCCGGCGAAATAAAAGAAAGCAAAAATATTGTCGTCATCCTTCCGGATTCCGGCAGCAGATACCTCAGCAAAATGTACAATGACGATTGGATGAAGGCCAACGGTTTTTTAGATTAATATCAAAATTTGCATAAAACATATTTTTAAATAATCTCTGTATGCTCTGTGGTTAATTTAATTGTATAGGAATTTTCATTTAATTTATGCGGATCAAGGGATGTTAGGTGTAAAAATCTCCCTTAATAAAGGGGGACGCAGGGGGTTGTGTTTTTCTTCTCAAATGATAGAGTTATTTACAACCCCCTTTATCCCCCTTTTCTAATGGGGATTAACTTGTAACATAAGAATGAGGGATCGTATGAACCAAAGATTTGAAACACGGGCTATACATGCAGGCTGCGAGCCTGATTCCGGGACAGGCGCTATCATGACGCCCATATTTCAGACAAGCACGTATGTCCAGGAATCCCCCGGCAAACACAAGGGATACGACTACTCGCGAACACACAATCCAACCAGAACAGCCCTGGAAAAAAATATTGCCTCTCTCGAAGAAGGGAATTATGGGCTTGCGTTCTCATCCGGGATGTCCGCTATCACAACAATTACCCAAATGCTCAATGCAGGCGACCATATCATCTGCAGTGATGATGTCTACGGCGGAACGTTTCGATTATTTGATAAAGTATTGAAGAAATTCAACCTTGAATTCGATTTCATAGATTTAACCAATCTTCAATCGCTGGAAAGATATATAAAAAACACCACAAAGCTGGTATGGCTGGAAAGCCCTTCAAACCCGCTACTGAAGCTTATCGATATTGAAGCAACCGCCAGGATTGCAAAAAGCCGCGGCATAGTAACGGTTGTTGATAATACCTTTGCAACCCCTTTCTTTCAGAAACCGTTGAAACTCGGGGCAGACATCGTTATGCACAGCACCACCAAATATCTCAACGGCCACAGCGACGTTATCGGCGGTGCCCTGGTAATGAACGATCAGGAACTATATAACAAACTCCAGTTCCTTCAGAATGCGGCAGGCGGTGTACCTGGCCCTTTCGACTGTTTCCTGGTTCTTCGGGGGATTAAAACCCTTGCCATCAGAATGGAACGGCACGCAGGAAATGCCCTAAAAATAGCGCAATTCCTGGAAAATCATCCAAAAGTAAGAAAGGTCATTTATCCAGGACTCAGCTCACATCCACAGCACGAACTTGCAAAGAGACAGATGACCGGATTCGGAGGAATCGTAACGTTCTTTATCAAGGGAGGTCTTGAAGCGGCACGGAAATTTCTTGAAAGAGTAAAGGTATTCTCCCTAGCAGAAAGTCTTGGCGGTGTTGAATCCCTCATAGAACACCCGGCAATTATGACGCATGCATCTCTCCCAAAAGAAGTGAGAGAGAAAATAGGAATATCCGATGAGCTTATCAGAGTTTCTGTAGGAATTGAACATGTGGATGATTTGTTAAGTGACCTTAAACAGGCTTTAACTTGACGTACAGGAATTTCCATGTAGGGGTTGAAGATTTTCAACCCCTACAAGTGGCTGCCAAAGGCAGCCTAATTTAATCGTGTAGGAATTTTTATTTATGCGGGTTATACGATGTAGGGCGTAGAGAATCCCCTTTGTTAAGGGGGACTTAAAAGGAATAATAACAGAAAGGAGGTCCTTATGCCGGTACAGAGGTTAAAAGAATTTTTGGATAGCCACAACATTAAGTATGTCACCATCAGCCACTCACGGGCATTCACAGCCCAGGAAACCGCAGCATCTGCTCATGTTCCGGCGAAAGAATTGGCAAAAACGGTTATGGTGAAAATCGATGGGAAAATGGCAATGGCCGTGCTTCCTGCTTCCTCTAAAGTGGATTTTGACCTTTTGAAGAAAGTGATGGGGTCGGGTAAGGTTGAAATTGCCAGTGAAAAAGAATTTAAAGATATGTTCCCAGAGTGCGAAATTGGCGCCATGCCGCCGTTTGGCAATCTCTATGGAATGGAAGTGTTTGCGGCAGAAAGTCTGACCGAAGACAAAGAGATTGCTTTCAACGCAGGCTCTCATAGGGAACTGGTCAAGATGGCATACAAAGATTTTGAGAAGCTGGTAAAACCAAAAGTAACGAACTTTTCTGTGGAAATGAAATAATTAAGCGCGGTATTACTTCGAAACAATAAAAGCTTTTGGAACCACTGATTATTCAAATTTTTTCTGTGTAATCTGTGAAATCTGTGGTTACAGTAATTTTTTCATATTTGAAATAATCCGATCATTCTATGTCAAATGATATCAAAACTATATTAGAAACAGCCATTTCAGAAGAGATGAAGGCCAGCCGGTTTTATTCAAATTTGGCGCTCCAGATGGAAGATAAGGGCGCACAATTGAAATTTGAGGTCATGGCTGCCATTGAGATGAGGCACTATGAATCCCTGCTATCGTATTACCAGGAGAAATTCAACCAAACACCCACATTGCCGGAAACGGGAGAATGCAAGATAGTTCGGCCTGAAACGCCGCAAAAGACGGCATCTTTTGCGGATGCCATCAAGGTCATCCTGGATACAGAACTGAGGGCGCACGAATTTTACAAAAAGGCATTTGAGACCTCAACGGATGAGAATGACCGGAAGATTTTTAAAGCGCTTGCAGATATGGAACAAGCCCATTACGAGCACTTCAGGACGGAATATAACTACATGACAGAATCCACCATCCGTTTCGCCAGCGAAGACATCCCGTGGATGATGGAGGTATCCTGAGAATAAAAAATAAAGATATGAAACTTCCCAATTGTAACAGCGTTTACATCCCACCATCAAAACTAAACGAGTATTTATTGTCAGAAACTCATATAATTGGTAAAAAATATATCATTGAAGGCTTCTTAGAAACACCAAATAAAACTATCATAAAAGTGCGCACCATTTGGGTTATTGAGACAAAAGAAAGCAATCCACGTTTTGTCACAGCATATCCAATTAACTCAGCAAATACGGAGGTTTAAAATGATTCACGAATTAGGTACGGTTGTTCTTTCTCGCGATATTAAAGAAAACGGCTTGAAAAAAGGCGATGTAGGCGCGGTAGTGAATTGCTACGAAAATGGTAAGGCATTCGAGGTTAAATTTGTAACTTCTGGCGGCGAAACAATCGCCCTGTTAACGTTAACTCAAGAAGACATCCGTCCAATAAACCGCCGTGAAATTTTGCACGTCATGGAACTTGCTTTAGTTTAGCAATAGAGTTATGTAGGCTGGGTTGAGCAAAGCGAAACCTAACAATGCAAATTATTTATGTCTCACTTTTCTCATCTTCAATATTACATCCTTCTTGACAAAATAGTTTATTTATTCTATAAATTGAACAACACACTTCCTTATGATATTAAAAATAGCCGCATATAGTCATGATGTTAATGATACAAAAAGAAAGGATTCGTCATGCTTATTGATATTGCGGGTAGAATCAGTAATGTTTATCTTCCGCGCACTAAGGCTTTATTGCCTCTCTTCGAAACAATTGTAAATTCTATTGACGCACTGGAAGACCTTAACAACTTGAATTGCGGGGAAATTACCGTCTATATTGAGCGTGATCATTCACAAGGACAACTTCTTGACTCCGATACAACCTACTATCCAATAAAGAATTTTTTGGTGGAAGATAACGGACCGGGATTTAATGAAGATAATTTCGTTTCATTCAAAACCTCGGACACTACTTATAAGAAAAACAAGGGAGGTAAAGGTATTGGAAGGTTTCTTTGGCTTAAAGCATTTGACAGTGTTACCATTCAGAGTGTTTTTCGTGATGGCCAAGCGTACCGCGATCGAACTTTTAACTTCCTTTTATCCGCAAATGGTATTGAAGGAGGTGAAACTTTTACACCTTCAAAACAGAACTCGCTGAAAACGACCGTACATCTTAAAGGGTTTAAGAAAGATTTTGAAGAACAGTGTCCCAAAAAACCATCTACCATTGCTCATAAAATTATCGAACACTGTCTTTCCGTATTCCTGTCTGATAATTGTCCCAACATCTTCTTAGTAGACGGCTCAGATCAAATCAATTTAAAGCTTTTGTTTCAAAAAGAATATCAGGCTAATTCTTTAAAATGCACTTTTAAAGTTAAGTCGGAAACATTCAATATGGCTAGCATGAAGTTATTACGATCAAGCGACCCATATAATCATAGAATGCATTATTGTGCAAACAACAGAGAAGTATTAAGTGAACCGCTTAAGGACGACATACCAGATCTTAATCATAAAATTACAACTACCGATGGAGAACCATTCTCATATCTGACATTCGTATCAGGAGAGTACTTAGACAAAAGCGTTAATTCTGAACGAACAGATTTTAATATTCCGAAAGAACCTACTTCATTGTTAAAAGACATAGTTAGTGTCTGAACGAAAACACCCTTTTTGTAAAAATACCAGGATGATTTTCCATCCACCAATAGATAATTTTAAAATTTGAGGTTGGGTTTTTGCTAAAAATACGGTTCTTTTACCCGTTTCCCTTGTTTTCCCCTTTATTTTAGCCTTGTCTGGACGTACCTTCCTCCCGGCAGACTGTTTTTCTTAGTGTTTTCCGTTTGCTTAGGCGGCTTTTTGCGACTTTTCACACTGCTCCCGTGCCTTCTCCTGAAGCACGTTTCCCAGCTTGTGCAAGTTCGCAGCTAACACGCCCAATGCACAATATCTTTTAAAGGCCTTCAACCCTTTGTCAGGACACCTATCCAAGCCGTGATGCTCCAAACGATTGATATCCGATTCTACCGCCGAGTGCTTGTGCCTTAGCTTCTTAAACGTCTTACTCGATTCCTCTTCCTGTTCCGCCTTATTCTTCTTGCCCT
>Ga0209324_10004087_pt1 | contig 10000 bp, 8 predicted proteins | sample Rifsed19ft3_FD_184015 | JGI IMG/M metagenome (GOLD analysis project Ga0209324, IMG submission 184015) | Soil microbial communities from Rifle, Colorado, USA - sediment 19ft 3 (version 2) | ecosystem: Environmental > Terrestrial > Deep subsurface > Rock core/Sediment | place: Rifle, Colorado...
TTTAAGGAGACAGATTCAGATGCTTGTGCTATAGGTAAGATGCTGTTCCTTAGAGATTATGACATAGTCAGGATTAAGTCATATTTGAAGGGTAAAAAAGTTTTAGTAAGGGAGTCTTAGAACAACTAATGGAATTAACGAGTGGTAGAATATTATTAAAACGCTTAACGCCAGAAGATGTCACTAAAACCTATGTTGATTGGTTATATGATAAAGAAGTTACGCAATTTTTAGAGTGTAGGTGGGGAGTATTTACAGAGGGACATCTTAAAACATACGTCAAGAACATGAGCGAGAGTAGTGAAAATATTTTATTTGGCATTTTTTTGAAAGAAAAGAAGGAACATATTGGCAATATAAAGATTGGCAAAATTAATTATGTACATAAATTTGGAGATGTTGGTTTACTTATAGGTAACAGGAATATGTGGGGTAAAGGCTACGGAACGGAAGCTATAAAGTTAGTTACGTGTCACGCTTTTAAAGAGATAAAGCTTAATAAGCTTACCGCAGGCATATATGCTAATAATGTGGGTTCTTATAAAGCATTTATGAAAGCTGGTTACGAGAAAGTGGGTATATTGAAAAAACAAATGATTTACAAAGGTTATTATGTAGATCAAATAATTGTTGAAAAGCTGAATGTGTTGGATTAAATGATAAAGGCATGTTGTTAATAGGTAAAATGGGTGGATAGGTACAAGTCAATCGTTGTGGAATCCAGGGCATAGACAGCAGTTGGATCAAGATCTATACAAAATTCATCATTGCTATAGAGGTCTCTTGATTCTATGAATCAATACTTGAGCAAAATCAGCGTAGATACACCAGTTTCTGTTCTCATTTGCGTCTGCCAGATCACTACGAGAAACCTTATCCCGAATTCCCCTATGGTAGTGTTCTTCTTGCATCAAGCGCAGGCACGTTTCAATATCTTGGAGACTTTCTCTGTAAGTTAATAGGGCAAATGCCATACAGAGAAATTGAACAGAGTATGAAAAGTTTTTTACTTTGTAATTACGCGGTAAATCTATTATATAAACCCATTGATGAATGAGAAATGACATGACTAATGATGATATTACTGATCTGAATGTTAAGAGAATGATGGATCTTCTTCGGGTATTATCTCCTTTTCCTCGTATGATAAATTCACCTGGACTAGATAAAACGTTTGAAATTATAAAACAAGTAATGCCTGATAGTATAATTCACGAATACCCTTCTGGAATGGAATGTGAGGATTGGGTTGTTCCTTGCAGTTGGAGTGCCAAGGATGGGGTCATGATGGATGAGACTGGCAATACAATAGCATCTATTGAAGAAAATCACTTGTTTGTCGTGCCATATAGTGAATCGGTAGAGGGCTGGTTTACAAAGGAAGAGATTGAGAGGCATTTATATACACGGTCTGATAGACCCAACGCATTTTCGCTTGAACATCGTAATGCTTACGACTATCAGTTAGTGGATTGGGGGATAACTTTGCCATACAACAGGTGGATAAATCTTTCACAGAAAAAGTACTATATTAAAATTGTGGTTGATTGTAAGCCTGGGAGCATGAAAGTGGCAGAATATTTTTTGGAGGGTAGACGTCCTGAAACAATATGTATTTGTGCACATATAGATGAATTATGCAACGATAATCTTAGCGGTTGTGTTGTTGCTGTAGAATTAGCGAGATACCTTGAGCGCTTGCAAAATCTTCAATATTCTTACCAATTGCTTTTGGTGCCAGAAATGTTTGGTACACTTTTTTATGTATATTCTAATTTAGAAAAGATAAAAAAAACCGTTGGGATGTTAAATCTTGAGGCGTTAGGAACAGGCTTTGAATGGTGCTTAAAAAAAGCGCACAAACAAAATACACGGATAGAGAAGGTTTTACGAAGTGCCATGGAAAGGGAAGGAATAAGTTTTAAGGAAGTTGGTTTTTTTGAAGGTTATGGTAATGATGAAAGGGTTTATGCCTGGCCAAGTATTGGTATTCCTGGAGTTAGTCTTCAGAGATACCCGTTTGAAGAATACCATACTAGTGATGATACTCCTTCAATTATAAACAGCCAGTTTCTTTTTGAAGCTTTCGAAATTGGAAAGATATTTATACAGATATTAGAGAAAGATTATGTTCCACAGTATACGAAAAAGCTTCAACCATGGCTTACTCGCAACGGATTGTACTTTGATTGCCAAAAAACCCCCGAAGATTTTCAGAAATTTAATAATATAGTCCTATTTGGAGTAAACGGTAGATTAACAATTATGGAATTGGCCAAAGCTGCTGGGCTGGATTTTTTTCATGTCTATGATTATATTGAGAAATTTGTGCAAAAGGGACTCGTTAAAAAGTTAGATGTTGAATGGAGTTGAAATGTTTATAAAAGGTAATGGCGATCTTGGTTTTATCATTTGTTTTGAGTTTTAATTTGGGTCTAATATGCGAAACTAATAAATAATTTAAAGCGGTTATTTATGAATTACAATAAGCTAAAAGAAGAATTAGTAAAGATTTTTAACAAGATAGGAGTTAAGTATGGGCGAACTGTTTTTGTTCAATCCGAGTTAATATCTTTTATGGATGCTGCAAGGCAAGTCACGCCTAGCGTTTTACCCGAACTTATCACGGATAGTTTATTAGAGGCAGTTGGCGACACTGGTACTGTGGTTGTTCCGACTTTCACAACTGACTGTGCACGTAAAGGTGTGCCTTTTGATTTGGTTCACACACCATGCGATACTGGTTTGCTTGCAAATTATTTGAGGTGTCTACCAGATGCATCTAGAAGCTTACACCCAGTATTATCTGTTTGTGCATTGGGCCGTCTCGCGAAGCATTTTACTAAAGATATCAGTAGGGGGTGTTATTGTTTGGATTCACCATTTGACCGCATGGCATTGGAGGACACTATTATAGTACGTTTGGGGATGGCATGGAACTTATCAAATACGTTTTCCCATTACATAGAAAATAGGCTTAGCCTACCATATTTATACAATAAGGTCCTCGACTTCATTAAAGTGAGCATTGATGGTTTACCAGTTGATCAATTGTTTTACATGTCGGTGCGATATCTAGATTTTGATATTCAATATGATCATAGGCGACAAATTGAGGTAGTGGCACAAAGTGGTTTTGTTCGTTTTGCACAATGGGGTGGGGGAATATTGTATTCTATCGAGCTCAAAGATTATATGGAGCTTTTAAAATATCACTTGAAAAAGGATTCCTTTTTTTTGTTGTCACGTCGTCCTTCTTTTCGTCAAGGGGAACGCCCCTTTGATGGTTCAGTCATAAAAAATCTAGACGAATAGATTTAATCTTTAGGTATAAAACTTTCTAGAGAAATTACGGATTTACCAACTATTAGAACGTGAAATTGCGAAAAATAATTGTTTAATTCCCTTTAAACCAGATAGAGTTAATTGACATATTTAACAGTGGTGGTCGATATCTGAATAATATTGTTCTAATTTGATAAAATGGTCTTATGTAAGCGATTTTTGGTAATTAGTGATTCGTAGGAGGTGATAATTTGTGGATATAAATGAAAAACATTTTAGTGCTAAGTTTTATTATTTAGGAAATAGACCATATATTCAGGGTGTTGTTATTGTTGACCGTTTTTTGTCCGCGTTAAAATCTGTCCTAGAAGAGTTAAAGTTATCTAGAGAAGCTATTATGGTAAATCAGGTAAAGTTTATTAAGGAAGTTAAACATGACGGCTTGATAAAAATTACTACTGCAAACTTTGCGGAAGAAGAACAGCATATCAATAATTCAGTTACGTCTGAGATGATTTGTACTGTTGGGTATAGTAAATTTCTGTTACGATTGTATGAATGTTCTCCCTTAGTAATTACTGAAAGACGTGAAGATGGCGACAGTATGTTTGTGGAAAGGGTTCGTTTGACTAATGAGTTTGCTGGACATGCGATACTTCACAAGGTTTCTAACACTACCATGTTTTTAACTGGACTAATACAAGCTAATAAACAAATTCACTTGCTAGAACTTAATGATACTAATGGATTGTATGAAATTCGATGGGTCTACATGAAATCGTTTCCCATCTTTTTTAATAGTGGATTTCCTGATAAGATAGACTTGAGTATTTACCACCACGGCGCAAAAAAAAATGGAAAATTAACCTATACCTTAAATACTTTAAATTATATGCTGAAAAACAAAGAGTATAAAACCCAGTTTTGCTTTTATTATTTGGAAAGGTAATGAAAGATGGAGTTAAAGCCCGGGATTAAGGATATACAAGTGTACCTGCCAGAGAAGGTGGTAAGCAATCAGGAACTTGTGGAAGAATTTGGTTTTGATGCCGATTTCCTTGGAAAAAAAGTAGGAATAGTTAAACGTCATATAGCTTCCGAAAATGAAACAGTATCCGATATGGCAGTTAAGGTTGGCCGGATACTTTTCCATGAAAATCGGGATTTATCTCCAGAAACAGTTAATTTATTAGTTGTGTGTACGCAGAACAGTGACTTTAAAATACCTCATACTGCTGCAATTGTTCAAAATCAGCTTGGTATTCCATCTATTGCAACTTTTGACATAAATTTGGCTTGTTCTGGGTTTGTTTACAGTTTAGCTGTAGTCCTTTCTTTTATGGAATCGCAGGGTATGCAAAACGCAATATTGATTACAAGTGAAGCTTATTCAAAAGTGATAAACAAAAAAGACAGGGATACAATGGCGATATTTGGGGATGCAGCTTGTGCAGTATGGATAGGCTTAAATTGTGAATGTAGGCCGATGCAGTATTCTTTTGGCACCAACGGTAAGGATTATGATAAATTAATTTTAAAGGATGGGGGCAGTCACATTCCGTTACATACATATATACATAAAAAGAATCACTCTTCAGAAAACTCTGAGTGGCTTCATATGGATGGGAGAGAGATCTTTAATTTTATGTTAAAACAGATTCCAGGGGATACTCTTGGTTGCTTAGCGAAGAATGGTATGGCTATGAGCGATATAGATTATTTTATCTTCCATCAAGCGAACAAGTTTATGCTTGATTGTTTGTGCCAGAGGCTGAATATTCCAAAAGAAAAAATGGTATATTCCTTGCGCGAGACTGGAAATACTGTATCTTCAAGCATTCCTATAGCTTTAAAGCATCTGATGGAAACAAATAAATTATCAGGTAAAAAGGTTTTTATATCTGGATTTGGGGCTGGTTTGTCATGGGCTAGTACGGTATTAAAATTTAAATAATAAAAGGATTGTTATGGCTAAAAATTTGAATAACGATGAAGTGCTGGAAAAGATAAAGAAACTTATAAAAATAATAAATACTAATGAAAAAGATATAACAATGGAAACAGACGTCCGAGAACTGAAGGTGGATTCTCTAGATTTACTTAATTACTTATTTAGTATCGAAGAAACCTTTAGCATCAAAATTCCCAATGAAGCGGTTGAGGAAAATAACCTTTTTATAGTAAAGTCTCTGATTGCTTATATCCAAAGGTCTTAAGTCACAAGGTTTCGTGAAATATTAAACGCGAAATCCAAGATAGAATTTAGAAACAAGGAAAAGGTGTGATTAAAAATGAATTTTTTACTTGAGTTTTCAACAGTTGGCTATGATATTAGGAATTATATGGCATCTAAATTGTGCAAGTTGTATCCAGGTAGTAAATTTGCGGCTATTGTCGGGGCCCATAAAAACGTAATAGGTTATTTGAAAGAGCAAAAACTTGTAAAATATGATTTTATTTATAACATTGATAATATTGAAAAACGCTTTTTAGACGAAGAAATTGATTATGAAGAACTAAGAAAATTTGAAGAAACGATTCCTGAGAAAAGTTTATGGCGATTTATTGCCATGGATAAAAATTGGGGGCACCAGTTTAGCAAAGGAGCTTTAAATGTTAAACCATTGCCAAGAGGAAGTAGTTCAATGAAAAATATTTTAAAAGTAGCAGGAGGGTATCTAAAGTTTTATAAAAAGATATTTTCAGAATTTAAACCAGATATTGTAATTTTTAGAATGGGTATGCATTCAATGATGACTCCAATTCTTGAACAATTCTGCAGGAATAGGGGTATTCCATCCATTTCACCTGTCGGTACTAGAATCCAAAATTACATTGCATTAACACCAAACAAAGAATGTACATTTCCTCACATAAATAAAACATATAAAGAGATTATGAACGGTGAATTGGCTATTGATTCTTTTCTTGGTGAGAAATGTTATAACGAGCTTATTAAAAGTTTTGAAAAACAAAGCAGTGATTATTTTTTTGGTGTTGGAATTCATGATCAATTAAGGGAATTAAAAAATAAAAATTATAATTTTGTATTGTCAAATCTAAAAAACATTGCTAGTACAGTTTTACATTGGTATAGAATGAGAATATTGGAAAAGTCTAAAGAAGTAAATAGAATAGAAATATTTAATTATAGAAATCTTTATCATAATTTAAAATACAATTTATATCGTAATTATCAGGTAAAAAAACTATTATTTGATAAAAATTTTTATGATGACTTTAAGCCAAATGAAAAATATCTTTATTTCCCTCTTACTGTTACGCCTGAATATACGACACAAGTTCAGGCAAATATGTGGATAAATCAACTTTCAATCATTGAAGCGTTGGCAAAGAGTTGTCCTTGTGATTGGAAAATTTATGTAAAAGAACACCCAGCAAATGTTGTTTACAGAGCACGCCCTTTTTCCTTTTATGAAGATATTAAAAGCTATACAAATGTTAAATTAATTCCTGCTGATACCAATAACCACGAAATCATCAGACACTCACAATTTGTTATTAATATTGTTGGTACAACAGGATGGGAAGCGGTATTGTTTTATTGTAAACCCGTTATTAACTTTTCCGAGACTTTCTATGATGTTACAGGGCTTTCGAGGAGATGTTATAGTTTTATGGAATTATCAAAAGATATATATGATGAACATAAAAGGATAAATAAAATAAGCCTTGAAGAAAGAAAGAAAAGAATTATATCTCTATTGAATGCAATTATTTTAAATAGTTGCTGGTTAAATAACCCTAAGGCATTTGTTGGTGAGAAACCTCCTTATCCTGAAGGGGACATTAAGAATATTGGTGAAACGCTTGGAAGTGCAATAAAAAAATATTTAGATAACATAAAATATTAATGGTATAGTTTGGATATTTTTTGCCACTTTGTGTGGGATCTGTCCAAAAAGTAAATTTATGCAAATTTATTCCCCACGCATGCCTGAAAAATAACAGGCTATCCCCCACAAATGGGTGTTAAAACGCACCTTTTATGGGTATTCTTCCCTCTTGTTTTTACAGGAGGGAAAAGGACTTCGCTGAAAAAACATTTTAATAATTTACTAATCAGACGTTTGGGCGGTAATGAGATCCAATTATAAAAATAAACTATCTTGCATTTTTAGCCTTGTAATTACAACACCTTATTATAGTTGGATTATTATATTCCAACTGCTTAGTGGTTTTTTCAGTATAGCTGGTATACCAATGCTTATTCCTGTTCTTGAATATGTAAGGACAGACGTTTCAATAGAGGGAGATCGGAGATATTTAGGTTTTTTCGAGAAAGTTTTCAACTTTTTTGGTATAGAGCCAACCTTTTATATTTTTCTAGTATTTGCTTCCACTTTGATTATCTTTAGTCAGGCTTTGTTGTTCGTATCTACTATCGTTGCTCAGTATGGGCAACTTAAGATTTCAGGGGAGTATCGTAAAATACTGGTTAACTCTTACTTGGCTGCAGACTGGCTATGGCTTGCAAAAGATAAGTCTGGAGACATGAATAATGCTATTTTACGAGAAGCTGATTTAGCAGGTGTTGCTCATTTGAATTCGCAGCGGATAGTAATCTATTTGATTCAGGTAATTGTCTATTTGTATCTGGCCGTAAAATTATCTTTTTATGTAACAGTAATAGCATTTGTTGTTTATGGGATTTTGTTTTTTATTAATTCTAAGAATATTAATTATGTTCAAATACTTTCTAAAAATTTTAACGAAACATTTAAAAAACTTGCCTCATCGACGGCTAACATTTTACAGAATAAAAAATTTTTTAAATCATCCTTCGTCCACGAGGGGTTTATTAAGAGAATATTTCATCATGTTAATGAAACAATTCGATTGTCGAAAATTGTGAATATGCTAGAACAGTTACAAATATTCTGGACTTTTTTGTTTACTTTTGCTTTTCTGATCAGCTTGATAATGTTTCACCGAATGTTGCATGTTAGTTTTTCTGAGCTTCTTATAGTCCTTTTAATCTTTCAAAGATTATCTCCTCAGTTTAGTGCATTGTTTGATAATTTTCTTGCGCTGAATAAGCATCTTCCTGCACAACAATCTATTGCAAATCGTTTAAACAATCTTCATATACACAAAGAGAAGTCAGGGGAATATATATTTACATTCGATATGCCTATACGTTTTGAAAAGGTTAGCTTTAATTATCCTGATGGAAAAACAGTTATTAGTGATGTTAGTATTGAGATTCTGCCCTGTCAGACAGTTGCGTTTGTTGGTACTTCTGGGGCTGGTAAGTCAACAATGTTGGATCTTGCGCTTTGCCTTTTAAGGCCAAGAGCAGGCACAATTTTTTATGGAGATATTCCGCATTATAAATTGGATGTTTTTGCCTTTAGAAAAAATGTTGGTTATGTAAGCCAGGATGTCACCTTACTGGATGGAACATTAAAGGAAAATTTAACCATCGGTTATTCCGGGGCTGATGATCAATTGACTAAAGATATATGTAAAAAAATTCAAATAGATAAATTACTCAATGAATTACCAAATGGGCTTCAAACAGAGATAGGTGAAAATGGGATTAAACTTTCGGGTGGGCAAAGACAAAGAGTTGCGCTTGGCAGGGCACTTCTTATGCGACCTAAAATTCTTGTTCTTGATGAGGCAACGAGTGACTTAGATATGGAAACTGAAATGTTGGTACAGGAAGCCCTTAAGCAATTCGCTAAAAGTATGACTATTATTGTTGTTGCCCATCGACTTTCAACTATAAAATCGGCAGACATGATATATGTGATTGATGATGGTTTAGTTTGTGAAGCCGGAACATATTCAGAGCTATTAGATAAAAAAGGCAGATTGTATTACCTCGATTCTTTGCAATACCAGAGTTCGTAAACTTCAAAGATAACCTTTTCACGGCAGGATGTAAAATGGGTTGTTCTCTTCACATACTCAAAAACGCTGTTTTATAATGATATCTTTTAAATCTGTATGAGATTAAAAAATAAGGTTGCAATTATCACAGGAGGTTCTCGCGGTATTGGCAAGGCTACCTGTATCAAGCTTGCACGTGAAGGTGCAAAGGTTGTTGTTAATTATGCCAAGGATGCCGACATCGGAGAATTTATAAACGCTGCTAATGACGTTGTACATGAGATTGTTTCCACTTCATCTGAGGCAATAGCCTATGAGGCCGATGTTACGGACAAAAACGCAGTAGATAACATGATTGATTTCACGGTAAAAAAGTTTGACCACGTAGATATTCTGGTTGCCAATGCAGGTATCTGCCCCTTTAAGGAATTTTTAGAGATAGACGAAACCCTTTTAGACCGTGTAATCAGCGTCAACTTGAAAGGGGCTTTTTTTTGTGCTCAAGCAGCCTTGAAAGAGATGATAAATAAGCAGATTCAGGGACGTATTATTTTTACCAGTTCTATAAGTTCAATTTTTGGAGGTGAATTACAAACCCATTATTGTGCTACAAAGGGAGCTGTGAATCAGCTCATGAAGTCGATTGCTATTGCAGCTGGTAAACATGGAATTACTGTTAATGCTGTACTTCCCGGTACAGTTATTACAGATATTAATCGGAAAGAATTAGCGTTAAACCCCGAATTAAAAGAATATTTCATAAGACGTACCCCGCTTGGCCGCCTGGCAACACCAGAAGATATTGCAAATGCTATTTTGTTTTTTGCCTCAGACGAAGCCTCTTGCATTTCCGGGA
>Ga0209324_10004089_pt1 | contig 9996 bp, 13 predicted proteins | sample Rifsed19ft3_FD_184015 | JGI IMG/M metagenome (GOLD analysis project Ga0209324, IMG submission 184015) | Soil microbial communities from Rifle, Colorado, USA - sediment 19ft 3 (version 2) | ecosystem: Environmental > Terrestrial > Deep subsurface > Rock core/Sediment | place: Rifle, Colorado...
GGATGATCTGGTAGAGTTCATGAAGGCGTTATAAAAGAAGCCTAAATTGAGTGACCCGCCGACTCGGTGGGTCACTCAATTAATTTATGCGGGTTTTGGTTGTGGCAGACAAAAAATCCCCCTTAAAAAAGGGGGCTAGGGGGTTGTAAAATAGCCCAAAAAAAACACAACCCCCTCAATCCCCCTTTTCTAAGGGGGATTAACTCGATACTATTTTCAGGAAGAAGGAATACAAATGAATATCTCATGTAAGCAGATAACGTTAGTAGTATTTTTATTGTCGAGTTTAGTATCGGCATATACGATTTCGAATAGAGCATCTGCGTGTGGGGGCGGTGGTTCATCACCCGACGGGATTGCCTTGAAATTACGGGGAGTGAGCAACCTTGCCGAGGCCATTAAATTGAAAGCCGCTTTACAGAAGAACGAGGCTATCAAATGCGCAAATATCAGCCCGGATAAGACAGCGATATGCATCTCCATCCTCTGTCCGGGTGCAATCACAGAAGAACAGATTATTAAAGCAATCAAAGATGCCGGCTGTGACGCCTCATTGCCTGACTATCTTACTTTTAAAATTGATAATCTTATAAATGGATCTGATGGAGAAAGATTAAGAAATGTTTTGAATGAACTTCCGGGAGTCACGACCAGTGCTATCAACCTTGATACGAAAGAGGTTACCATTAATTACTATGAAGGTTGGATCAGGTTTGCAAGAAAGATAATCAAGACTCTGGAAGATAACGGATTTAAGGCTGTTGTGTATGTGGACACAGTTACCTTCAAGACGGAAGGGATGCTTGAGGTTGAGGCACATGACGTACGTGCATATCTTTTAGGCGTATTTGGAGTGTGTAATTCAGAAGTTGACATTGAAAATAATGAGGTAAAGGTTGGTTTTTATCAGGGATGGACGACAAAAGAAAAAATGATTAAAACTATTGAAGAGCGTGGGAATACAACGGTAAAACAGGACCTCATGGTGCTTAAAACATCCTAGCGCAGCTATGCTGCAAACAAATCAGTTCTCTCTTTATCCTTGTAAATGGGGGATAAAGTAAGGGGTTGTCTAAAAAGTTCGATTTTTAACTGTCATTGCGAGCGTGAGCGAAGCAATCTGTTTTGAAACCCTTTAAAATCAAGGGATTGCTTCAGTCGTTCCTCCTTCGCAATGACATGGTAATAACTTTTTGGACAACCCCTTACAGCATAATACAAATGAAGAGGTGATTCACCGATTGGGGAAAAATAATAACAAAAGTGTGAAGTATGTTTTGACAGTTGTAGCCTTACTTGTGCTGTGGGGCACGTATTGTTTTGAATCATGTGCTGATGTTTCGTATGCCGACCTGTTTTTGGCTGGGAAAGGTTACAAGCCTGTTGAAGATGCCTGGTCGATAAAACCACTGATTACATATCCTACCGATGGAAGCAACATTCCCGACAATCAACCCTACAGGGAATGGTGTATCAAAACCTTCAAAAACGGTGAACAAGTCTATGAGGCATATAAGGAAATTGCCTTTGGAATAAACTATCGTGCCGAACCATCAAAGACAGATTTCTGGCAGACACCGGTGGAAACAAGGCAGAGCAGGCATGGTGACTGCGAGGATTCTGTATTCTTATTCTTTTCCAAGCTTTCTAGGCTGGATATAGACGGTGACATCATATGGGGCTGGGTTATAGACAAAGAGAATTCGACTGCCTTTGCCCATGCATGGTATCAATTATTTGATAAACGGGGCAGGCCTTACATAGTGGAAGGTTTTTCGAAGGAGTGGAATGGGATTATACCTGTAGAGATGCTTGCCGAGGGAGAGAGACGTGTGCCGACATTCGTGTTGAGTCATAAACAGATGAATCGCGTGGTAGATGAAATGCTTCCGGGGTTTGATGAATCATTTGAGGCCGATCAATTCCCCTGGACAGTCTATATGAATAATTCCACGGTTATCAGGGAAATCTTCCAGAAACTTCAGGTCATGTTTGCCAGGTATCAGGGACAGTTGAATCAATCATTGTATTGAAGATATTGCAAAATATTCCAATAACAAATTGATTCGTTTTATGGTCATAAAATGGGGCTTCTAAGAGGCGTACTTTACATCAAACCCCTTACTAACGAAAAAAGCCATTCTGCTACCACCCATAGAATGGTTCCTTTTAGAAGCCCTATACTTTGAATGTTTTTTTTAAATTCATGAGTTCCTGATTCACGTTGATTTTTATTTCATTTTAATAACTTACCCCACTTTCCATCCAATTTTTTTTGTTGGAATGAGTTTTCGAATTGAGTTTCCGGGAATTGGGATAGATCGGCATTTATTGCGCATTTTGCATACTTTTTTGCCTTTTCTTTATCAGACTTCCAATAGAGATCCGCCAGTACTGACAGGTTGTTGAGGTATCTTGGGCTGTCTTCCATTTTTTTTGCGTATTCCAGCGCCTTGTCGAGGTTTCCCCACATGAATCGTGGGGTATAATATGCGGCCAATGTCCTGTTAATGCCGGAGTAGTCATAAGGTTTTTGTGGATTATCCAGCGTTTCCGCCTTTCTCAGGGCTTCTTCAAAGTCGCTTTTTTTATTCAAAAAGTAGAATTTGCTGATGCTGCCGTGTTCGCCAAGGTTTTGCGCCATCCAATAATATCCACCTACATTTTGGGGATCCAGCGAGATCGCTTCTCTTCCATACGCTTCTCCCATTTCAAACCACGCAGCCTTTTCATCGTTGCACGTTGCATGGTACTCGGCCATTTTGAAATAACATCTGGATAGCTCGATGAGTACCTCTGCCTTTTTTTTGTTGCAGTTTTCGCTGTAGTCGGGGATTTGTTTCAAAACATTTTGGTATATCTCTATGGCTGATTTGAGACTTTCACGATTTCCTCTTCGATTATAAAGTTCTCTTGCGTTTTTGAATTCTTTATTTATATCGATATTCGGACTCGTATGTCCTGCAATGGTATAGCTACCATTCAATGTCCAAATACACAACATTGAAAGAGAAAATAATGCTATTTTTTCCATCATGATGAGATTTTTCATTTTACAAAAATACCTTTCCTTTGATGATGGCTACAGGGAAATATTCAACTATTCAAGCGGGTTTCAGAGATATCTGGCAGCCGTAACTTTCAGATTATGCCATTTTGCACAGGTTAATTTAAAGCAACCTTTGTTCCATATTTCAAGTCTTCATTAAGACCATTAGCTATTGTTTTACCGGCTAATGTTCTATGAAGATAACTTCCATGGTTGCCTTTTGCCCTGCAACAGAAAGGACGATGGTGGTGGTGCCGGGGGAAATGCCTTTCACGGTAAATGTCGTCTTGCCAGTTGCATCCGTTAATGCCCCTGGTGTAATGGTTGCAACGGTCGGGGAGGTACTTACGGCTTTGACTTCCACACCAAAGAGTGGTCCTCCCTGCTTATCCAGTAATTTAACAAATACTTTATCCTCAGAACCCGAACAGACGCTGAGCTTGTGAGGTGTCACGATAATTTTTATCGCTTCCTCATAAGGAGGGGTTTGTGCGCAGGAATTCATAAATAGAACGCCAATGCACATGATATAAAAAAACATACTCTTTCGATTAACCAATTTCATGATGATTTTTTTCTCCTTTATTTCAAAATAGCAATTGTAGCGCGAACTTTAGTTCGCATAGGAAATAAGCGAACGGAAGTGCGCACTATGCTGAAAAAGCCGCCAAAGGATTAATTTAATGGACTAAAAACCAGAAAGTATTGGTAAGGCAGGATGAATGTATGCCTTTCTGATAGGGTAAAACCAGCCTGTTTTAGCTCGTTGATAACCAGATCTTCTGGCAGGCGAACCTGTATGGGAGGACCAATTGGACTCTCATCACTGAATTCAAGGATAGCCAATCTTCCCTTCGGTTTTAAAGCCAACTTGATTTTTTTCATGAAATCGATGGGTTGCGCTATTTCATGATATGTGCTCAAGAGAATGGCAATATCCAGACTATTTGGGGGAAGTTTGGGGTCGTCCATTGTGCCCAAAACAAGGCTTACATTTTTAATTCCTTTCTCCACCAATCGCTTGTTTATGTAGTCGAGCATCTCCTGCTGGATGTCTGCGGCATAAATAGTTCCCGTCACTCCTACGCATTCTGATAATTTTACCGTAAGGTATCCCGATCCGGCGCCGATATCCGCAATAATCTGTCCTTTTTTTATATCCAGGGCATTCAATATCTCTTCTGGTTTTTGCCATGTATCACGCCCGGCATCTTCAAGTAACGGTATTTTTGAAGGACTGAAAAGCTTGCCCGGACGTTCACGCTTTATATCTTCCTTAGCATAGACGCAAGCACACAGACATACTATTACTGCAAAGATTATAGACGCTTTAACACTTTTAATAAATTGATGTATCATGCTTTCAGTGTAAAGATTTCATATTTGGAATGCAATAGATTTTTGCTGAAAACACAGTATTTCCTGAAGAACCAAAACACATTTTAAGATAGAGAGTTTTATGTTATGAGTTTAAAAAAGAAGTATTTATTTTTTTAAACAAGAGCCCCTTTTTGTTGAGACGTTTAAATTTTAAGACCATGAGTAGGGTTTTCAAAAGAATCACGTAGTTTAGTTTTGTCTGTCCGTGAGTTCTGTCCGTAAATTCGATTGGTATTTCCTTGATTGAAAACCCTTTCAGATGTGTCCTGTAGAATACCTCAGAGACGATGGATGGACCTGTAGAAATCACGGAGTCCAGCTCTATCGCTTCCAATACCTTTCTTTTAAAACAGCGATAACCTGAAGAAACGTCTTTGATTTTTAATCCGAGCAGTATCCTCACATAGACGCCGGCGAGGAATGTAATCACCCTGCGGAGAATACCCCTGTTAATATCCTTGCCTCCGGCAACCGCCCTGGAACCAATGACCATATCGGCTTCTTGTATGGCTTCCAGAAATGAGGGGATATATTTAGGGTGATGAGAAAAATCTGCATCCATTTCTACCACGCAATCTGCGCCGTGTTCTAAGGCATATTTGAAACCTGCGATACCTGCGGAACCCCTCCCCCTTCCCGTTGTCCTGAGAAGCAGTTCGACTTCGGGATGTTCTTTCGCCAGATTTTTTACTATTTCGGATGTGCCGTCTGGTGAGTTATCATCTACAACGACAACGTGGAGGTCTGAAATTTTTAAGTTTAAAATTTCCCGGATTAAGTTTCCTATGTTTTCTCTTTCATTATAGGTCGGAATCATTACGTATGTTTTCATTCAAAAATACCTTTATCGCAGAGGTCGCAGAGAACGCAAAGAAAAACATTTTTATTTCTGTTTAAGCGGATAAATTGGTATGAATGCTTCATAATAATAGAAGAGTTAAGTTAGTATATCCATGCAAATGAGCGCCATAATTTTTGCAAAGTCAACCAGCTCTTTAATACTGATCGATTCGTTAGTTGAGTGTGCCTCAGTCTCATCGCCGGGGCCGAACCCAACAGCAGTTATACCTTTTTGGATAAGTTGCTTGGTTACCGTTGCGCCAGACATCCCCTTTGGTTGTGGCTTGGTTCCCAATATAGATAATGTGTGTTTCGAAATCAACTCAACCAATGGATTGTTGATAGGAACGGCAGTTGGCATCTGATTGGAAATAATTTTTAAGTCAAACCGTGCTGGAGGACACTCTGCTTCAACTTCCCTGATGATATTTTTTATATCGTTGATGATATTGTCGGCTGAGTCATCAGGCAAATAACGAATGTCCAGTTGTGCCTTGCAGACGGCGGGCACGATATTGGGTGACGTACCGCTGTGGATTGAACCAAGATTCAACGTAGGCGGAGTATGGAGAGGGTGAGAGGTACGTTTGAATTTTAATTGTTTTATGCGTTCCAGAATGGGGATCATGTTCCATATTGCATTTATCCCCATTTCCGGCCTGGAGCCGTGAGCCTGTTTGCCATGGGATGTAATTTCCAAAAAGAGCGTACCCTTTTCCGTCACATCGATCAGTTGCATATTATGAGCCACATCGGGAATGATGGCAAAATCTGCTTTAATCCCGCATTCATTAAGCAAATATTCTAAACCCAGCGTAGAGCCACGTTCTTCATCGGCGACGCCTGCCAGGATAAATTGACCTTTCAATGTGGTTTCGTTTTCTTTGAGAAACCGTGCGACAGCCATCATGGAAGCCATTTGCCCCTTGTTGTCGGATGAACCCCTGCCGTAGATGCGTCCATTTTCTATCCATGCCTCGAAGGGATTTCTTTTCCAATCGTCTCCTGCCGGTACGACATCCAAATGACAAGCAACCAATAACGCAGGGGCGAACGGCCGTTCGCCCCTACCGCCTATGTAGCCAACAATATTTGCCCTGTCCTTTGTTTTTTCAAAAATTTTATAGGGAATTTGTAGTGATTGAAAAAAATCCTCTACGATGCGTACAGCAAGGATTTCGTCGCCGGGAGGATTTTCGGTCTTTGCGGTGATTAATTTGCAGGCAAGATCAACAATCTCCTTCTCTTCATTCAGCATGTAGTTTTTCACATAATCCACGATATTGTTTGAGAGTAAATTATTCATAGTAATTTTTAAAAATGACAGAAAATTTGATATGACAGTGTGAATAATCTTACCGTGCAGTCTAAGATATTTCAAATTAAAAGATTGATTAAGCTTTCGGTTTTCCATAAAATGAGGCTGATTTTGTTATAGTTCTGCAGATTTTATCTCTCGTTAAGTTTAGAACAAATTGAAGGAGGGATATGTTTGGCAAGGAAATCAGGTAATAAGAAGGGTGAAATCGAGGTTTACAAACATGATGATACCCGGAAAAATGCCGTTTCAGTAGAACTCGCCTCTTATGACACGTCAAAATCAAAGCCGAAGAAGTACGAATACGAACCCCACCTTGAACTCTTTACCAGCACACGCTCTTTGCCTTTTAAACTCGGCGAAGAAAACCACATAGCCGTCAAAGTCATTGACCATAGAGGGAATGAGGTAATGGTGGTAAGGGAAATATGATACTTACGCACAGGGATTAATAAATGACTGAAAATGAGAATAAAAATAAAAGTAGCCTATGGTGGAGGAGGGGATTTGTAATTGCCTTCGCTATTATCGTTATTTTTTTTGTTGTATATTCAACAGGTTACAACTTTAAGTTATCCTACGAATTATTAGCAATATTGGCATTGCTGTTATTCTTAATTATTTATGACGATGTAAAAGAAATAAGCATAGGTTCTATTCTTTCAATAAAAAAAGAGGTTGAAAAGGTAGCGAAAGAACAAGAAAAGTTAAATACGATTATAACAACTTTAACAATAAACCAAAGAACAGAACAAAATGTAAATATTCAAGTTCCTGAAAAAGAAAGTTTGTCAGAAAAAAAAGATGAGACCGAAGATAAAGAATATTATAGTATTTTGAAACAGTGGGAAGAATATTCAAAACAACACAACCAGACGGTATCCGAACTTCAAAAAGAACTTGAACAAGCAAGAAAAGTTATCGAAAAGCTTATTATTGGTAAAGAAACTGCTGAATTTAATTACCTGAATTATTTTTTTGTCCCTAATACCAAAAGCCTCTTACATTGGCTTGTAGAAGTAAAAACTGTTACTATTTCTGGGGTGTGTAACAAAGCATTAATTATGGGTGTCAATCAAAACAACATCCGAACAACCATAGAAGTACTTAGGGACAATTATATGATTGATGTTGAAAATGGAAATATTACATCAACTCCACGAGCAAAAAGATTTTTGGATTTTATAAGATTACCAAATGAGTTACTTAGCAAACTATTGGCTGACTATTTAAGCAAATCTAAGTAACATTTTTAAAAAGGGATTCCTTTTTGTCTTTGGGAATCAGAGAGATTCCCACTTTGGTTCAATGGTAAAAGGACACTGCTGAAGAATCTGTTTTGGTATACTTGTTCTAAAAAATTTATTATTCGAAGGAGGTGACGCGTGAAGGCTTACGAATATTATGCGGATGTTTTGTCAGATGGACACTTATCTATTCCGGAAAAATTTGAAGGATAAATTAAAACCTGACTCAAAAGTACGTATTATGCTTTTGCTTGATGACGAAAATTCTGTTTGGAACAAGTTTACTGTATCTCAGTTTATGAACGACTATTCAGAGAAAGACGCTATTTATGACAGCTTATGAATTCGGAGATATTATACTCATTATATAAAGGGGTTATGAACACGGATGGTTTTATAATAACGGCATATTATGCCACTAAACCAAAGGGGATATTAAGATGAAAAATTCTGTGAGTGAAATAATTTCAACTATAGCCAGCTTAAAGGCTGTGGCAAAGCAGCATTTCAGGGCAGAAATAAAAGGCATATTCGGTTCTTATGTAAGAGGCGAACAAAAGGAAGACAGCGACTTGGATGTGCTTGTGGAATTTGAAAAAGATGCAAATCTCTTAGACCTTACCGGTTTGGCTGATTTTCTTGAGGAAAAGCTTAATATTAAAGTGGATGTTGTACCTGAGAGCGCCCTTAGGGAAGAAATAAGAAGCATAGTTTTAAAGGAGAAAGTGGCTGTATGAGAGAGTATTCATTATATCTTAAGGATATACTTGAAGCCATGGCTTCAATTGAAAAGTTTGTTGCAGGAATGGAGTTTGAAGATTTTAAAAATGACGATAGAACATCCAGCGCAGTAATCAGAAAATTTGAGATTATAGGTGAGGCTATAAAACATATCCCTGATGAAATAAGAAATAAATATCCTCAAATTAAATGGAAACAAATGGCAGGAATGAGGGACAGATTAATCCCCTTTTACTTTGGAGTTAAATATGACCTTGTATGGCATACGATCAAGGATGTTATCCCCAAGGTTAAACCCATTGTTCAAGGAATACTGAAGGATATAGAGTAATGTCATTAGCCGTTGATAATCCTATACTGAACAATCCTTTTGAAGAGCCAAAGGAATACTGGATTTATGAGGAAGGTCAGCCAAAAAGGATGTCAGGCAGACGGCCTACGATTTATCTTCACAAATGGTCAAGTTTTTCTGTGTAATCTGCCTCGTTAGTCATTATTTATTTGGCTCGATGATGACCTTGATAGATTCCTTTGCCTCGGCAACCAGCTTGAAACCCAGTGCCGTTTCGGCAAGACCCAATCTGTGCGTTATCAATTCCTTTACCTTTACCCTGCCTGCACGTATCAATTCTATAGACCTTGCAGTGTCGTCAGGAGGGCCGGCATAGGACATAATAACAGAGTTGCAATTGCGCCAGAGATCCCAGAGGTTCATTGGAGTTGCAACGTTTGGTTCTGTTGGGGCAAATAAGAGAATCGTTCCCCCCCGATCTACTGTATGAAACGCCTGTTGGATGGCAGGAGTCGCCCCCGTACAAACAATCACAATATCAGCCAGTCGTCCGTTGTTGTTTTTGCGCAGATATTCGGGCACGTTTTCTTTGGCATGTATCGCAAAATCTGCACCCGCCTGCCTTGCTATCTTCAAACGGTATTCACTGATATCAACTGCAAATATGCTTCCTGCTCCCAGTGCACGGGCAAGCTGGATATGGAGTAATCCGGAAATACCGCTGCCAATAACAAGAACACTATGCCCCGGTTGCAGACCCGCTTTCCTCTGTCCAAGCAATGTACAAGCCAGTGGTTCAGCAAAAGTACCCTCTTCAAATGAGACTTCTTCGGGCAGGATAAACGTGCCCCTGTCAACGTTAATTTGAGGGATGCGGGTGTATTCAGAAAAACCACCGGGAGAGAAATTCGTAGTCCGCAGGGTTTCGCAAACCGAGTAATGACCATTCAGGCAGTAGTGGCAGGTGTTACAGGGGACATGATGAGCTACCGTTACCCGATCTCCTGTTTTGAAACGCTTGACCCCTTCGCCAACAGCGACGATTTCACCGGCAATTTCATGACCGAGCACAAGCGGCGCCTTTTTGATGCGGTACCATTCCATGACGTCACTTCCGCAGATACCGCTT
>Ga0209324_10004092_pt1 | contig 9991 bp, 8 predicted proteins | sample Rifsed19ft3_FD_184015 | JGI IMG/M metagenome (GOLD analysis project Ga0209324, IMG submission 184015) | Soil microbial communities from Rifle, Colorado, USA - sediment 19ft 3 (version 2) | ecosystem: Environmental > Terrestrial > Deep subsurface > Rock core/Sediment | place: Rifle, Colorado...
ATTCAACGAAGTCAAGGACCTGATGGTATAACCAATTACCTCAAGAAGCATTTGAACGATGTTGGAGGCGATTAGTTTTTGGCGATTGTTCTTAAATCTGCCACAGTCGACAGGTTTAGAGGTATAAACACCGAGCAGCAATTCATCTTCAACCCATCTGTGACCTTACTGTTTGGGAAGAACGGTAAAGGTAAAACCAGTCTTCTCCAAGCAATTGAATGGGCTTTAACAGGCGAGATACCTAGTTTTAAAGGCCCAGATTTTAGCAAAGAAGATGCCATCGTAAACCTTTTTGCAAAGAAGAAAAGCGCAAAGGTTACTCTTGAGTTAAATGATTCCAAAGAAGGCTCTGAAAAGAAGATTGTAGAGCGAACAAGAAAGCAATCGAAAAGCTCTTCAACCACAAAGACAAACACTTCGTTAAAGCTCAACATTGGGTCAAAAGATTACATCGGTGATGAAGCATTAGCACGAATAGAAGGTGCTGTAGGCATCGAGCTTGATGATTTGGCAAAAAGCATCTACATTCGCCAGGATTCAATTCATGAGTTACTAAAGGAAAAACCAGATGAAATGACTCGAGGTTTAGATAAGATACTAGGTACAGAACACGTAAGAGCGTTTCTTGATGCGATAAACATGAAAAGGCAAATAGCCATCTCCAAGAAGAATCTTGATTTAAGGATTAATGGAATCGAATCAGACAAGATTGCAGTTGCTAAATCGCTCAAGAAAGAATCTGATAAAATCAAAGAACGCTTGATTACAAGCGGTCTAAAGGAATCTGAATTGACCCTAGCTAGTTCAGCTCACAAAATGGATAAAATTGTTAGAAAAGCATCTGAGTTTAACAAGCTTTTTGGGATAAACATAATAGGCATTTTCAATCCAAAGAATGTGGATATCTCAAAACTAAGACAATTTACCGAGCAATTCGCAGAGGAGTTAGATGAAGTAGATCAAGTAAGACAGGAATTACATAGTGCGAAGAACGGTGAGATTTCACTTATCACAAACTCAGTCGCCTCTTTGGGAAGCCTGAGAAAAGGCCTCTCCCAATATGAAGGAGTTGATATCGGAAAACTAGAGGAACAACATAGTGCCCTATTGCAGAGATTGACCGATATTAATTCAGAGCGGGACTCGTTAACTTCCAAAATAAGTTCATATGCTGTTGAGATAAGAAACATCGAAAACGCAACGAAGGATTACAATACTTCTATCGCTGAACTAGAGCAATTTGAAGAGAAGGACCAAAACAAGCTGTTGGATAGAAGAATTGAATTAGATGCAGAGTTGGCGAAAATAAAGCAAACAAAAATACAGTATGAAGCAGACGCAGAGAAGGCTGATAGAGTAAGCAGAAAATTATCAAATCTTTCAATTGATCTAAGGAACGTTATCGGCGACATGAGGCAGCACGGTGTCTCCATTGATACAGATCAAAACCAATATGCAAAGAACATAGAACAAAACCTATTAGTAGCAAAGGAAGAGTTAAGAACAATTTCAGAATCGCAACGTAAGTTCTCATCAATCATTCCCATGCTTACAACACTCCAACATAGTTTTCAAGCCTCGAAAAGAATGGTTTCAGAACTTGATCTAAAGATAGAAAGTTCAGTGCAGAAATATGGAAAACTGGATATCCGGTCAAACATACTTGATCAAGAGAACAAAAAGCTTACAGACATCAAGCTAGAAATCAAATCGTTTGGCATCTACGAAAAACTGGTCCAACAGGCCATCGAATACATCCAGAATACTAATAATGCACTCTGCCCCATATGTGAGAGACCTACAGATCCTGATCAGCTCATCACTTTACTTCAATCTAAGGTTAAAGATGACATCCGCAGAAAAATAGATTTACTCAAAGCCGAAGAACAGAAAGTATCAGGGGTAATAAAGCAGTTGAACCAAGATACACTCGACACTAACAATAATATCAAGTTACTCGAACAAGAGCGCAGTAAGCTTAATGAGATTGTGACTAAGTTATCTACATTACTTGGGAAAACAGTGGATATCAATTTTGATTTTGCAAAAACCACTATGGAATTAACAGAAGAATCAAAACAAAACGGTGAGAAGCTACTTGATGTTCAAACCACAGTTAATCAGCAGCAAACACTTTACGATAATATTACTACTCTAATCAATAGAAGAACAAAAGATGAAGATGAAATGGTAAAGTATTTTGCAGAAGAGTCCCTTACCACCACAGGCAACATTACACTACCGATAGTCGATCAGTGCCAGATAATAATTACCGAACAAGAAGCAGCTAGAAACGAGGCGAACACTCAGGTCAAAGTGCTTCAAGAACAAACAATTGCAGTTAACAAAAAGCTTTCAGATATGAATAATATCATTAGAAGCTTGGAAAATGTAATAAGTAAAATCAATACCTCAAGCAAAAAAATAGCTTTCCTCTTCGCAAGATCTGAATTCACACCAGATCTTACTTATTCTGCACAAGATAGAATAGATGATGATGAAGCCGCTATAAAAGCGGCAAGAGCGAGCGATAAAGAATTAGAACAGGAAAACGTAACTGCGTCCAGTTCTCGCGACAAGATTGCCGCTGATCTGAATAACATTAAGGGTCTTCTTGAAGGAAAATCAGAAATTGAAAATAAATTACAAATACTAGTGGATTCTAAAAGAGTAGATAGCGACCTTATCGAAGATGCCAACAAGAAAGTAGTAATGCTACAAACAGAAACTGAGAAATACGGTGGAAACGGTGAACATGCGACAAATATTAAGAAGATCAAGAGTGAAGTTGCTAACCTATCAAATGGCATTTTAGCATATTTGATACAGGATCAAAAAGCTAACGGCATGCTCGAAGAGGCAGATTCCCTCTCAAAGCTAAGAGATAAGCTGGAAGCTAAGAAGAACGAGCTTGAGATTCTCGAAGGCTCACTTGCAGCAATTAGTGAGGTTGCAACTAAATACCTAGAAAGTGAGGTGGATCAACTAATTCGAGAGCACAGTAAGCAGATAGATGATATTTACAACAAAATAGTTGCTCACCCTGTTTTTCAGCATATAAAATTAGATATTCAGAAAAGAGACCCGCTAACATATTCAATAAAGGTAACAGATGACGCTGGCACTATTGACACTTCTGCTTCAACTCGTTTTAGTACAGCTCAGATGAATAGCTTCGCCATTTCTGTACTGGTTGCAAACAATCTTAGACTCAATCCATCACTATCTTTGTTGATGATGGATGATCCTACCCAAAGCATGGATTCTGACCATAAGAAAACTCTATCAAAGCTAATCGCAGATACTAGCAGGAAACGACAAATAATTATCGCTACATCAGATGAAGAATTCAAAGAATATCTAAACAAGTATTGCAAAGACGCGATCAGTAATATCGAATTTAGCGATTGGACCGAACAAGGCCCTGTGATTGCGGTAAGCTAAATCATGAGCAACGGCAATGACGTAAATTCAATTGCCGACCATCTAGAACTCAAAATTCTAAAAAAGAAACTTGATGAACTTTCCTCTAGAGAAGAGCAGACCAAGAATAAAATCGAATCTATTAACTCCGTATTATTATCTTCAAATTCAAAAGAAATGCTGATGGACTATCCAGATCTGGTATCAGAGTACAACTTAAATGATCTTAGCGGATTATTTTTGAAGTATAGATTAAAAGGAATAAATGATCATTTACAATCTAATCTTTTAAAGATTCAAAAAAGCAAATATCTTGTTCAGAAATCTTTGCAAGAAGCCAAGATTTGCCCAGACTGCAATGGACAAGGATCAATTGTCAAGGTTAGAATAGAACGCGACGCTGATGAAATGCCCCTCGCAGACCAGACTGTAATTACCTGCTCAAACTGTGAAGGAAAGGGTGTCAAGACCTATTCAACGAACGAATCTGAAGACGGTAATTTCTGATGGTCATCTCTAACATATTGTGTTCACTATACGAATTGGTTGTTGAGGAATCCCATCTTGAAGCCACCCTAGGGCCTTCAACCACCGGCCACCAGTTTGAAGGAAAGGTCGCAGCAAATTTAAGGAAATATCAACCACCGTTGTCAGACATTGAGAACAGACGATACTTACCCTACCCAACGTATTCAGGCATGCGCCATCAATACGACTGCATTTTCAAATTAGATGGAATAATATATGTTATTGAATGCAAGAGACAGAGTCAGGACGCTTCAAAGAATCAAATATACTACTTCAACTCGTTAATCACCGACCACATCCTTGGAATAAAAGCAGACAAGCTAACCAATGAACTAAGAGGAATCTTTGTCTCAACAACTGACCTTGACGACAATTCAATGATCTATGCCACAACAAACGGAATAAGAATCGTGACGCCTAAAATGCCGCCACTCGAATATATGCTAGGAAAAGTTGAAGGGAATCGTTACCTCAAGAAGAATATTGAACATCTATTATCAGTAATAATGGTAAAGAGTCCTTTGTTTAGTGACTCAATAATGCGACGGGACCCTTTGCCAGCTACTATACATGAGGAATATATGTCAATACTAGTTGAGTGGAGAGAGACCATTGAAGCGGGTTCAGGGGCAGCATGAATGACGAAGCCAAGTGTTAGGCTTCCAAGATTCTCAAGGTTTGAATACATCTACGATGTACTAGATAGCATATCAAAAGGCAAAGGCGATAGGAGTTCAATAAAACAGGCACTTACAACTCGAAAGGAAACCTTTGAGCAGCTAAAATACAAAGCTATGGGAAAAGGCAAAATACACAAATCAAGGAAAGAAGAATCAAATGAACTTATCAACGATTGTCTAGGGATGGCGTTGAAATCTGGTCTAATAACTAGTAATGATGAGACATTAAACATGCCAGAAGCAAGCGCAATGTTTTCACTTTTGCCTGCCGGTGAGAGTCTTCTAAAACTAAGCGACAAAAAAGGGCCATCTAGTAATGATTTTATAGCAAAACTTACTGAATTCTACATTACCACATATCCCAAGGCTCTCGAAGTTCTTCTTCTAATAGCAAAGAATGAGGGGCGAGAGATAAATATTCCAGATACCAGGCACAAAGGCCACCTTACAGCAGATGAGATTGAGAAGTTGCTTGGAGTAAGAATTGATGCCGTCAGCATGATAGCACTGCGTTTGCTTCTCGATCAAAGTCAGCTAACTAATTGGTTCATGATGGATAAGAACAGTGATTTAACGTTTTGGAAGATGTATTTGACATGCAATATCGAGAAAACTGATGGTTCATTTAAGACAGTTCTCGCATCAGTTCAAATCGAACCCACAAGAGCGATTGACATAACCCTTGGCGAAAACAGATACAAATTCACCGTAAATGAAGTTGCCAAAGATGTTTTTCAACGCTCTCTCTGGGATGAATATATGAAGATGACAGACAACTATGGATCTATTCCTATTTACTATTGGGTATTAAAATCAGCTGTATGCTATATCTTAAGAATATCTGATGTAAGGTATGATGACCATTTTAAAGAAACTCAATTTGACAGTAATTGTGAGTACAGAGTGAGATGGTCATCCGGTACAATTCCTCTGAGCGAAACAAGAGGCAATTTGATAAAGAATCTACCCCCAAAGGTTGATAATGATAATTACATTATCTACGTTAGTCTGGAAAGACTGAAAAAGGGTCATTGATTATTGTCACACAAAAAAAATGTGTATGAACGATATGGAGTAACAGAAAATCCATTTCCACAAAACCCAACCATTGTTATTGATAGCAGCGACAAACGAGTCAATGGATCGATATTTTATGAAGGACTTTTTCTAGCTGAACTGCAAAAGTTTGAAAAACTACTGCAAAATAGAACTAATGTAATCTACGTTAGAGGGACTCAATTAGTGCGTGGAGATGGAAAATCGGCTATGATGGCTCACCAGTTCCACAAGTACGCTGGCAATCAAAATATTGTTACCGCGTTTCTTCGCTGCACAGACAAAAATGGGAATATAAGTGAACCACGAGAATATTGCAAGGAACTAATTCGGCATTTTCACACAAAAAACTATCTGTGGACAGCCTTTGGCAGGCTCTTTACCAAATTTATTGCCGAAAACCCAAAGTATAATCACGCAGAACAGGGTGTGAAGCTGCTATTCCAAAAATATACAGAACCCCCAGAGATAGTTCCAATAACACGATTCACAAGAATAGTAAGAATAAATGACCTTGCCTTAGCGTTTGCGGACTGGCTGACATCGACTACAGGTAGTGATAAGTCAGTTACGACAAAATTAGCCGAATCATACTTGACAGAGCCGATGGCTTTTCTAACAAAGCTAGCTAGAAAATCAGATAAGGTAAGCGATTATGGATCATATTTGAAACTCCTAATGGCAGCTGATTATGAGTGGTGCTACTTCTTTTTGGACCAAATGGAAGATTCCATTTCCGTGGCTTCAAAGAAGGAGATTGTTGAGTTTACATCCGGATTCAGAAGAATGATAGAAGCTAGTTCAAATTGTTCGACTATTGTCGGTACACTCCATCCAAGCTCTCTTAGAAACTTAATGGACAATCCAGACGCAGGAGTAAACATCAAGAGTTTCGCTCCTCCAGATGAAAACCACTGTATCGGGTTATATCCAGATGAGGTGACAAAGAATGGAAGGATTGTTGATCTTCTGACACTTTACTTTTCACATTATAAAAATACAGAACTAGACAATACCTCTCAGCAAATACTTCCCTTCGAACCTATTGTCATGAAATACATCGCCCACATTTACAAAGGGAATCTTCGCGACATTCTCCGTACAATACATCAATTACTGAAGTTAGCTGCAGAAAAAAATCTAGATAATATTGATGAGAAGTTCATCCTGGATAATCACCATGAAGCAATAGGTAAGGAATTCTCACAAGAGGTTTACAATCAGTTCATAAATGGAAATAACTAAGATAATAAGCTTCGGTTTCCTCATTATCATCCATTAATTCTTGTTCTGACGTAAGATATCCTTTAATTATTCAATGACTACCACGCTTGCATTGTGTACGCTTTCCATCTCGCTAATCCTTCATGAAAAGATTGATTTCCGGTGATGAATTTTATATCAAAAGGATTATTCAAGCGATATCTCATAGATTACACAATGGATAAGATGATCGCCACAGAGTATGCAATTTCCCCTGATAGTTTCCATATTACTCCGTTGACTAAACTTCGATGCACGACATGGCGGATATTGCTTTGTGGAGCTAATTATGGGTGAATTTATTTATTAATTCATTAACTTATGTTCGAAGTTACCCTGTTGTTGCACTAATTAGAGATTTTTGTTTTATTCATTAGCGCATTTTCCGTAAATCAATTTTACAATATCTTCATCTGTGACAACACCCTTGATTGATGGGGCATTTATATCTCTCCAATAGAACGTTGACTAAATAATGCCAGCTGTTTCCGTTGATCTTCATTTAGCACAATTTCTCTGTTTCTGGATATGGGGTATATCTCCGCTTCACTCCATAATTGCTGGGTCACACTTGTCGCAACACCCACCTTAACACCTCTAAGCTTCAACTTGTTCGTAAGTTCTGCAGAGTTGAATAGAAAGACTGACTCAATAGTCCACGGGCGAATGGTGCCTCTTGATGATGCTGCTGGAGCTTTAGGTCCTGTAAGAACTAGATAGTAGTCCGAAGGAGATAAAGTATTTAGATCCAAGAGACCTTCATGTTTTGTATACCATTTGACATTTACAGTGCTTCCCCCAAGATTACCGTTTTTGAAATATCCATCATTTCCCTTACTTGAAGCAGATATGTTAAGTGAAATTTCAAAAATACTTGCAGCGATGAACTCACCCACATGACCTAGTTGCGCAGGGCGCCCAATAATCTTTGAAATCCCAATTTCAACAGAGTTTCTATCTCTTTAGGAGTTACGCGGTTGGGAGTGTTTCCTCTGCTCCTCGCCTATAAGAGTTGTGTAACGCTTATATGTTTAGACGGTCAACCGCGTAACTCCTACTCTTATTAATTTAGCAAGCAAAGCAAGATTTATCATGATTTAACCTTGGAATGAAGGCGATGAGCAACTTAAAGACTTTGCTGATCCTTATTTAGAGTAAATAGGTGCATCATTAGGTGTTTGAGTCGTTGGACAAATAGTATCTTGCTTGATATATAGCTGTGTTTGGGCAAACAACTAACATTGACAGTGAGATTACTCAATCTTTGTTTTTATGCTATTTGACAGATTAATCAAGAATTTCTTGTCAAAGAAATCTTGCTTTATAGCTTCTTGGAGCAGTTGAAGCAAGCCGTTTTGCCCAATCATAGGTGCAAATTGGCCGTACTTTTCTTTACCTTTTATCTTGACCCAGTATGGGAACCAAAATTCATTCTTGTCTGGAGAGGGTGAAGTCTCCCAATCTATTTGCACCAGAGTGGGCATAAACTCTACCTCACCAATTTCTTTGCTGTAACATAGAATTGGCGATTCGAGATTGGCGACCTTCTTAACGGTGAATGACCCCCAGTATTTTGCTTTTTTTCTCTGACCAGTTTTTATCATGCTAATCGTTGCGATTCAATTGCTTAACAATTATTAAATCTTCATTTATCGTTCAGATGGCTAGTTCAAACCCATCCAGTGTGAATATCAAGTTTTCTTATGCTCACGCTAACCTTGAGCCTTCATATTATCAATGGCTCCAAGTGACAGAAAAGATACATTGCTCAAGAAAATGTAGGGCTTGGCTTATGCGCCATTTGTTGAAAAGAGCAGGAATTCTAACCATTAAAAGAGTCAAATTATGTCTATCGGGGTAGCAATAGTTTCTCTTACTGAATTAGATTTCCAATTCTTTGAAAGTAGGCAAGTAATTCAGAGTTCTCTCTTGGGTCTAAGTTCGTACAAAACGAAGGAGGATAGCATGGCTCTATTCTTAGAGTGTTCGTCAAGCCGCGCTGGATAGCTAAGATATCTATTATCGCTACACCAGTGTAGGGCATCGAGTCAATATCAGACCAGAACGAGCCGTTATACATCTCTTTACCGCTTAGCTTGAGCACAAATGACTTGTGATACAGATCCATCTTCTTAACTCTCTCAACTCCCTCATCGTTTAGTTTGATTTGATGAGAAGTCCTATTGTATGAAACGATATCCCTATCTGATATCACCAGTTCATTACTTTCAGATAGATAGATTTCAAACTCATTTGAATCTTGAAAGCGGCTAAGAAGAAAGACTCCAATAGCAGCAGCTCCGATAATAAGCGCGACCAGAAAGAATATCATTCTGCGCTTCATATCAATTTGATATCATGTAAATCTCTATTTACGGTTTATTCCTCTTCAGTTCTGCCGAGGAGAGGCATCATATAGATTCGCAAAGAAATTTATCAACATAGTAAGAAGTGGCTGGGAAAGCATCACTATGTAACCTGTTCATACAGATAGCGTCCTACAGAGGGTAAGTCCTCCAACACACTACTAATAACGCATTGCTTATATTCTAATCATCTCTGGGTTCAGTTGCTCGAACATGGTTAAAGGAAGAAAGGGTACGAAAGTTAAGGATAAGTGGCGCATCAAGAAGTGGGTCATAGTGAAAGCACCCTCGACATTTGGAGCGAATCCAATAGGTTATGTTCCAATAACTGATGAAAGTAAAGCTCTTAAAAGAGTTGTTCAAACAACACTTTTTGATATATTACATGATGATCCTCAACAATACTCTATTAAACTCTATTTCCAGATAGAATCTATTAATGGCGACGTTGCCCAGACAATATTAAAGGGCCATGAGTATTCGCGCGAGTATCTTAGAAGCATGGTTAGACGTGGATCCTCTTCTGTACGCTTAATAAAGTCCTACTTGACTAAGGATCAAGCTTTGGTTAGTGTTCAAATTGTTGTTTTTACTCAGGGTAGGATAAACACCTCAAGAAAACACGCGATAAGAAGTTTAATCGATGAAGTATTGACTAAGAGATCCGCTGAACTT